>ERZ779637.543-NODE-543-length-23436-cov-6.452376_pt1 | contig 23436 bp, 23 predicted proteins | sample MGYA00514196_ERZ779637 | MGnify/ENA primary metagenome ERZ779637 (study PRJEB29562, sample SAMEA4376700) | mouse gut metagenome | isolation source: Cecum | study: EMG produced TPA metagenomics assembly of the A DSS colitis mouse model was used to assess the...
TTGTTTAAACAGTTCCTCGGACAAAACTTACCGCTAGAAATGTTCAGGGTTCAATCCATGATTAACATAACTTAAGAGAGCCGCCGCCTGACTAAACTGATTGTATTCGTCATGTAAATACATTTCATAGGACAAACCTGCTATAAAACGAATTTGACGAATCATGGCAGCTGCCGATTCTAATGTGGAATCGGACAACGCGCCTGCATGATAAGGCGCTGTCAAATTCGGTTGTTCCGCATAAGTGACAGCGTTTGTTTTGCCGGCTTTTTCCTGGTTTAGAAATTCTCTGATTGCATCAATGCTATGATATTCTGCTTGAAGTTTTGTATCTGCATCTGTTTCACCCTGTGTTTCTTCGACTGCCGTTTGCGGTTCTGTGGGGCGTTCCGCGGCCAGCGCCAAAGAGTCCACGGCTGTAAACATCATTGCTGTGGATAATAGTATACATAACAATTTTTTCTTCATAAAGACCTCCATTTTTACTATATTCTTCGGTTTAACAAAAATATACGATTGCTATGTATTCCCTCCTTATTTTTATTATTTCTACAAAATTACTTAATCATATTATGCCACATAAATCCAATTTTTCAAGTCAGTTTTTCAGGTAAGCCGCCGGACAGAAGGACAGATTTTGAAAAGTCAAGTGGAGCCTTTCTTATGCGCTGTGCAATAATTCAGCAATTTCATGAACAATTTTTTTCTGCAATTCTTCCGGATTTTTTAACTGGCTGTCTAAAAACTGATAAAATGACAATTTCCATTTTGTCTTTAACCGCCAAAGCCTGAACAGTCTGAATAAAGTAATCATAAAAACATCCTCCTTGTAAAAAATTTTGATAAAACTGCAAATTTATAACTTTACGTAGACAGGAGAGCAGTATAAAACCGCTCTCCTTAAAAGAATTATTCCTCGATCAGAATGAGGTCGAGAATATTGTCGTCGCCGTCGGCCAGAAGATCACACGTAATGGTGATGGAGCCGGGATCGCCGGAGTTTGAAAAACTGAGAGACATATTGCCCTGAGGAGCAGCCCTGTATGCCGTGAGCTTATAAGGAAGTACTTCGTCGTTTTCGGTTTTCATAACGGTATCGCCGTAAACGATAAAGTTCTTCGGGAAGCTTGTAGACTTAATGTTAACGCGCTGTACGCCCTCCGTAACTTCTTTCATATAATAAATGATTACCTTGTCACCGGCCGTAAGTGCGGTAGTAAGCGTGATTACCTTATCCGCCACAGTGCATGCAAGCTCTGTTCCGCAGTCGTCTCCGTCTGCGTAAACAACAACCGATTCTGCAACGGGCGTATCGGTGAGCGTAACGGAAGTGCCGTCATTGTCAACGGCAGCTTCAACCCTTGTTACGAATCTGGCGGATTTGGAGACCTCGCCGCCGGTAATCATCTGCCACAATTTGACGGTCTGAATCTGTGTTTCAATGGTAAGAGTACCGCCGCGTTCACCGGAAAATGCCATACGTTTGGGATGGCCTTTTCCCCCGTAAGCAAACACCGATTCACCGGTGAGTTCCGTAGTCGTTACGTTGGCGAAATCAAGATTCAGAAAAGGTTTCTTTGTGGAGTAATCCACAAAAATAAGGTCGCAGACCTCTCTGTTTGTCATGTTTGGGTTTGTCATTAGAATTTCCTCCTTAAAAATAAAATGTAATTGTATAATAAAAAAGACCCATAAGAAATGCGTCTTATTTATCCGTTTCAATTCTTTTAAACCATGCGGTTACGTCAAAGTAATTGTTTTTATTACCCCATGCCGCAACACTCATGGATTGAATATCATAGATACTGTTATTGGTCAGTCTTGCAAAGCAGTCCCAAAGCTGGAAAACGGTCAGATCCCAAATGTTTAATATGTTTAAGGAATGACTTTTACTTGCAACGGCCGATATGATATTTCCCAATTCCATATTTTGATCGGTCTTTGTCTGTCTCGACCGTTCGGCTCTTCCTTTTTGCAGCTTTTTCATGATTTCCAGCGCTTTTTTGCTTTTAACCCTTGATAAATCTTCCTTTCGGGCAAATTTGACACAATTGCGCTGGCATATCAGATCGCAGACCTGCGGGTACAGGTCTTTTGTAATGATGCCGCTTTCCCTGGAACCGTTTCTGCTTACAAAGCCTTTGTTTTCGGGTGAATAGATAATCTCTTCTTTTATAAAAAAGTTTAAGATGTTTTGCAGCAGCGAATAAGACTGCTCGCTTGCTGTCAGCAAATCAAAAATATGGATTTGCTCTTGAGCTTCTTTTGGCATTCTTTTGTATTGGTCCGAGCCGCCGAACATGGATAACAACGTTTCTGCGTCCAGCAGCAGAATGGATAAATAATATTGGTAAGTATTATATCCGAGCGCTGCAATACTTCGCAGTTTAGGCGAAAGGATGCCGCCGGCATTTTTTATTTCCACCGGTTCCGGTGACAATAATTCAAAATAACTTAGTTTCAAAGTATCATCACCCTTTCATAATTAATTTTGTTTCCACCGGTATGACGTGCAGGTGATTGACGCAGTATTCATATTTTGCGTCTCCGCTGTGATTGCCGCCCACACCCTTGTAAGCGGTATGCAGATTGGTAAATTCATCGACTTCATCTTCCGGAATTCCCTTAATGGATATATAATACTTATATTTATCATTAATTTTGTCAGCCAGTATTTCCCGCTGGGCGGCCATTAAATTATTTATTTGCATATCTGTGCAGGTATTGGACGTCCTGATATCACGATTGTACTGTTCCTGTAAAGCGGTAAGCCGTTGGGATGTCCGAAGCAATAATTCATGTTCTTCGCGCCGTTTCCGCATCCATTTGGTTTCCAGGCCAAGTTTATCGCTTATCCATTCAAACAGCGATACGATTACTTTAATGCCGATCAGAATGACAAATACCGCTATAAACACATATGAAAAATCTATTTTGGTTAATTCTGTAATTTCACTCATTGCCCGTAATGCAGCCTTTCTTATAAAATAGCAATATACTTGCCGGATACATATCCTGCAAGATTATTTTTAGTTCTTACTTTATACCATCCGTTGTCGGCACGGTTTATAAGATATAATTCATCGTTTACATTTAAAACAGACGTTACATTATCAGGTTGAACTTCCGGCTGTTTCCGCATATTCAGTTTTGTACAGCCACATACCTTGCCCCGGGCGGCAATTACGTATTTCCCGTAAATATATCCCTGGTCTGTCCGATACCAGCCCCCGGAAGTTTTGGCAGCTATGGGAACCAGGTCGCCCTTTTTATAAAAGCCGGTTTTAGGCGATGCGGTATCCGGCGCCGAACGAATATTAAGATTATCGGACCGGGTATTGATTTTGCCTATAAATTCCACGTTAGTTTCGGATATGCCGTCCGGCGATGTGGGAGCTGAAGGAATAAATTCTTCCGGAACGGTAACGGTCCACAGATACTTTACCTGTCCGGCAAATAAATCCCATGTATTTTTCATTCTTGATTCAGACGTAGAAGCCGGATCGTTAATATGGATCATTCCGTTTTCGTATTTATATATAAGGATAAAGTGTCCTGAACTTGTCCAGTGGCCCTTTCGCATACAGGCGATTACCCAGTCTCCTTTTTGCAATGCATTTCGCGCTTTAGTATGTGCGTCAGAAGAGGTTTTTCCATACAGATTGGTCTGGTTCAGCCTTTTGCATGGAATATCATATGCAGCAAATTGAGGTTCAAAATAGGTATAATAGGTTCCCTGGTTCAATGCTTTATATCCGTGCGCCATGGACCATTCGGCAGTGGTAACGGGGGTTACACGACTGTCTTTAAGCGTTGCTATAACCATGGCCGCAGCCGTAGGGCCGCAGCCGGAACTGCCGATCGTTCTGGCTTCTCCCTTTGCGGAATAATTGCAGTTTTTCCAGCGTGGATCTGTCTGCAGATAGCTGACCGGTTTGCGGATAACGGCGGAAGGAGCAGAGGAAGATACCGGTTTGTCAAACAATTCTTTTTCTGCGGCGCGTCTGTTTACAAGTCCCTGCAGCACAACGCCCCCGGCCTTATTATAGGCGGGAATCATGGCGGAAATCTCCCGGATGGTCCGGGTTCCGTTTTGCAATAATTTGTTCAGGTTTCCGCGTCCGCAATTAAAAGTAAAGCTGACAAGCGCATCAAACTGGTCTTGATTCCAGTGATAGATATGGTCAAAGCTGTTCACTGCTTTTTCCGCAGAAGAACAGTCTGATTTTAAGTATGCGTCCGCCTGTATCTGAGTTATGGCATGGCCTTTTGACACACCGGAGGTATGCCCGTAACCGATCGTCCAGATACCGGAGCTGTCCTGGTATGATGTCAGGCGGCAGCCTTCAAATTTTTTTATTAAGGCAAGTCCGTGATCACTGATTGCTAAGCTTATAAGATCACCTCCTATGTTTTTTGACGGTATTTACAGCGTATTTAATTTTCTTAAGGTTTCAATACATTCTTTTAATTGATCACATACATAATCTAATTCTTCTTTTGTTTCTTTTCCTGAAAAAGTCAATCGTATACAGCTGGGGATGTCCTCTCTGTTCATTCCGATCGCGGTCAGGACGGCGGAAGCAGATTGATTTCCGCCGTTACATGCCGAGCCGGTGGAAACCTGAATGTTATACATGTCTAACAGGAACGCCAGGGATTCTCCCTCGACGCCCTGAAAGCACATGTATAAATTATTTGGCAGCCTGTTTTTGGAAGTGATGGGAGGCCCGGCCAGATAACAGTCCGGAATATTCTTAAGGATACAGCCATAGATATAATCTCTGTTAGCTGAAGAAACAGAAGAGTAGTCATACTCCGAAACGGCTTTGCCAAGTGAAGCAATTCCCAAAACATTTTCGGTTCCGGCGGACAGACCGCCTTCCTGTGAACCGTATATCAACGGTTCAAGTACAACGGACGATTTTTTATATAATAAGCCGCAGCCCTTCAGTCCGCCCAGCTTGTGGGCGGAAAAAGCGAGCATATCGGCATTTAACTGTTTGGCGTTGACTGGCATGGAAGGTATGCTTCCTGTGCAGTCGAGATAAACGATTCCGTTATAGGCATGCACGAGGTCGATTATTTTCTTTACGTCCTGTATGACGCCGATTTCAGAGTTTGCATGGTCGATTATTACAAATGGTTTTATACGGCGGTCATCAAGCTGTTTTTTCAGATAGTCAAAATCAATAAAACCATGATTATCTACCATTAGCGGATACGAGTTTATAATGTTAGACGTATATTCCAAAATGGATTTGTGCGCAATAGGAGAGTACAAAATTGTACAATTGTGTTTCAGCCCGTATCCGCGGATGGCTAAAGCGGACGATGCGGACCCCGATGGAGTGAAGAAGATATCTTTGGGGTCCGCATTAATAAAATCTGCGGCGGATTGCCGTGATTTTGACAGAATCTGTTTTACCGGTTTTCCAACGGAATGAAGAGAGGATGGATTGCCATACAAATCCAGTATAGACAATAAATATTTTTTCATAGAGGCTGATAAACTTGTCGTGGCCGCGTTATCAAGATATATGCCGGTTTTTCCTGGGGTAAATTTATTCATGTCCGTCCGCTTTCTTTCTATTAAGATTTCGTTTCCGTTTCAGGTTGTCTCGATGCCAGAATTTTTTTAAAGTACCGCTCTGCACATTCAGGAGAGCAGGCGACTTTTTTCCAGCGAAACATTGTTTTATCATTTGTGCAGTCTGCACAGGGAGTAAACGGTTTCCCGCATGTTTTGCATGGTTTTTGCATTATTCGCTGACACCGTAGATAATCAGATCCCAGAGATTGGTAGCGCCTGTGCAGCCGCCCGCAAGAGATTCCGCTGTAAAAGCATGTGCAAAGCTGTCACCGCCGAATGTCAGTTCGAATTCGCCGGATACGTCGGCGCGCTGAATAATAACCTGTCCGGCATATTCTACGTCACAGGAGTCCTGAAGAACCACGTCAATGTAGAGCTTTAATACCTTGCTGTATTTTTCGGAGTCGTTGGAAATTTTTGCGGCTTCTACCTGTGTATCGTAAAATGCAACAAGCTGTGTTCCGTCGGCAATACCGGAAACCGTAAGTTCCTGTGTCGCAGGATCATATTTGAATTTACCTTCTGCGGCAGCCGCATCCTGTTCCAGTTTTAAGCCAAGTGAGCCGTTTGCATTTTTTACGTAAACGGTTCCGATTTCCGCTCCGGTTACTCCGGCAGCGGGTTTTGAAGTCTTACATGTGTTATTCGTCACGGTCATTACATCCGTGAACCGTACGGGAAATGTACCCTGTTCAACTTCCGTACCGGCCTGTGCCGCTAAAGCGCCGCCTACCAGAACTCCGTTTGTAGCCGTAACCGTAACGGCTTTGTTCTTTTTCAAAGAAGCGATTTTGCGTCCGTTTCTGCCGGTAATATCTGCTTTTTCCTGGGTATTGCTGATGGATCCGTTCTGAACCTCGTCCATAATAAACTCCAGTTCACCGGCGTTGTTGAAAGCTGTAATCTGAGCTACTTCCGTAATGATTAATTTGCTGACATCTACTGCCATTTTTAGTTCCTCCTTGTTTTTTATAATATTAAAAAAAAGACCCTGAATAGAGTCTTAATTTTTGGTTACTTTACAGGCAGCCAGGACAAACAGGATTTATCCTTGAGCCTGGATGTATCAATTGTTCCGGCATAAACGCCGATCATGGTTTTATCGAAATGAATACTGGTCTTTATCTGTTCAAGGCTTTGATTAAACTGATAGATTGTCAGACTGTTAACCTGCTCATAGTTATATTTAAACTCAGGTCTGTTAACCAATGCCACGACCAGCTTCTCCAGGTAAGGCTCGTATGGCTTTCCGGCGCTGCGCTTTTGTTTTTTGCGTTCCAGATTAATACGAAATTCCTTTGCCTTGTCATTACCCGGTTTTCTGGTTTCCTTTTCCAGATTGTTGATTTTTCTTATGCCGTCTGCAATTTGGCCGTATACAAGCTCGTCTATGATAAGATTGTTTTTGGGACTGTACAGAACGGGCATATCATTTTGAGTGTTTTTACAGACTAATATGTCTGACAAATCTGTGCCGCCAAATAATATACTCATATTTCGATGGGCAAAAGCCGGCAGCAGCATCATGAACAGCTCATAATCTGTTATTTGTGTAAAGTCAATTCCCATATCGTCAAGCTGCACCATGTATTGAAACGGTGTAGCCGTCAAAGAAAATATAAGATTGTAATAATTCTGCTCATCTTCCAGTATTTCGCCGACAGTAGGTATTCGGATCGCAAGATTCGGAAGAATACGAACAGATGTCAGGGTTAGAAAGCTTTTTCTGTTTTCCATGTTTTAATCCGTCAGTTGTTTTACATATCCACTTTTGCAATGTAACAGTCGTCTCTGTCAATATATTTTCTTTCAAACCGTATAATTTCGGCTTTATCACCGGCCGAAAAGTTTGCTTCGTCTATAATTTCGCTTTCAAACAGACCTACTTTTAAGACGATATATTTGACAAAGGGTTTTAGCGTAATTTTTTTCATGATGATATCCATTTTTATAACACCTCCACGATATCAGTATAGTGTAGAATGTGTACTATAAAACGGACTTGATAGGTATCATTTTTTATTGCTTTTTGGCGGCGTTTACGGAAGCTTCAATTTTTTGCTGTAACCAGTGGTCGAAGGAACCGTAGAGTTCGCCGATCATCTTTTTGGTTTCCTCTGAAATCATCAGCATGGCTTCCGTATAGGCGCGGTTATAAGCCTTGTCCTGCGCTTCACGGTCAAAGGTTCCGCTTGCTTTCAGCGAGTCCGTATAAACCTGATTTACGTAAAGAACCGCATCCATGACATCCGATAATGCGTTTTCAATCCGTTTGGCCATGGTCTCATTTTTGGTGGCTTCCAGAATCAAATTGCTTTCCTTTATTTTGGTTTTAAGCAGATTTACCGCATAGGCGGCAATAATCGGCAAGATTGCCGTTAAAACGGTATATAGGGTATAATTCAGTACTTCTGAAAATTCCATGGATAATCCTCCTTATGTTTTGTGATGAAAACGTCTGCTCCCGTTTATCACAATAAGAAAAACGGGAGCATGTCCTGCAAACTCAGAAAAATCAAAGGGTTTGGCGCTTTTAGCTTTTCCTTAATCTGTTTCTGTAATAAATTCTGTTCTGCTCGTTCTTTGCCTGCTTTGCACATTCGGCGCAGTATTTCGTGGAAAAGTCCTTATTGCTTTTTTTCAGAATCAGTCTGTGGCAACGGCTGCATTGCGTAAAATTTCCTTCTCCCATATATTTCATGTACTCGTATCCCAGTTCCCGGAAGTCCTGGATTTCCAAAACGGATTCCGAATCCATATCGATAAAATTAACTCGTATGTTCAGATTATCATTTCTGACGGAAAAGGAAATTAAGCCGGTTTGTTCAAGATCATTTAAATACAGAAATTTGTCTTTTCTGTATTTAACGGTAATTCTGGCGGAGCGGAACAGTTCCTTTATCTTTGTATTGATCCAGCCGTTATTGTTTTCCGACAGTGTGTTATAAAGCTTGGCGTAGCAGAGCATTGTAAACAGAAGCTTTTGGTATTTTGTGTTTTGTATCCCGCGGATGCGTTCCAGTTCGGACTCTGTTATGCGGATGGCGTTTATTTCATGGAGAGGATATTTCAGGGCTTTATCCGAAATGTTTTCAATCATGGCGGCCCATAAGTCCGGGTTATAATTTTTATAGCAGCGCTGCATAAAACAGTCCAGCTTACCTGCCGTTTCTTTCCTGGTAAGGTTTTGACTGTGCCGGTAATATCTTGCGAGAAGAAAGAGCGTGGCGGCCGGTTTGTTTCCGGTCTCTTCTTTTTCAAGAATTTCTTCCGCCAGTTTTGTTTCGTTCAATACGACTGTCATAGATATCCTCCTTGCTTTAATCTTTGATTTTTATTTTTTTCATGGAAAAGGTTTTTCCGTTAAAAAGGATGTCCCCGTGCTCATCCGGGACCGGATATTCCAGAGTGTAGTTATTTTTCTTCAATAAATTTTCAAGAAATATGCCGCCGCAGATATCCCAGGCAAACTGCTTGCTGCTTTGGGATTTTGCGTAACACAAGTCCAGTACGATATCGCATAACTGTCCCTCGTCAGGACACTGTTTAAGACACCGGCGTTTGAATTCTTCCTTTAATATATATTTTTGCATTTGCCGTTCTTCGGATTTGATACGTTCGGATTTGGCGTACTGCATAAATCCTGCAAGCTCCCGGACATATTCGTTATAAAGTTTTTTGATTTTGTCGTAGGTCTGCCCGGTATATCCGGCGCCGCATTTCAATATGGAGTAGTCGAAATTCTTTTGCCGGTAAGGCTTAACATCGTCAAAAAGGCTTTCCATCCTGCGGCAGATTTTGTTGACGGTACAGGGAGCGGCGCCAAGCGGCATGTTTTTATGATAATACTTAAGGAAAGCTTCCTCGCCGGGGGATCTGTCTTTTTTGGCGAGAAGTTCATTCAGGCTGCAGCGGAACAGCATCATACACTTTTCGGCGTTTCTGGTAAGATAGTCTTTATATTTCTTTTTGTCTGCGGGATAAATATATTGCATAAAGTAAGGCTTTCTATCGGAAACCAGTTGTTGGCCAAGCCAGTATTGCTTTTTTTCGGAAGAATTTTTTCCGCTGCCGATTTTGTTCGCCGTTTTGCTGAACCATTGGGCGGGCATATCTTTAGCCTCGATTCCCTTTGTTTTATCAATTTGATTTTGCTGGTAAAGCTGCCCGCATTTGATGCGGTAATCCAGAATCCGGTATGCACGGCTTCCTTTTTTGAAAGCTGCCTGTGTCTCAAACATGGATGTAATTCTATTTGTAACCTCGCCCACGGAGTTGCCAAAGCTGTTAATATTAGACTGAATCAGGTCTTCTTCGGATGGTACGCAGGCGGGCGCTTTGCGCTGGACGCATACAATTGCCGGCAGATTCCGTGTATTGTTTACAAGCAGGGGCAGCGCCGTGTTAAGAACACAGTCGCCGTCTTTGTCAAAACCGTTCATGGCGTCTGCGCAGGTGTCCCAGCTGTTGAATATGGTAGGCGTGGTCATGTATTGATAAAAGTCTGCCATTCTCTCGTCTGATACGACTTTTAACAGACGTATGTTATTATGGCAGGTCATAGGGGCGCGGAAACTGACGATTTTATCGGCGCCCTGATCCAGCCAGTATTTGGAATAAATCTCCCCGGCCTTCAGCAGTCCGGTTACCTTAAGACCGAACATGGACTGGCAGAGAGAATAGGGGTCGCCGGAAACAAAAGAATAATTGGCGGGAACCTTTATGCCGCCGACTTTGGCGTGGTCGATGCGTTTTCGGATCATGGTATACAACTGTGTCCGGATGTAAGGGTCGTTTATCATTTCCGGTTCGATCATAAGGGCAGAGGCAAAGGGATTGTCAGCGCTTAACAGGCTTTCCTCGCGAAGCTTTGTTCCTTTAGCGAACAGGATTGCTTTCCGGTAGTCTTCGGACAGGATTTCCTTTATTTCACGGACCGTCGGCCCGATCAGTTCTTCAATTTGTTCGTCGGAAAAATCATAGCTTTGTAAAAACTGGTAATTCATGGTACGTATGTCTTCCAGCTCTTTGTCGGAGGCTTTGGCGATTGAAAAGGTATATTGGTTTTCCATACAGCAGCTTAAATATTCTTCAAGGGAAGAATAAGAATCCCATAATTTCAACATGGATTCGGTTAATACCAGTTCAATATTTTGTATATCGTAAGAGTTGCCCCATACGTCCGTAATGCAATGGACCTGATGTTCTCTGGCAAATTTTTGGAAATCGACGGGAAAAACGCAGCCTTTGCAGAAAGCGTTGCGGATAACGCATCCGGGCAGGATATAGTCTTTTCCGAGTTCATGTCCCCATCGTTCCATTAAAGCCGGCATGGCAATACCGTAACCGTCGCTGTCGTTTAAACGGATATCCTTGTTTTTTATATATTTCATGCGGGGCTGTGCCAGGTTCGTATCGTCCAGTTCGATTACGTCTGATTTAAAATGTGTGATGCAGTCATGCACCACGACAATGCCGCGGGGCAGGGAAACGGGAACGGAAGAAGTGCACACCAGGGCGTTATAAGCCTCCAGCTTTGCAGGTATGAACGGTTTGGATAAGTCGCGTCCGTTTGCAATTCTTTTTTGCAATTCGGGCAGAAGCCGTTCGTTGACGAATACGATCGTATTATTCTTAACGCCTCCCGTAGTGCCCAGTAAGCGGCCGTATGTAACGTTATTCATACGAAATCCCTTTTTACACAGATACCGGTAATCTTTAACGCTGTCCATGACCACGCAGACGTAATCTTTTTGAAACAGATATCGGTCAAGCTCTTCATACAGCTTTTTGATTTCGGGCCGTGCGCGGCGAAGATCGGTCTGCCTTTTTAAACCTTCGATCTGTGATCGGATACCGGCAATGTGGATTTCCGGGGTGTCGGTCTTGTTTATCCGGTCTATAAACCGCAGAAGCTGGCTGTCGTTTAAGGCGATCAGTTCTTTATTTTCCCTTGCACGGTGCAGAGGAAGCTCCAGGTTCCAGCCGGCTCTGCGAAGGCGGCCGGAGTGAATTTTATAGACAAATCTTTGTAACGTTTTTGTTTGACTCATTCTTATTACCAGGCCTTTCTTCTGTTTTCATTTTCTTTCATTTCCCTGCAGCTTTTATCAAACCTGCGGTCGGACAAAATCCGGCGGGCGGCCGCCGATCCGGCCGTATTGATTTTGCCGCGGTATTCCGTATTGAAATCGGAGGGGTATAAGATTCCGCCGAAGCAGGAAGGATCGGCAGCAGAACGTGTGGGTTTAAGTAAAAATTTTTTCATGTGACAAACTCCTTTGCATCGTTGCAGATTTTTGGTACCGATAATACTTATTTCTGCAAAAAAGAAAAACCTCGACCAAAAATCGAACGCACGTTCGAAAACGAAATTGACAAAATCGAACAGATGTTCTATAATATTGGTAAATCCAAAGATGACAAAATTTTCCATAAAGGGAGGAATTTAAATGGAACAGATGCTAAACGCTTATTATGAGAATAACGCCAGAAAACTTCGGACCATGATTGATAAAATGCTATGCAGGTTCGGAGGGATTTCGGACAAGGATTATGATGATTTTTATTCCATTGCCAACGAGGTTTTTGCAGACGTGCTGAAACGGTTTGACAAAACACAGTCTTTTGACGGATTTTTATATGCCTGTCTGACGAACCGGTTTAAGACGGAGCTGACGGCCAGAAATGCAAAAAAGCGGACGGTTGAGAGAAATACCGTTTCCATAGACATGCCGGTGGAGGAGGAGGGCGGTATGACCCTGGCAGATATGCTTCCCTCTGATTTTGATATGGACGCGGCTTTGGAAGAAGGCGCCGGCGTATACCGGGAGGAAAAAGTAGAACGATATTTAAACGGTCTTACATCCCTGCAAAGGCAGCTTGCGGAACTGAAGATGGAGGGCGTTCCGGCGGCGGAAATCAAGCAAAAATTAGGACTAAGCGATAAAAAGTATAGCCAGCAGTGTATGGAATTAAAGTCATTTGAACACTTAAATCGTTTATTTGTCCGTGAAGGATGGCAGGAGTGGAAGGAGGAACAAAGCAGAGTGAATACGGAAAAGAAAGGCACGGCAGTAAGTAAAACCGGCAGAATGAGCGTAGGCGCTGTCATAAAAGAAATGGAACGGTCTGCGATCCGGTTCGATCATCCGCTGCAAAGGGAGTCGGACCAGTGGTCTTCTGTTATGAAAGGGAATCTGATTTCCGATATCCTGCAGGGCAATCCGGTTCCGGCTCTTGTATTTGCAGAACAGAATATGGGCGGAGTTACAATAAAGTGGGATTTGGACGGGAAGCAGCGCTGTACCAGTGCGTATCTATTTTTCCGGGACGGCTTTAGGATTTCGCCCGGTATCAGACGCTGGCTGATACCGTATCGGCAGAAAGCGTTCGATATCAGGGGACGGTATTTTTCACAGCTGCCGGGAGAGCTTCAGGAGAAGTTTATGAATTATCAGTTTGAGATTGTAAGGTATCAAAACTGCTCCGGCGACGATATTGCTTATCATATTACAAGATATAACGAGGGGAAGCCCATGACTGCGGCTCAAAAGGGGATTGCCGGACTGGGGGCGGCGTATGCGGCGAGGGTTAAAGAGATTGCGGACCGAAGATTTTTTAAGGATATGGGAGGGTATAAAAGCTCCGAATTAAAAAACGGAACGATATATTACGTTATCCTGGAAAGCATTATGGCAGTTTACTTTTTAAAGGACTGGAAGACAAAGCCGGAGGAATTGTGCGAATACATCAGAAATCATGCCAGGCCTGCCGTTTTTGACCGGTTTGAAGAGATGGTGGAACAGCTTGAAGAAACGGTTTCCGGGGAGAACGTCAAAATGTTTAATGCAAGAAACACCTTTTTGTGGCTTGCGTTATATGCCGGAATTGTGAAAAATGAAAAGGATGCAGGACAGTTCTGCGGCTTTATGCAGGCATTTAAAGAATCGCTGCATAAAGCCAAAATAAGAGGCGTGTCATATGATGATCTGGAGCGTAAGGACTCACGGGATCAGAAGGTTATTACTGCAAAACTTAAGCATTTGGAAGCTTTATGGAAAATGCAGAACCATTGGATCACGGGGAAGCAGACTCCACCTCTTCCCTGGTAGGAATCGATGTCTGCGCGCCTTTTCTGGTAACTGCAATTGCAGAGGCAGTCTGACCAAAGACAATTGCCTCGGAACACGATTTTCCTTCGGCGAGCGCAAGGGCAAATGCGGCGGTAAAACAGTCTCCTGCGGCTGTTGTATCTACCGCTTTTACCCTGCGGGCCGGGAAAAATTGTTGTAAGCCGCTATTTACAAGCATACAGCCTTTACCGCCCATTGTCACGATTACATTTCTGACGCCTTTTTCTAACATGAGATTTGCACCGTCTATCATTTCTTCCTGGGTTTTCATCTGCTTTCCCGTTAAAATGGATAATTCGGTTTCGTTTGGTTTTATGTAATCGATTCCTTCCCAAAAACGATCGGGAATATTGGACAGGGCGGGGGCCGGATCTACAATAATCAGCTTATGCAGGGAAGCGGCCAGTTCCTTCACATACAGGACTGTTTCCAAAGGAATTTCAAGCTGCATCACTACAATATCGGTTTTTTCAATCATTTTTGCCAGACTTGTTTCCTTTTTTTCCATTAAATCGGGAGTGAAAGCTCCATTTGCTCCGGGAATTACAATGATGGAATTTTCCCCTGCATCATCAATACTAATGAACGCCTGTCCGGTTGTTTCTTTCTCCAAAGCATAGATTCCCGAAACATCAACTCCGGCGTCGGCCAGATTCGCCTTCAGGGTTTGGCCAAAGCTGTCATTTCCCACCGCGCCAAGCATTTTTACACTGCCGCCCAGCTTACCGGCGGTATATGCCTGGTTTGCGCCCTTTCCGCCGGGAATAAAAGAAACGTTTCTTCCGGAAACCGTTTCTCCTGCCTGGGGAATGTGGGGTGTTTCTACTACGCAATCCATATTCAAACTGCCCACTACCAAAATATTTTTCATAACCTTTTCTCCTGTCCGTATTTAATAAAATCTCCTTATATTTTATAGTCCTCGCCGGAATCTACCTGATGCACTTCAACACCCTGCTCTTTGATTTTTTCAAGTTCTTTCTGATCTGCCTGAGAACCGGTAATGAGAATATCAATATTTTGCAGTTTTGCACTGGTAAAACTGTAGGTTTTTCCGATTTTACTGCTGTCTGCCACGACAATGACTTTTCCGCTGCACCGTTCAATCATTTTACTGTTTAAAACCGTTTCCTGAAGAAGAGAAGTGGTTGCGCCGCTGTCTGCACTGATTCCGTTAACGCCAAGAATACACAGATTGGCATAAATCTGATTCAGGACGGTGACGGCAAGATCACCAAGACATGCCTTGCTGGTATCGTTATATACGCCGCCGGTGTAGATCAAATTTCCCTTTAGCAACGGGCAACATTCATATGCGAGGAGATTATTGGTAACAATAGTAAGGAAACGGTGATTGAGAAGCTTTAATAAATGCAGGATGGTGGTACCCGAATTCATAAATATAGTGCTTCCTTCCTGCACATATTCTGCCGCATAGCGGGCAATCTGCTCTTTTTCAAAATTGTGCGCGCTTTGTTTATTTACAAAAGGGGAGAGTGGTTCCGGTTCTTTATGCAGGCTGACGCCGCCATGAATTCTTTTTACCAGGCCGGCATCTTCCAATTCATTTAAATCTCTGCGAATTGTTAAAGGAGAAACATGGAAATACTCGCTTAATGTATTAACCTGCTGATTGCCTTTTTGTTGTAGCAGCTCAATAATTTTGTTGCGTCTTTGCTCTATGATATGTACGCTGTGCTTCATGTGACCGCCTCCTGTTTTGCTGCAATTCTGCTTATCCATTCATATAATAACATTTATATGAACGAAAATCAATAAAAATAATCTTGAATTGTGACATAAGCACAAAAAATATGTAAATTAATTGCGTATTTTGCCGAAAATGAAAAAAATATTGACATTTATAGGTGGCTAAATTAAAATAAAATCATAAAACGAACGTAAAATATTCATAAAACGTTCATAAAACAATACATAAGAGCGGAAGGCTCGAGAAATGGAGGATGTAATATGGTGAAAAAGAAAATTTTAGTCTCTTTATTGACGGCTGCCGTAACGCTTTCCATGCTGGCAGGATGCGGAAAAAAACCGGAAGATAACAGCGGTACGGACAGCGGGAATAACGCCGGCAGTACACAGGAAAGCAATTCGGAAGAAGGGGACGGAGAGGTTTCCGTTTCTGAAGAAGAGGTAACGTTAACGTTTGGATTTTTTGGAGATGATCCGGAAGCCGAAATGAAAATGGGACTTGCCAATGCATATATGGACGCCCATCCCAATGTGAAAATTGAGTTCGAATATTGTACCGGAGCAGATTATCTGACGAAACTGCAGACATGGTTTTCTTCCGAAGAAACGCCGGATGTGTTTGCACTGGCAAGCGACCAGCTCTTCCCATATAAAGACAGTCTGTTATTTGAAGACTTAGCGCCTTACATGGAAAAGGACGGATGCAGTGAATATTGGGATATGGATTCCGTAGAAGCAAATTGGAAGACGGAGGACGGAAGAATTGTTGCGGCGCCTTTTGTTTCAAAAACATTTGCAATCGCTTATAACAAGGCATTGTTTGACCAGGCAGGACTTTCCTGCCCGACAAGCGACTGGACGGAAAAGGAAATGTTAGATGCGGCAGAAAAAATATCCGCCCTTGGAGACGACATTTATGGAATCCGCTGGGGTGTGCGTGTACCGGAATTCTACCGTAATCTTTATGGAAACATGTTCTATGATGTGGAAAACGAGACGATCAATGTGGAAGGCAATGCGGAATTTAAGGCTGCGGTCACAATGTTTGCGGACTCCATAAAGAGAGGGCTTGCGCCGGATGAAACGGATGGGGTGATTTCTACCGGAGGATTTGAAACCGGTAAATTCGGTATGGCGCTTTCCGCCACATGGGATATCTCTACTTATGAAAATGCAATTGGAGATTCTTTTGAGTGGGATGTGGTAGAACTCCCGATTAATGAGGAATTTAATACCAGATGGCTGACCAGCTTCAGAGGAAATGGCTGGTGTATGAGCTCCAAATCAGAATATAAAGATATCTGCTGGGATTTTATTAAATTCATGACAACTACACAGGAAGCGGCTAAGGCAGCGCAGAGTATCGGTATTCCTGATTTCCAGCCCTATGTTACCAGTGAAGAATATTTAAATGATTTTGGTGAGGGTACACCTTATAACAAGACCGTATTTATTAATATGATTTCTTCTTCCACTCCCTTTTATAATCTGGGTTCCTTTGCGGAGGTAAATGATTTGACAAAAGCAGATTACCAGAAGGTTCTTGCAGGAGATATGACAATCGATGAAATGATAGCCGATGTGCAGGCGCAGGGAACTACAATTTTTGATTCCTATAAATAAAGATAAACAGAATGTACGGCATCGCTGTGGGAGGGCCTGAGGTCCCTTCCACATATATGCCGGATATGCATGGAGATTAGTATGGTAAAACAAAACGGAAAAAAGAAAAAGAAATTAAATGACACTTCGAAGCTGTTCTGGATTTTCATATCGCCCTGGCTGGCCGGGTTTTGCGCGTTTACCTGCTTTCCTATGTTATATTCATTTGCCATGTCCTTTACAAATTGGAATGGACTGACAAACAGGGATTTTGTTGGAATATCTAATTTTATTCAGATATTGACAAAAGATAAAACATTTGGTTTGTCTCTTAGAAACACTTTTTTTTATATTGGGGTATCGGTTCCGTTAAATACGGCGGTATCGGTTTTTCTGGCTACGCTTTTAAATAAGCGTCTGCCGGGAACGAATGTGTTTCGGGGGATTTTTTATCTGCCTACGATATGTACGGGAGTTGCAACCTATATTGCATGGACCTATTTGTTTAATGGAACCAATGGATTTATCAATGTAATGTTAAATGCCCTGGGGATGGAAAGCATTAATTTCCTTGGAAACAGAAATACGGCGATGCTGTCTATTATTTTTATGGATATGTTTTGTATTGGCACTGCAATGACCATTGTACTGGCAGGGCTGCAGGATGTGCCAAGGGATTATTATGAGGCGGCGGATTTAGACGGGGCAAACGGGATACAAAGATTTTGGCACATTACATTCCCGCTGATCAGTCCGGTAGTATTTTTTAACGTACTTATGGCAATCATCAAGGGGCTGCAGATTTTTACCCAGCCTTATGTAATGACAGGCGGCGGACCGGCCCAGTCCACGTATGTATATGGACTATATCTTTATAATACGGCATTTTCGTATGGTAAATTCGGATACGCCTCCGCTCTTGCATGGGTATTGTTTATCATTATGATTCTGCTGACGCTTGTGATCCTTGGGACTTCAAAGTTCTGGGTATTTTATAGGGAGGATGTGAACTAGGTATGGGAAAAGATAAACGACACATGAAAAAACGCGCGGGAAATATTATGATACAAATTCTGCTGGTTATCCTTGCGGCGCTCTTTTTGTTTCCCTTTGTCTGGATGTTATGTACATCCTTAAAAACAGAAGCGGGAATTGCAGATTATAAGCAGTTTTTTCCATGGCCGGTTTCCTTCCGCGCTTTTGAAAAGGGCTGGAAAGGCGGAAAATTTTTGATTTACATCTGGAATACGGTGAAAATAGCCGGATTATGTGTGATCGGGACGGTATGCAGCTGTTCGTTTGTGGGATTCGGCTTTGCAAAATTCCAGTCTAAGGCAAAAAATATATTATTTCTCGTACTGCTTGCAACCATGATGGTCCCCCAGACGGTTACCCTGATTCCCATGTATATTATGTACAGCAAGTTTCACTGGCTGAATACCATTTATCCTCTTGTACTGCCGGCATTTTTTGGAACCAGTACATTTAACATTTTCCTGCTGCGGCAGTTTTTTGCAGGACTTCCCAACGATCTGGCAGAGGCGGCAAAAATCGACGGATGCAGTTGGTTTGGTATTTTTTCGAGAATTTATCTGCCTAATTGTAAGCCGGCTTTGCTGGTAGTAGTAATTAATCAGCTGGTATTTTGCTGGAATGATTATATGGCCCCTTTGATTTACTTAGGTCGTCCCGCTAAATTTACAATAGCCTTGGGATTAAATGCCTTTAAGGGTGAGACCGGTTCCACGATGGACATTGGGCCGATTATGGCAATGGCAGTAGTTACAATCCTTCCTTTGCTGATTTTATATCTGTGTTTCCAGAAATATTTTGTAGAAGGTGTGGCCGCATCAGGCATAAAGGGGTAAAGATGATCGACAATTATGAAGAAAAAGTTTATGCAGGAATCCTTGGAAAAATAATCGGGGTATTTTATGGACGCCCCATAGAAGGCTGGCCGTATGAAAAAATTAAAGCCCGGTTTGGCATGGTAGACCATTTTGTGGCAAAGGATGTGGGAGTGCCCCTTCATGTTGCGGATGATGATCTTTCAGGAACATTTACTTTTTTTAATGCCCTGGAGGATTATCCCTTATCAAAATTGGGAGCTGCGGAATTTGGAGATACATGGCTGAATTACCTGATTGAAGAGAAGACGGTTTTCTGGTGGGGCGGACTTGGAAGGTCCACCGAACATACGGCGTATCTGCGTTTAAAAAGCGGCATTAAAGCGCCGGAAAGCGGGAGCATGAAATTAAATGGAAGAGCGTCTGCGGAACAGATCGGCGCACAGATTTTTATAGATGCGATTCCCCTTGTCTTTGCCGGGGATGTTGAAAATGCAAGGAAGTACACGGATATGCAGGCCCGGGTAAGTCACGACGGCGCGGCGGTAGAGTCGGCGTGTTTTTGGGCAGGGATGGAAGCCGCGGCATTTCGTGAGAAAAGCCTTGAAGCCTTGTTGGAAGAAAATCTTTTTTATATAAAATCAAAGAATCTGAAAGAAATTTTTAATGAGATTATCGGATTTTGTAAGGATAAGCCGGATTTTCGGACTGCCAGGGCTTATTTGGAAAAAAGATGGGGATATGATAAATTTCCTGGGAACTGCCATGTGATTCCCAATACGGCGTTGATGCTTACGGTACTTCTTTTGGGAAAAGACAGTTTCCGGGATGCCATGCAGATGTGTGTATCCGCAGGCTGGGATACGGACTGCAACGGAGCAAACATAGGGTGTTTTAACGGGATTCGGCTTGGACTTGATGCGATTACGGAGGAATTTGATTTCAGGTCGCCTATAGCAGATCGTTTCTACAATATATCCTCCAACGGAGGAGCGTGCGTAACAGACGCGCTTCAGCAGGTGAAACGGATTTTGAAGCTGCATAATCAGATTTATCAAACCGGATATACGTATCATCCCCAAAGGTATACTTTTGACTATAGAGGAGCCATGCAGGGGTTTGAACCGTGTCCTGTAAGAAAGGGAAAAACGGAGTTATCCAATCATCGGGGGCGGCAGCTTGAAGTGACGCTGCAGGAGGAAGGGAAAGGATTTTTATCCGTTCCGGTGATGTGGCAGAGAGAGGATATTTATGGCGGTTACTGTCTTTTGGGAAGTCCCGTTTTATATGAGACGCAGAAGGTGCATATAAACATTAAAGCGCATTGCGGGCGGATGCAGTTCCGGCTGTATGTGATTTATTATGATTTTGATGATGAAAAACAGGTAATAGAAAGCGGAATATATGAAGGAAGCCCTGCGTGGAAGGAATATGTGTGGCATATTCCGCCGTTAGGAGGAAAATGTATTGACCGTATGGGAATAGAGGTGATTGGAGAAGCCGGAAACCGGGCGCTGGTCCGTTCCGTTGATTTTCGGGATGCGCCGTCTGATTTTTCTATCAGAGGTTCTTTGCGCAATTACGATTTAGGACGTGCCAACATGCAGTTACAGGCATTTACTTCATCGGCAAAGGAATTTTCCTTTGACGCCAGACACACCTTTACCGTTTCGCACCACGAAGGAACAGGGCTTGCAACCATAGGCACCAAAGACTGGAAAAACTATCAGGTAAGCTGTAAAGCAGTACCCTATCTTCATAAGGAATTCGGACTGGTCATCCGCAGCAGAGGACATAGAAAATATTATGCATTTTTATTGAAAGAACATAACGCTGCGCAGCTGATCCGGCAGGACGGAGAGGAAAGAGTAATATTGGCAGAAGGTTCATTTGCCTATGAGGAATTGAATTCTTATGAGCTTACCCTGCGGGCGGAAAAAAACAGGATCAGCGCCGCCATAAATGGGACCGCGCTGTTATCGGCGGAGGATGAAAAGTATGAAAACGGAGGCTGCGGCTTTTTGATTTGTGAAGGTACGTTTATGGCCGATGCATTTCATATTACCAATGCGGCCATGAAGTAAGCGCAAAGAAGGGAGAGTGCGGATGAAGGATAAATTTTATCCCGGATTTCACTACAGACCCCCGAAAAACTGGATCAATGATCCCAACGGGCTTCTATACAAAGACGGCTGGTACCATATGTTTTATCAGTACAATCCGGGGGATGTGTGGCGCTTTACCGGTCGCCGGATCTTAAGAAATGGTCGTTTTGCTCCATTTTGTATGTCTCTTCGGAATATGAACTGCTGGAATGTCCGAATATGTTGAAGTTTGGAGAAAAATATGTTCTTTTGTATGCGCCCCTGGAAGGAACCAGGTATTGCATCGGAGAATTAAACAAAGATACCTGGGAATTTACAGTGCGCTCGGAAGGGATTTTTGACTACAGTATTGGGAAAAAAGGCTTTTATGCCCCGAATACTTATCTGACAGATCCTAAGGGAAGATACGTTATCATCGGCTGTTTGTTTGAATGGGACCGCATGGCCTGCACGTATCACAGAGGCTGGGCGGGAATGCAGTCTCTTCCCAGAGAGGTATTTCTTAAAAAAGAGGAACTTTGTATCCGGCCGGTGGAAGAGTGTGAAGACCTTAGAAAAAAAGTCCTGTATTCTTTGGGATCTGCCTGTGTGAAGCGGGGGGAAGTAGTGGCGTCATGCCGGCAGGCAGAAATTTGCTGCCGGGTGAAGCTGCCGGAAAATGATTGTTTTGCAGTCAGAATATTTGCTTCCCGGGATGGAACGGAATATACGGAATTAAGAATTGACCATACTTCCCGCAGGATTTGTTTAGACCGTTCCGAATCTACGAAGGATATCCATGTGGGGACGGAACAGATAGAAATACCAATTGGAGGGGAAAGCTGTGAATATCGGATAAACATGATACTGGATCATTCGTCGGTTGAAGTGTTTATCAATGAGCGATATACCATTTCGGCCAGAGTATTTCCGGAGAATGAGTTTGGGGGAATCATGATTTCAAAATGTCCCGGACAAGGGACGATCGAGGAAATTGTAATTTATGAGCTTGGGCTGTAGCGGATACATGTGACAATATCACATGCGCGATCGGGAAGGAGACAGTATGCTGCTGATTCTTGACATTGGCACCTCAAGCATGCGGGGCATGCTTATGGACTGCCGGGGACAAATAATAAAAAAAAGACAAAGTAAATACAGACCGGAACATATGCCTGACGGAGGCGTCCTTATGGAAACAGGGCAGCTTAATAAAGCCCTTGAAACATGCCTTGAGGAAATCGGCTCTTATTGTACCGCAGAGGGAATATATTTGGACGGAATTTCCGTGACTGCCCAGCGTTCTTCCGTAATTCCGATGGGGAAAGACGGACATGCCCTTTGTCCTGCGCTTATGTGGCAGGATAAAAGATGCGTGGGTCTGATAGAAGACTTAACGGATCGGACAAAGGCAATTTATGAGATTTGCGGTATGCGGCTTTCCCCTGTCTTTTCCGCTCCTAAAATGCGCTATGTAAAAACGCATATGCCGGAAATTTATGAGCAGTCCGTAAAGCTGATCGGATTTCAGGAGTATGTGCTGCATTATCTGACCGGCGAGTATGTTACGGATACTTCCATTGCCAGCCGGACCTGCCTGTATGATCTGCGTATGAATAAGTGGTCGGAGGATCTTCTTGCGTTATTTGAAGTGGATAAAGAAAAGTTGTGTCCGATCGCTCCGGTGGGCAGTGTGGTCGGAAGTACAAGGTCCCGTATCGGTGGACTTCTTAAAACGGACCGCAGTATTCCGGTGGTGTCTGCCGGAGGAGATCAACAATGTGCGGCGCTTGGGATGCAGGATCAAAAAGAAGACGGTCTCATCTGCAACATGGGTACCGGCGCTTATGTGATTGCGCAAACGGACAGACCGGTACTGGATCCAAACATGCGGGTGAACTGTAATGTGGGGGGACGGCCGGGTACGTGGATTTTAGAGGGAATGATACCTGGCGCCGGAACTACGCTGGATTGGCTGTGCAATATTTTTTACAGCCATTTAGAGAAAGAAGAAGCGCTTAAGATACTGCTTAAAGAGGCGGAAAAAGCGCCGGCAGGCGCGCGTGGAATGTGTTTTGTAAACGCTTTGGCCGGTACAGGAACGCCGGAATGGAACCTTTTGCAGAATGGAAGCTTTACCAATCTTTTACTGCGGCATACCAGGGAGGATTTTGCCCGTGCGGGCCTGGAAGGAATCGTCCGGGACGTGGCAGGCTGCGTGAAAAGCGTGGAGACAATGCTTCCTGAAAAAGGCGGTCCGGTTAAGGTTTCGGGAGGGCTGTCGAGAGCGGAATTTTTAATGGAACTTTTGGAGGATACGTTAGGCAGAAGCGTATGCCGGGCGGACGAAAGTGAAGCCACTGCTTTGGGGGCGTTTAAATCGGGGATGCAGGCATTAAACATGCATGGAGGGTATTATGAACAATCTTGAATTAAAGAAAACGGCTAATAAGATACGCAAAGGG
>ERZ779637.544-NODE-544-length-23426-cov-18.235249_pt1 | contig 23426 bp, 23 predicted proteins | sample MGYA00514196_ERZ779637 | MGnify/ENA primary metagenome ERZ779637 (study PRJEB29562, sample SAMEA4376700) | mouse gut metagenome | isolation source: Cecum | study: EMG produced TPA metagenomics assembly of the A DSS colitis mouse model was used to assess the...
ATTCAGTTATCAAAATACAAATCTAAGCCAACTCATTATGAATCCGAGAGGCTATACAAAATCTGTATCGTGAAGCACACCGTACACCGTCCTCCACAATACAGATTATCTCATAGCATTCTTTCCACATTCTTTCCTGGGTAAAATGAAATCTGACAGTTTTGTAAGAATTTATTCGGCGGGCAGGTACAGGAAAAATACCGTACCCTTCCCCACCTCGGATGCAAGCTGGATATACCCCGACTGCTGCCTCAAAATTTCTCTCGCCAAATATAGCCCGATCCCCACGCCCTGTTCGTCTGCAACCGACATGGAGCGGTAAAAGCGCCCGAATACTTTGGCGTGCTCTTCTTCCGCAATGCCAATCCCCGTGTCCTCCACCTCAATGCTGACAAAAAGTTCATATGCCTTCACGCGCACCGTGACGCCGCCCGTCTGCGTGTACTTGATAGCGTTGTCAATGAGATTGCCAAGCGCCTCCAACGTCCATTTGTGGTCGAAACACGCCGTAATCCCCTGCGCCTCTTTTGAGAATACATGCAGGTACAGCCCTTTTTCCTGCGCCCGCGCCGCATATTGCTCCTCCGCCTCCCTCAAAAGCTGTGAAAGCTCCCCTTTGCACGGATGCAGCACAAGGATTCCCGTTTCCAGACGGGAAAGCTTGACCAGCGACTGAATGAGAAAATCCAGCTTTTTCACCTGACTTTCCAACAGTGCGACCGTATCGCTGTCTTTTCCGCCCTCCTCTTTTAAAAGCTCCGTGTAGAGCAGAAGATTGGCGATTGGCGTTTTCGTCTGGTGGGAAATGTCCGCAATCAACGTCTTCGTCTTTTCCTGCTCCGCCGCCGTTTTCCCCATCTGCGTCTCCGTTGCCGCCAGATACTCCGCCAATTTATTCTCCATGGACGCCGCTAAGGATTCGTCAAATGTCTCAGCCCGGAAAGTACCGTCGATGGCGGACTGTATCATGTCGCGCATACGGCGCAGACTCCGCCTTCTGTAGTGGAGATCTGTGAGGGCGATTATGGCAGCGGCGAAGAGGCAGAGGAGGCTGGCTGATAAAATAATAATCACTGTTTTATCTTGCATTCTACCCCTCCAAAAGCTGATGCAGTATGTGTTCTCTGTTGTTGATAAACATTTCCGTCACCTGAAAGCTTTCCGTGTCCTCGTAACTGCACGCATGAATTTGTCCTCCATCAAAACTCAGTATTTCCGCATCCGGAATCCCAAGCAGAATCGGGGAATGCGTAACAATGATAAACTGCGATTCCGCACGTGCGCATCTCACAATTTCAAGCAATAACGTGAGCTGTCTTTGCGGCGAAAGCGCCGCCTCCGGCTCATCTAAAAGATAGACGCCATTCGCCCGAAAATTACTCTGCGCCATCGCCAGAAAACTTTCGCCATGCGATTTCTCATGAAAATGCTCGCCAAATCCCCTGCTGTATTCATTCTCAGCAGTCGCAACATTATAGAAACTCTCGGCGCGTAGAAAATACCCCCATCCCGGTTTATGAATACCCTTTATTAATCGAATCGCTTCACACAGTTCTGAATGGGAATCATACGTCGAAAACCGGTAGTTTCTTGTTCCCCCTTCCGGATTAAACCCGTAAGCCACTGCAATAGCCTCTAACAGTGTCGATTTCCCGCTGCCATTTTCCCCCACAAAGAAAGTAACCGGCTTGTGAAACGCAAGATCATGTAATCCCGCTATGGATTCTATCTCTCTCAAGTAACTGTATCGCTCGATTTTATCCCAGTCTATGCTGAGCCCTCTTATGTGCATCTGTTCCTCATTATCCATCTTTATTTCATACGCCTCTTAAACTGATGTATTACCCATAATTTCCACAATGAACAACCCATCTTCACTCCCACCGATACCCAATCCCGTAAACTGTCTTAATCCGCTCCTGCGCATCCAGCTTGTCCCGCAGGCGTTTCATCGCGACGGACAGCGTATTTTCATCCACAAAAGCCGCGTCCACCGACCACGTGAAATCAAGGAGCTGTTCCCTCGCCAAAGTAATACCCTTGTTCTCTACCAGCATCCGCAGAAGCCGCTGCTCCGTCTTGGAAAGCTCCACCTGTTTTTCGCCGTGGAAGAAGCGCATTTTCGCAAAATGGAACCGATATTCGCCATCCGTAATCCACCCTTCGCCCGTAAATCTTGTTTCGCCGCCATTTCCTGTACTGTCGCTTATCATGCCTCCCGCTGTATTGCCTGTCGTATCTTTAACCGACTGCCTGCCCCGTGCCACCCGCCGAAGCTGGGTCTCCACCCGCGCCCGGAGTACCGCCAGGCTGAACGGTTTCGTGATATAATCGTCCGCCCCGGCTTCCAGACCTGCCACGACATCGGTTTCCATGTCGTTTGCCGTCAGCATAATGACGCACATATCATATTTCGCCTTTATCTGCTGCAGGAAGTCAAAGCCGTTTCCGTCGGGTAGATTCACGTCCAGCACCACGAGGTCAAAAGAGAACCCTTCGAGCAGTTTCTCCGCCTCCTGCAAGGTATGGCAGCTCACCGTCTCTGTATTGTCATTTTGCAAGGCGCGGCAAAGACCAGCCGCAAGCGGCCGGTCATCCTCTACAATCAAAATCTTTTGTTTTCTGCCCTGTTCTGCCATCCGTTTCTGCGTTCCCTTCTTAATCCCGCACTGCATAAATTTTATAAGCCATCTTTCTTCTATTTCAGTTCATTCGCCGTCACATAAAAATGATGGTAAATGCCATTCTGCACAAGCAGACTCTCGTGGGTTCCCTCCTCCACGATGCCCTCCTCCGTCAATACCAGAATCCGGTCGGAATTGCGGATACTGGACAGCCGGTGGGCAATGGTGATGGTAGTCCTTCCCTTTGCCAGCGCCTCCAAAGATTTTGCCACCTGAAACTCGCTCTCATTGTCCAGCGCGGAAGTAGCTTCATCCATAATAAGAATCGGCGGATTTTTTAAAAATACCCTCGCAATGCTGATGCGCTGTTTCTGTCCGCCGGAGAGCTTCACACCGCGCTCTCCCACATAGGTGTCATACCCGTCCTTCAAAGCTGTGATAAACTCATGCGCGCCCGCCTGCTTCGCCGCCTCTACCACTTCTTCCCTCGTAGCGTTTTCCCTGCCGTAAGCGATATTTTCATAAACCGTGCCGGAAAAGAGATAGACATCCTGCTGCACCATACCGATATTCTGCCGCAGGCTCTTGATCGTATACCCGTGGATGTTTTTCCCGTCTAACAGGATTTCCCCCTGATCAATATCATAAAACCGCGGAATAAGATTACACAAGGTAGTTTTTCCGCCGCCGGAAGGACCTACAATGGCAATCTTCTCTCCCTGACGGATTTCCAGATTTAAGCCCTTAAACACCACATTGTGATCATCGGGGTACTCAAAGCTGACATTGCGGAAAGAAATATTGCCTTTCGGGTTCACACATGCTGACGCACCCGGCTCGTCAAAAATCTCAATATCACTGTCCATAATCTGCACGAAGCGCTCAATCCCCGTCATGCCCCGCTGAAACTGCTCCGCAAACTCGATAATGCGGCGGATGGTCGCAATCAGCGTTGTCACATACATCACATACGCCACCAGATCGCCGGGCTCGATTTTCCCTTTCACCATAAAAATGCCGCCCGCTGTAAGAAGCACCAGATACATCAGACCGTCGAAAGCCCTCGTGGTCGTCTGAAACGCCGCCATAAACTTGTATGTTTCTTTTTTGATAAGGAAAAAGTTTTGATTATCCTGCTCGAATTTCTCCTTTTCCTTCTCCTCATTGGCGAATGCCTTCACCACTTTTTGTCCGAGCAGACTATCCTCAATGCGGGCGTTCAGCTCGCCGATCTGCACACGCTGTTTCCGAAACGCCTCCCGCATCCGCAGGTTGATCGCTATGCATGTCACCGCCATGATCGGCACGACCACAAAAATAATCAGCGTCAGTCCCAGACTGATCTGCGCCAGAATAATAAAGGAAATGACCGCCTTGATGCCCGCAATGAAAAATTCCTCCGGGCAGTGGTGCGAAAACTCCGTCACGTCAAAAAGGTCGTTGGTGATGCGCCCCATAATTTGACCGACCTTCGTGTTATTGTAGTAAGTGTCCGACAGCCTCTGCAGATGAGCATAAGCGTCCCGCCGCATATCCGTCTCAATCCGCGTGCCCATCACATGCCCCGTGTAAGCCATATAGAAATTCGCCACCGTGTCGACTATGCGCAGACACAGGTATAATACGCCCAGCCGGACAATGACTGATGCGGTCAATGATGCCAAATCGTTCATCCCCGCATTGGTGATAAAGCGGATAATCATCGGCAGCACCAGCTCGCAGATCGTCGTCAGTCCCGCGCAGAGCAAGTCAATAACTACGATCTTCCAGTATTTTTTATAGTAGGGAAGAAACCGTTTTAATAGTTCCCCGGATTTGTAGGTTGTTGTGTTTTCCTGTGTGTTCATAATGTGCCCCTTACATAAATACATATTATAATTTAAACGTAATTTTTATAAACGGGTAAATATTTCTTCGGATATCCTCTCCACGCATCCATCCACAAACTCCTCCATAATTTGCTTCGTGCAAAACCGATACCCGCTCACATCTGCTACCGCCTTCCCGGCAAACTGCACATACAAAAGAGACTGTTTCTGCCGTGCAAGATCCTCCTTCAAAATACAGCCTTCTACCCCGCAAATCTGTCCCTGCTCCAAAAGCCGCCAGATTTCCGGCGACTCCCTATCCTCCTGATATAACCACTGGTCGATGCCGTAAGCTTCCGCCGCATACTGCCCGTACACTTCATCAAAATCTGCGCCCTGCATCATCTTTTCCCGAAAGGGCGTCCAAATACATCTGTCGTTCTCCCAGTCCGTCAAAAGGTGCGTGCAGTAACCCGCCATAAAATCCCGGTTTCCGACGCTTTGATTTTCTTTCCAGAACTTGCGGATTGCTTCCAACCAGCCCGCACTGTCAACCGTTATACCCCAGCGCGGTCCAAATTCCCACAAATGACTTTTCTCTTTCAAAGATACATCATATCTGTCGTGAAAGTGCACCGCGTCCGGCGCGACAGAGCCGAGCAGGAAGTCTCCCGGTCGTTCTATCCACCCGCCGCCATGCCGCGCAAGCAGCCCATATGCAACTTTTAAGTGCACCATCGGATATGACATAACCGTTATCTCCGTCTCAAAATTTACGTTACATTCCATTATATACCGCACACAAAATAGTGTCAAAACAAAAGGACCGTCAGCGTTTTGATCCCCCGCTTTCAGTCCTGTTTACCTTTATTTTCCGTTCATCCCAGATTTCAACTCAATACGGAGAATGCCTTATTTCTCACGCTACTTAAGGGGAAGCTCCGTACCGTCCAGATACACGCCCGCAATTTCCTCCACATCAATAAACCGCTCAAACACAACGGTAAACATTTCCTCCCATGCGCTTGTACCGTATGGGTCAAAACCGCCGCCTTGAATCACAGATCCAAGATAGGAATCGTCCGTCACCATTTCTCCCCGATGAATATATCCCGCACACTCCCCTGTCACTTTGTCCCATATCATTTCGTCGCCCTCCGGCAGCTTCCCGAGAATATGATAGACACTCCCGTCCTTCATCTGAATATCTATAAAGGAAGGTTAATGGTTGTTCGGATAAACCATACTTTTTCATGTTCCGGGCTTTTAAATTTGGGATTATAAATAAGGTATTTATAGAAAACTTCCTGAAAAATATCTTCCGCCCGGCACTTATCCCCGCAATATGTCCATGCCAGTTTATAGACGGTATCTTTCTGCCTCTGATAACATGCCAGCGCCCGCTCCTGATCCGCATCCTTCACCCTCTGCACCTCCCTTCTATAGAGAAAACAATTCAGCTTATAAAAATATCTCATAATTTTAAGAAAAATTAACCCCCAAGTCCCGGCGACTTGGAGGTTTGTTTCCAATCATTTTTATGATTCCATCTATACATTCATAATTTTCTATTTCTTTCTCCCATTATACTCCACAACCCGGTAAAAATCCTCCTCACTCAGATAAGCTTCCACCTCCCGCAGCTGTTCATCCGTCAGCGTATTTCCCAAATCAATGTAATAACAAACGCATGTCGCCGCCTCATCCATCTTCCGCACATAAACCAACACACATTCCAAACTTCCGAAGGACAATTCATCCATCGCCGTCACGATATCCGTCAGCTCTTTCACGGACACCCGGTAGCAAATCTGCTCAAGAGCTTTGTCGCTGAAACTGCTCGCCTTCCCTTTCCGCAGCGCTTCCGCCAGATATTTTGCCGACTTGTTGGCATCGGAATACACAAAGATACTCTCCCAGTCGGAGTCAGACACCGCGTCCCGTTCCAAGAGATGCCGAAAACATTCGCTCACATCCGCCTCCGTCATATACGGCGCTGTCTCAACAAGTATGCCGCTGTCAAACGTCCCGGCTCTGCCCGCCTGCAGCGCCTCCAGAAGATACTGTGCCGTCAGCTCCGCGTCGGAATAGACAAACAACTGCTGCCAGTTTTCCTTCGACAAAACCGCCCCGTCCTCCAAGGCTTTTCGACACAGCTCACTTACCTCATTTCCCTCTAACTGTGGAAAAATATCTTCCAGTCTGCTCAAATCCAGCGTTCGCTGTCCCTCCAGCACCTGATAGGCATACTCCGAATCTTCACTGTTATAGATACCGTCAAAATCCTCTTTTTTCATTCCTTCATATACTACGTTCAGTTCTTCCAGCTTCGCCTTCTGCCCCACCATCTTAACCACGTTTCTGCCCTGAGGCAGCGTGATTTTCACGGTACTCTCCTCCCCGCTCTCATTGAGCGTCTGTACCGTCTGATCCGGTCCGACCCAGACGAGTTTAAAGCGACCGTCAAAAAGATGATATCTTGAAGATATTTCCAACGTCGTCTCCTTGTTGGCATACAAAATCCATAAGGCATCGGAACCATTAAGCATCAGATTCTTCGCATCCACGCTCCTGCCACCGCCGCTATATATCCGCGCACGCCACCAGTCATTCTCACTTTTCCCGGCAATCAAAGCGTCATCGTCATACATCCGATAAGCTTTTCCGTTTTCACTTACATGAATCGGCTGGTCCAGATTGAAGGAGTCTCCCCACATTTCTGACCACGTTGTTTTTTCCCAGAAATGCTCTACAAGCCCAATAAAATCCCCATAATCATGCACGGAATAAGTGTTCCCGTAGCCGCCACGGACACCCGCCGCGCCGCAAACAAAAGCCACAGACAAAAACATGACAAGCGCCGCCACCGAACAGAGTCCGACCGCTATGCCCGTTTTATGATACAGCGCAATTCCCCGCAATCTCTCTTTCAATGTACTTTTTCCCTCCAATAGTGTCATAGCCGGCACGTTTCTGTGCATTCTCAGCTCTTTCCCCGGCAGTACGCCCTCAGACCAATTTTTCTGCGCCACATCCAGCAGCACGTTCCCGTATGCCCTGCGTCCCTCCTCCGACAAAAGCTTCAGCATCGTCTCATCACATGCCAGCTCACAGTCTATGTTAAACTTGTGTTGGAACACATACAGAAGCGGGTTAAACCAATGCACGCAGAGCGCCGCCTGAAACACCCACTTATACCAAAGATCCCGCCGTTTATAGTGCACCAGCTCATGATGCAGAATCAAAATAATATCGTTCTCCTTTCCCGTCATCTCCTTCAAAAACCCGGAAGGCAGGTAAATACAAGGATTGAAAAGTCCAATCAGCATGGGGCTTTCAATGACCGCGCTCTCATAGAGCGGCATGATTTTTTGCACGCCGAGTCTCCTATTTATCTCCGCATACTGTGCAAGAATCCGCTGGTCACTTACAGGTGCGCACGCCGCGCAGACTCCCTTTACGAACCGGCAGTAAATCCAAAGTTTCCGCAGAGCCGTAAAGATCACGCCGATCAGCCAGATGACAGTTGCAATCTGCAATATCCATTTCCCAATGCTATCCGCTGTGCCGCCGGTCATTCCGCTGGCAGATACTGCGCCCGCCATGCCAGCTGTCTCATGCAGTTCACTTCCAGCGCGCCCGCTCTCTGTCAAGCTCTCTGCTCGATCCTGCCCAGGCTCTTTCTCAACCTTCTCTGCATCTGCCGTCGGCTCAGTCCCGCTTTCTACATTCGTTGCCGTACCGACATCCTCGCGCAAAGTCATATCCGTTACCTCTGCGCCATCCGCACTCTCCGCCGCGCCCTCCAAATCTTTCAACGCCGCGCCCGCGCGTCCGTCCTCCTCTGCCTGCTCCGCCATGCCGCCAATTTCGCTCAAATGGCTCCCCGCCGCCGCCAGATTCTCCGACAAATATTCCATCAGATTGAGCTCCCCGTGCACTGGCACAAGCAGTCTCACAATGACTAACAGCCAGAGATAGTACGTCCACCGCTTTGCAAAATAACGACCGGCGACCGGGCGAAACGCCAGAACCAGAAGTCCGACCAGCCCGCCGGACACCGATAACGATAAAATTACAGAAAATAATTGTGCCATAATTCCCTCCATGTCTCCTATCGAAAGTTATCCTGAAAATAATCCCGCAGTTCCTCAATATCTTCCCGGCTCAAATTCTCATCCTCAATGAGCGCCGCCGCCAGATTTTTCGCATTTCCCTTGAAAAATTTATTCAGAAAGCTCTTCGTCTCCTCTTTCACATATACGCTCCGCGCCACAAGAGGCGTGTAATAGTAAACATCCCGTTTTTCCTGCGCAATCACGCCTTTGTCAAGCAGCCTGCGGATCAGCGTCAGCACCGTGGTGCGCTCCCAGTCCTTTTTTTCATTCAACCGCGCGCGAATCTCATTGGCGTTTAAGGCTTCCCCCGCCGCCCAGAGCGTTTCCAGTATTTCCAGTTCCGCGTCGGATATTTTTGTGTCTTTCATAAATGTATTCCTTTCCTATTACTTCCTGCCCATTTGTTTCTATTGTTTACAGATGTAGACTTCTTTTAAGAATAGTCTACATCTGTAAACACATTTTGTCAATCTATTTTATGCTCTATTGCCAATACCACAAATATGTATTAAGAAATTGCACAATAGAATTGCTTGCTAATTTAACATGCAAAGCATATAATATTATAAACACATGCAAAACAACTTCAAAATACATGATAGGAGAATATAATATGGCAGAACAAGTTTTAATTCAATTCAGAGCAGATAAAGCACTAAAACAGGAAGTAACAGAAATATATGAACGACTCGGATTAGATTTACCTACAGCGTTTCGTATGTTTATGACAAAAAGTAAAATGGTCAAAGGGCTTCCATTTGAGGCAACGCTGCCGGAGCAAACAATAACTAGAACCGAAGCCAAAAATGCTTTTTATGAGTTACGCCGCCAAGTTGCTAACGTTCCGGAAATGACACTTGATGAAATCAACGCCGAAATTTCAGCCATAAGAGCAGAAAGAAAAAGGTAAATGCACATGAAATATTATGCCGTAATTGATACTAATGTTTTGCTGTCGGCACTGCTTTTAAAAAATGCAGCCTCCGCTACTGTTAAAGTGCTAGATGCCGTTTTTGATGGGACTATTATTCCTTTATATCATCAAAATATTCTATTTGAATATAATGAAGTATTTCACAGAGAAAAATTTCACCTGCAGGAAGAATTGATACAAACTGTTCTTGAATCAATCTGCCAATACGGAATCGAAGTATTTCCTCAGCCTACAGGAGCTGTTTTGATTGATATGGACGACCTTGTATTCTATAAGGTAGCTATGGAGAAACGAGACGATGATGCCTATCTGGTTACCGGGAATCAAATACATTATCCATTTAGGGACTTCATCGTTACTCCTGCGGAAATGATGGCAATTATAGGAAATAACAAATGACAGTGCAACCTTGCGCAAGCCAGAACAGGACTTTCCTTCCACAATTTTATACAATGGTTTCACACAAGGAGAACAGGTAAAAGACTTCGTTGCCCAGAACACGAAAGGAGAGGCAGAAACCGACATGTCAATACAACTGATTCAGCAGGCAATACGCTATATGGAAGAACACATTTGCGAGGACATTAACTACACCGACGTGGCAGACAGCATACGCATGTCCAACTATAACTTCCATCGCACATTCAGCTTTATTACCGGAATGACCGCCAATGAATACATCAGAAACCGCCGTCTTACGCTCGCTGCGCAGGAGCTGCAGACAACGGGTCTGTCCGTCATTGACGCCGCGTATAAGTATGGCTATGAATCGCCGGAGAGCTTTTCCAAGGCTTTTTTCCGCTTCCACGGCTCCACCCCGAAGCAGGCAAAAAAGCAGGGCGCGAAGCTTCATCTCTTCAATCCCCTTGTGATAAAAATCATAACGGAAGGTGGTAGTATTATGGATTACAGAATGGAACACAAAGAATCGCAGCAGTTTCTTGCAATGGTGAGGGCTTTTCCCAACGAAATCATCAATGATGACAGCGACCACAGCATTCCCGATTTCTGGACGGAATGCTTTGACAAAAATCTGGTCGAGCCCATGAAGCAGCTTCGGAAGGAAGGGAAGCGGGACGTATACGGCTTATGCAGCCCCACGAAAGAAAACGAAACGCACTTTAATTACGGTATTGGCATTATCGTTGACGACGATACGGACCGCGCCGGGTTAGATGCCCTCTTAAAAAGCGGTTATACCATTTGGAATACCGAACCCGCAGACTATGCCGTATTCAAATGCCTTGGCGATGACGGAGACTGCATCGGTGAAGTCTGGGGCAAGTTCCACAAAGAATTTTCCCCGCAGACGGGCTATGTGCAGACGGACGACACGGACTTTGAAATCTATTTTGAAAAAGGTGAAAAGGGTCTGTTCTGCGAATTGTGGGTGCCTGTCACGAAGGGTTAATCCCCTTCACATAGAGGAAACGGGCGGCATCAACACCGCCCGCCCTCATAGTACGCCAGAAAAACCTGCCGCGTATATTCCATATCCGCCACAGCTCCAAACTCCCGGATGGAGTGCATTGCGAGAATCGGCGCGCCCATATCCACCGTAGGAATCGTGGTCAGCCCGGAAAGCGCGGGACCGATGGTGGAGCCGCCCGCAATATCGTTTCTGTTTACAAACTTCTGACAGGGCACGCCTGCCCGCTCACAGACTTGCGCAAAATACGCGGCGCTCATCGCCGTCGTGGCATACCGCTGAGACGCGGAATACTTAATCACCGGACCGCCCCCTAACACGGGGCGGCTTTCCGCATCGTGCTTGTCGCTGTAATTCGGATGCACCGCGTGCGCCAAGTCCGCTGAAATGGAGGTGGAACCAGCAACCGCCTGAAAATACCCTTCATCCGTCATGCCCAGATTCTTACAGATGCGGTTTAAAATATGCAGCATCAGCCCGGAATTGGCTCCTTGCGCGGTGGTGCTCCCCACCTCCTCATTGTCGAACGCGGCAAACACCTGACAGCCCTCTCCCGTCTCCGCTTTCGTAAGCGCATCAAGCCCGGCATAGACCATGGACAGATCGTCAATCCGGGACGCCGAGATAAACTCCTGCTTTTTCCCCGTAAAAATCCCTTTCTGGTACTCATACAGAAACAGTTCGTAATCCACAAGGTCCGCTTTTTTGATACCCGTCTCTTCCTGCAGCAGAACCGGCAGATAATCTTCCTTCTCCATGCCTTCTTCCTTCATGGACAGAAGCGGCAGGATTTCGGTCTGTTTATTGAGGGAGCCTTTTTCTTTCATATCCCTGCTAAAATGGATGCAGAGATTCGGAATGATAAAAACAGGCTTGTCAATCTGAATCAGCTTTTCCTGCAATGTACCGTTTTCCTTCACGACCAGCCGCCCGGCGAGAGCAAGCGGTCTGTCAAACCATGTCTGCAAAATCGCCCCGCCGTACACCTCCACATTCAGCTTCACATAGCCGTCCGGCGTAACGCTGCAGGCGCCCGGTTTGATTTTTAGCGCCGGGGAATCCGTGTGCGCGCCGATGATGCGGAAACCTTCCTTCGCCAAGTCGCCTTTTCCCACCGTAAAGGCAATCACCGCCGAACCGCTTTTGACCACAAAATATCTTCCCTCATTTTTCAGAGACCAGTTTTCCGTCTCCTTTAATTCCTCAAAACCGTTTTCCCGCAGCAATGCCGCCGCATTTTTCACGGCGTGAAACGCGGTGGGGCTGTCGTTTAAAAATTGTAATAAACCTTCTGCAAAGTTCTGATACTTCTCACTCATAATTTCCTCCATTCCGAAACGTCAGACCGGATTTTCTGCATCGAGTCATTTACTATTACAGATGATCTACATATGCCTTTAACATATAGTAAAAAAGGGTCTGGTCTTTTTTAGGAATCTGCTCATATAAAGAAAGCAGGTCTTCTGACAGTTTGTCCCTGCAGTTTATTTGTGCGCTGTCCAAAATATCTCCTGCGGAACAATCCAAAATATCACATAAATCAATCAATGTGTCAAGACTCATCTTTGCAATGCCCCGCTCTACCTGACTGATGAAACCGACAGACAATTCCAGACTTTCCGCCATCTGTTCCTGCGTCAGATTTTTCTGCTTTCTGTAATATTTTATGTTTTTCCCAAGAATTTTATAGTTTATTCCCACGCCCTGTTCTCTCCCATGTATGGCATCAATCACATGTGGTATGTGCGGATTATTTCGGTTACACAGTTTTGCTTCCCTTAAGATTTTCCCTCGAAACAGAATTTATATACAGAAAGTAATATTGCTATTATTTTTATTAAATAAAGATATTAGTATTGTTAAAACAAATTTATAGTGTTATTATATAGAAAAATCGCACTAATACTGTTAGTGTGTCCGATTCTTGATATGGGCTGTGGAAATGGGAGGCCATAATACGGATTGGGGCAAAAGTTTTTCGGGGACGGTGACAGATCGTGAACTCTTATATAGACATGCATGCCCACATCCTGCCCGGTCTGGATGATGGAGCCAAAAATTCTGGCATGGCTTTGGAGATGCTGAGACGAGCACAGGCGGAGGGAATACAAGGAATCATTCTGACGCCCCACTATAAGCCTATGCGGCATAATGCGCGTCCTGAAACCGTGAGGCGGGCGTTTTATCAACTGGAAAAACTGAAAGATACGGCGGGGATTTCCACCCGTCTTTATCTGGGTAACGAAGTTTATTATGGTTCGGATATGATCAACGCGCTTCGGGAAGAAAAGGCGTTTACGATGGCGGGATCGACATGTGTCCTTGTGGAATTTAACCCGGTGGAGGATTATGCCTATATCCGTGAGGCGGCATATCGTCTGCTTGCGGAAGGTTATGTTCCTATTTTGGCGCATGTGGAACGGTACCGCTGTCTTATGGAAAAGAAAGTAAGAGCGGAAGAGCTGTACGACATGGGCTGTCATCTGCAGGTCAATGCTTCCAGCATCACTGGAGAAAACGGCATGACATGCAGACAACATGTAAAATGGCTGTTGGGACGGGAATATGTCAGCTTTGTAGGTACAGACTGCCATGATGACAAAAAAAGGACACCCAAAATGGCAAAAGCCGCCGCTTATGTGGCGAAAAAATATGGAGAATCATACAGCCGAGAGATTTTCAGAGACAATGCAGCTGCGCTCATACAGGGCAATTATGGATAGACGGAACCAAAGAAGGGTGTGAAAAACGGATGGAAGAGAATAGAGAGACAGGCACGGTAGAGATTGATCTGCTGGAAATGATAGCTGTCCTTCTTGGGAGGTTCTGGCTCATTTTGGGAGTCGGCATTCTTGCCGCGCTTGCAGCTTTTCTGATCAGCAGGTACCTGATTACACCGACTTATGAGTCCACCACAAAAATTTATATTTTAAATAAGAATGAAAATACGGCTGTCACATACTCGGATGTCCAGTTGGGCAGCCAGCTTACGAAAGATTACAGAGAGCTGATAGGGAGCAGATATGTGCTGGAAGAAGTGATCCGAAATCTGGAACTTACTCTGGATTACAAGGAACTGCAGAAAAAAGTTTCCGTCAGCACGCAGGAAGATACCCGTGTGATTTCCATCACGGTGAAAGATCACGATCCGTCAGTGGCAATGACGATAGCCGACAGCATAAGAGAAGCGGCCGGCAGGCATATAGAGGATGTGATGGACATCGATGCCGTCAATATGGTGGAAGCAGCCAATTTCCCCACGGAGAAAGCGTCTCCCAGCTGCACACGATGGACGCTTTTGGGCGGCATACTCGGCTGTCTGGCGGTGAGCGGTGTGGTACTTGCCGGGTTTCTTCTGGATGATACGATCAAATCCTCCGAGGATATCGAAAAATATCTGGAACTTTCCACGTTGGCGCTAATTCCGCTGCGGGAGAATCCGGGTAAGGGCAAAAGCCGCAGGAAAAAGAAGAAAAATACTTCCGACAAAAAAGGAAGAAAGGTTCAGATACATGGAAAACGGTAGGAGTATAGATCGCGGCGTTTCCGGGGAGCCTGATACGAAAGCGTTTAACGTGACGCGGGAAATTACGCTCCGCTTTGAGACGCAGGACGATTACAGAACGAGAGAAGCTTATAAGACACTTCGCACAAACATAGAGCTGTGCGGTTCGGATATTCGGACGATTGTCATAACAAGCTGCACGCCTAATGAAGGCAAAACCTCCGTGGCGGTGGAACTGGCACGGGCGTTTGCAGAGGCGGGAAAGCAAGTGGTTCTGGTGGATGCCGATCTGCGCAAATCCGTACTGGTGGGAAGATATAAAACCGGGACGGTGCACCATGGGCTGATCCATGTGCTGGCAGGCAAGGAAACACTGGAAACGGTTGTACATATGACCAATATCCAAAATCTGTACATGATTTTTGCCGGACCTGTGCCGCCCAATCCGAGTGAGCTTCTGGGTGGAGAAAAATTCAAGGAGACACTTCTTTGCCTGCGCAGGCAGTTTGATTACATAATCGTGGATACGCCGCCTCTTGGAAGTGTCATTGATGCAGCGGTAGTGGCGAGAGAATGTGACGGCGCCATGCTGGTGATTCAGAATAACGGCATCAGCAGGCGGTTTGCACGAAAGGTCAAAGAGCAGCTTGAAAAGACGGGGTGCAGAGTTCTCGGCGCGATACTGAATAAAGTAGACATGAGCGCCGGAGGCATTTACGGGCATTATGGCAGATACTACGGCAAGTATTATGGAAAATACTACGGGCAGTATTACGGCAGATATGGGGAAGAAAACGCCTATAAGCAGAAGGCAGTACCGGCAGAGGGCGGACAAGCCGCCGGAGAGCCGGAGAAGGCGCAAAATGTACTGCCGGAAAACCCGGAGCCGAAGCGAGTCTCTTCCGAACTGGAAAAGTACAGACTTCAGCGGATAGAGGCATGTGGACAGTCGATAAAAAAGGAATCCGACGAGCTACTTAAAAAACATAATAATTTCAGAAAAAAGAAACCGGATATACAGTTTTTAGATGAGAAGTATCTCTGGCCGGAATTGGCGCAGACACCGCGCAAAGGAAAGAAAACTTCCGAAAAAGCAAAAAGTTCTGAAACCAAAAAAACCGGGAAAAATGGAAATTCCCGTCATAAGGAAAGAAAATCTCCCAAGAAAAGAAGAGGTATCAGAACCGCTCTTTTGTGTGCAGGAATTTTGGTATCTGTACCGATTACAGCCTGTGCGTGCATTCTGGGTGCAGGAACCGTGGGGAACGTCAGACTGCGGCAGTCGGCGGACATGTCACCACGCCTTTCGGCGGCTGTGGCAGCGCAGCAGCCGACGGAAGCGGAAAAAAAGGATTGGCAGAATGGCTGGGTCAAATATAAGAATCAGATTTACGCTTATAATGAGGATATTCTGACATTCCTCTTTATGGGGATTGATAAACAGGATGAAACCGTGCAGGAAATGCCTGAGGGAACGGATGGAGGACAAGCAGATGCCCTGTTTTTGCTCGTACTGAATCCACGCAAAAAAGAGATGGATCTTATCGGCATTAACCGAAATACGATGACACAGATTGACATGTACAGTGACACGGGAGCCTATATCGATACCATCACAGCACAGATATGCGTCCAGCACGGTTTCGGAAACGGCATGGAAGAAAGCTGTGTCTATCAGAAGGAGGCGGTCAGCCGCCTGTTTTATGGGTTGCCCATACACGGATACGCGGCGGTCAATTATAGCGCTGCCGCCCCCCTAAACGATGCGGTGGGTGGAGTGGACGTCACTGTCTTAGAAGATATGACCTCTGAATCTCCACTCCTAAAGGAAGGCGCGCAGGTGCATCTGGAAGGAGAGGATGCCCTCACCTATGTGCGCTGGCGTAACACAGATGCCTTTGCATCCGCAGACAGGCGGCTGGAACGGCAGATGCAGTATTTGGAAGGATTTGTCGAAAAGGCAAAAATCAGCGCAGGAGAGGACATCTTCAATATAGCGCGGATGTACCGGGCGGCTTCGCCGGCAATGGTCACGGATGTCACCGTCGATAAGGCGGTATATCTGGCGTCCCATGCGCTCGATTATAGGGGCGGATCGAACAACTTTTATATGCTTGAGGGTGAGACCGTAATGGGGGAGCAGTTCGAGGAGTATTACATAGACGAGACGGCGTTGTATGAAATGATACTGGAAATTTTTTATGATCCCGTCCCAGAGAGGAATTAAGGCGTGAGAAAGCGAAAAACTGTCTTTATTCTTGGAGCGCTGTCGCTAGCCGTTTGTGCGGCGGCATGTGGTATGTCGGACAGCGGTGAGCAGGAATCAGTGCAGGGGGCACCCGGCGTACAGGAATCAACAAAAGCAATGGAGACTGAGTCCCAAAAACCCGGACAACCTGCGGAGAAGGCGGGTAATCTCGGAGAATCTGCAGCAGATGGCCAGATTGATTTTGCCATGCTGCAGGAACAAAATCCAGATATATTTGCGTGGCTGTATATTCCCGGTACAGGGATCGACCTTCCCGTCCTGCAAAGCCCTGTTTCGGATGAATATTACATATCACATGACATTTGGGGAGACGTAAGCGGCACAGGAGCGGTGTACACGGAGATGCCCAACCTAATGAACATGTGTGATTTCAATACGGTGATACACGGGAATGATCTGGAGGAAGATTCTCCTTTTAAGGAGCTTCACCGTTTTGAAGAGGCAGATTTCTTTGAGACGCATGAAACATTTTATCTCTATCTGCCGGACAATGTACTGACCTACGAAATCTTTGCGGCATACTATGACGAAAGCAGCGATATTCTGCGCCGATATGATTATACATCATATGCGGGCTGTGAGGCGCATCTTAAAGATGTCTGTACGGGAAGACGCATGAACCGGAATTTCCGGGAAGGCTGGGAAGGGCTGACCCCGTATCATTTTCTGGTGACCCTTGACGGACACGCGAGGGAGGACGGCACACAGTATGTGGTGGTCGGCGCGCTGGTTCATGACGAAGCGGGAAAAATTGACCGCGTCATTTTGGATGAGTAGGGATATCCACATCCCGGACTGCGGGGGGATTTTCCGCATATCTGTGGGATGCTGATATATATTGGGAATGACCCATATCATTTCCTGAAGCAAAAAAGAAAGGAGGATGGTTCTCGTGAAAAGATTTATGGCTTTATTGACAGCTTCCCTGCTGGCTGCATCCATGACAGTGTCGGCGGCAGGGTCCCCTTCCACATCTGCAGTGGCTAAGAAAGAAAAAAAAGAGGTTGCTGCCCCAGCGCCATCAGAAGCTGTGGAAGCTTCCGGCACACAGCCGTCTTATGCAGGTGAAGGATTTTCGAACGCATCAGACGCGCAGGCAGCGGCACAGAGAGGTTTAAGCGCCGGAGAGTACTACAACAACGCAGTCACCTCGGCACCGGGTGTGCCAAATGCATTGCCTGTGGGACAAGGCGGCAAGATTCTGATTAACGGCGTACCCAGCAATCTGTCGACAACTCTGTCCAGAGTAAGCAGCGCAGTTGCAGGCAGCGCGCAGAGTCAGGCTGCTTCGCTTGGCGGAAGACTTCTTAATGTGGTGGGTCTGAAATTCCCCGCTGCGAATTTTAATGCCGCCACCGTAAATTTCTATGTGAAAGGACTTGCGGACGGCACAAGTATTGCGGCAAGACAGTATGTGAACGGTCAATGGATCGAAGTGGATGTAGTTGAATCGAGAGCGGATCATGTGATCCTGCTTCTCAAGGGAAGCGGACCGGTTGCGTTCATTGCGCTTCCGTAAGCAAAACGTTTCCTTACAGGCATCAACTCATGCAAAAATTAGTTCTTGACTGGGTTGATGCCTTGCTTCCACCACGAAAAGACGGAAAGGAAGATGCGGCATGGATGAACGGCACAGAGAAAGCCGGATCAGAAAAGACAGTTTTTCGAGAAAATCCTCAATCTCCATCATAGGAATCCAGCTTGCGCTTTTTTCCTGTGTCTGGATCGCATACTATAATCTTTATGCTTTTCGCACACACAGGGGACTGGGCGGGACAGTGTCCTTACTGCTTTATCTTTTTATCTATACCAGACTGGTAAAAATTTACCGGGCGGATAAACCCGCACAGTATTCGGTTGGCGAAACTGTATTTTCCCAGCTTCTGGCTTTTGGCATCACAGATTTGATTTTCTATGTGGAGTGCTGCTTTATCGCAAGAAGATACGTTTCGGTTCTGCCGGGACTTATGACCACAGTGGTTCAGCTTCTTGCCGCCTGCGTCTGGGCGGTCGTGGCGAAACGCTATTATATGAACCATATTACACCACAGGAGACGACCATTGTTTACGGGGATGAAAGTGTACGTACCTTTCTGGCGAAAATACACAACAAGCCGTGGAGTCTCTTTAACATTCACAGACAGATTTCTGCCGAGAAAAGCATGGCGGAGATGAAAGCGGCGATTGACGCTTCAGAAACAGTGATCCTCTATCAGGTAGATTACCGCCTGCGTGAGGAACTGATGTATTACTGTATGAACCAGAAGAAGGTTTTCTATGTGACGCCGACGATCACGGATATCATGGCTTACGGCTTTGAAAACCGTCATTTTATTGACAGCCCGCTTATGAAATATAACGCCTACGAAGAATCCCTGACGATGGCTGCGCTAAAACGGAGTATGGATATCACACTCTCGTTGTTCGGGCTGATTGTGACCCTGCCGCTTTCTCTCGCAACGATGCTCGCAATCAAGCTGGAGGACGGAGGAACCATCTTCTTCCGGCAGGAGCGGTATACAAAAAACTGGAAAAAGTTTCAAATCATCAAATTTCGCAGCATGGTGATGGACGCCGAAAAAAATGGAGCGCTTGTGTGCAGCGAATATGACAGTCGTGTCACGCGTGTAGGCGCGGTGATCAGACGTTTCCGTATTGATGAAATTCCACAGCTTCTCAACGTGTTGAAAGGGGATATGGCACTGGTAGGACCACGACCGGAGCGTGTGGAGAATGTGGCGCACTACACGGAGGAACTGCCCCAGTTTGCCTACCGTATGCAGGTAAAAAGTGGTCTGACCGGGTATGCGCAGCTTTACGGGAAGTATAACACCAGCGCATATGATAAACTGCGGCTTGATCTGATTTACATAGAAAACCGAAGTCTGTTTCTTGACCTAAAGCTGATTATGCTGACCCTGAAAATATTGTTTATTCCGGGGAGCACACAGGGATTTAGCGAGGAGGCTGTGGGGTTGATGAAGGTGGAGCCGGGGGAGCGAAGGGTGTCCTAAAGCGAAGGCTGAATAGTTGTACCTTGACAATTTCATACTTTACATCGGATAATGCGGCTTTTCTTTACAGACCGAAAGTGTAATGATAGAATGGGCTTAGGAAAGGCGCGGATATTGCGCGATACGGATTCAGACAAGGAGAGCCTATGCGGTATTTTAATACAGAAGGAATCTGCATATCAGAAGAACATTATATGGTGCGTTTGGACGAAAGGCTTGAAGAAATCAAACGACTTTATGTAGATAGAGGGAAGTACTTTGTCATCAACCGGGGAAGACAGTATGGCAAAACTACGACTCTCCATGCGCTGGAGATTTATCTGGAGAAAGAATACCTTGTCTTTTCTCTGGATTTCCAAATGCTCAGCACGGTCGATTTTAAGGATGAGCAGACCTTTGCTACAGCGTTTATCAGTCAGATGGAGGATATCTTTTTTAGAAGGCAGACATTGCGAGAGAGCATAGGCACAGAGACATTTGAGCGACTATCCCTGTTACGAAGACAAAACGAATTATCCTTGAAAGATTTGTTTAAAGGGCTGAGCCAATTATGTGAAGCTGCGGTAAAGCCGGTTGTACTGATGATCGACGAGGTAGACAATGCATCAAACAATCAAGTATTCATTGATTTTCTGGCGCAGTTGCGGGGATATTATCTGCAAAGACAGGATATACCAATCTTCCGCGCAGTTATTCTTGTTGGTGTGTATGATATTAAAAATCTAAAGCTAAAGATGCGTCCTAATGAAGAGCATCAGTATAATAGTCCTTGGAATATCGCGGCAAGCTTCGACGTAGCCATGGACTTTTCAGCGGGACAGATCGCGGAAATGCTGCGGGAGTATGAAGCGGATCATCAGACCGGCATGAACGTACCGGCGGTGGCGGAAGAAATATATCAGTATACATCAGGCTACCCCTATCTGGTGTCTTTGGTCTGCAAGACGATAGATGAGACGCTACAGTCGCAGACAGAGGAAGTTTCCTGTGGGTGTAATTGGTGGACAAGAGCGGGGATAGCAGAAGCGGTAAACCGCATTATGAAAATCAAAACGCCTTTGTTTGACAGCATGGCCAAGCAGCTCGACACTTATCCTGACATGCGTGAAATGCTGGAGGATATTATCTATCAGGGGAAACGGATACCGTTCAGCCCGGATACAAAGTCGATCAGTATGGGGGTAATGTTTGGTTTTCTGAAAGATCGGGGCAGTCAGGTAATTGTGTCGAATCGTATTTTTGAGATGAGAATGCTCAATATGTTTGCTGCGGAAGAATCCGTAAGCAACAGTGCGTTCCGATACGGCGAGAACAATAAACCTCAGTTCGTGAACGAAACAGGTCTTAATATGGAGTTGGTGCTTGAAAAATTCGTCGAATACTTCACAGACATTTACGGGGATAACGACGAGAAGTTCGTGGAGGCTTACGGTCGAAAGTTTTTCCTGTTATATTTAAAGCCAATCATCAATGGCACGGGTAACTATTATCTGGAAGCGCAGACAAGGGACGCATCGAGAACCGACGTGATCGTGGATTATCTGGGAGAACAGTATGTAGTGGAGCTGAAAATCTGGCGCGGAAATGAGTACAACGAGCGTGGGGAAAGGCAGCTTGCCGAGTATCTGGATTATTACCATCTGGATAAGGGATACCTGCTAAGCTTTAATTTTAACAGGAAGAAGGAAACGGGCGTGAAAGTGGTTCAAGTGAACGGGAAAGTGATTGTGGAAGCGATGGTTTAGCGGGAATTAGGAAAACAAAATAGGAACTACGGGAAATCCGGTGTAAAGTATGGCGTTGTCATGGTCATGGTTTGCACCGGTTTTTTTGTGGGAAAAGGAGCGCAAAAACGATGTGATAGTAAAGAGGAAAGTATTATTGCAATGAGATTCTGCAACATTGATTTTAATATAACTAATAGGAAAGAATTGTTTGAAAAAGCAGGCAATAGAACAAAGTGTATTATTACGGTAAATGCACAAATAATTGTTTATGCAAACGAAAATCCACGACTGATGAAATTTATTAGCAAAAATTATGCAACAATGGATGGAGAAGTTCCCTTAAAAGTTGCTAAAATATTAAACCCAAATTTCCGAAATGTTATTAAGCTTTCAGGCAGCGACATTGTGTATGATTTTTGTGATTATGCCCAAAAAAATAATATGAAGATCTTTTTTCTTGGAGGGAAAGAAGATTCAGTAAAAAAAGCAATTGTCAATGTGAAGAAAAAATATGCAATTCAAGTAGACGGTTTTTCACCGGATTTTGAAAACTATCCTTTTTCAAATAGTTTTACAAAAAACTGTCAAAAACATATTGAAAAATTTAGACCTGACATTTTATTCGTAGGATTTGGAGCAAAAAAGCAAGAATATTTTATGGAAGACAATCAACGCTTTTTAGACGAATGTGATGTAAAGTATGCAATTGGCAGCGGAGGAACAGTTGATTTTGTTGCAGGAAATATAAAAAGAGCACCTAGATGGATAAGTAAAATTGGATTAGAAGGAGTGTATCGGTTTTTTCAAGAGATTAGTGTTGAAAGGGCAAGAAGGATTATTGTATCATTTCGGTTTTTTAAATATATCAGATAATCTAATACGGTTTATAAAATGAAAAAAATAGCTATATTTCAAGCAGATTTAAAAGTTGGAGGAATACAACGTTCTCTAATAAATCTTTTATCAAGTCAAATATTGGATAACTATGAGGTAGATGTATATTTATTTTCAAGAGAAATTTTTTATGAGATTAGTGAACTAAAAGATAATATTCATATTTATTTTTTGAAACCGTTTCCATATTGGTTTCGTTTTATTCCTTTTACATGGATAATGCATATGAATTTTTATAAGGACATAGAAAAATCATATGATTATGTCTTTGATTATGACAGTTATCGTCAGGAATGTGCATATTGTGCAACCAGAATAAAACAGGCAAAAAAAATTTTATGGATCCATAGTGATATAGAAAAAGAGTTGCAATATAAGAAAAAATATTGTGTTTTATACACTTTTTTTAAAAGCAAATATCGATTTTATGATGAGTTTGTAGCGGTATCTGAGGGCATAGTAGAGCCATTTAGGAAATATAGTAATAATATGTCTGCAAAAGTAACGGTAATTCCTAATATTATAAATCCAGAACATATTATAAAGAAGAGCCAGGAGCATACAGAAGTGATTGTAAATTCTGATAAATGTAATGTGGTATGTGTCGGTAAAGTTTGCACACAAAAGGGATATGATTCTTTGCTTCAAGATATTTATACTGCTTATAAAAAGAGAAAGGATATATGTTGTTACATTATAGGTGATGGTCCGGATTTGAAAAGATATAAAAAATGGGTAATGAACCATAAATTAACGGATATTATCTTTTTTCTGGGAAATCAAAAAAATCCATTTCCAATAATAAAACAAATGGATGCGTTTTGTTTAGAATCTAAGTTTGAAGGACAAGGAATGGTTTTGTGGGAAGCAAAGTGTCTTGGGTTGCAGTTGATTTTTCCAAGAAGACTTGAAAAATATAATATTAATTTAAAGGGCGTAAAAAATATATCAGATGCACTAATAAATTTAAAAAAAACAAATAATAAGACATATGATTTTTTAAATGAATATTATGATTTTATTGAGGCGCAGTACAGGAAACTGCTAATAAACTAGGGAACCGCTGATTAATTAGTTTTATTTTCAGCATTATCCCGTTTTGTC
>ERZ779637.546-NODE-546-length-23347-cov-12.666881_pt1 | contig 23347 bp, 20 predicted proteins | sample MGYA00514196_ERZ779637 | MGnify/ENA primary metagenome ERZ779637 (study PRJEB29562, sample SAMEA4376700) | mouse gut metagenome | isolation source: Cecum | study: EMG produced TPA metagenomics assembly of the A DSS colitis mouse model was used to assess the...
TCCGTCATGGGCTTTGACGCAATCTTTATCGTCTCCTTCTCCCCGCAGGCACCAAGCCCGCATACCATGCCCGCCAATGCCAACACCGCAATTCCCTTTTTGATTCTCTTCGTACTTTTCATGTTCTCCTCCATTCCATCTCTAATCCCATGATTCCGCTTTAGTGGAATCTCAAATCAGTGCGGAGAATGCCGCATTTCAGGCATTCTCCTATGCGAAACTTAGTACTTCCAAGTCAGCTATGCTGACTTTGCGATGCAGTCTTTGCTGCTGAATTTTGGAAGTACTTTTCGCATTTCTTACGCTCCGCAAAGCAGCTGCTTTACAAACGCATCCCGCGGCTTCTCCAAAAGTTCTTCTCTGCTGCCCTCCTGCCAGATCACCCCGTCCTTCATAATCAGGATACGGCTCCCCAGCTTGAACGCCTCCTCTATATCATGGGTGATAAATACGATCGTTATGCCCGTTTTTTTCTGCAGGTCGGAAAGCTCCCCCTGCAATGTGCGTCTCGTGATTTCGTCCACCGCTCCGAAGGGCTCGTCCATCAGCAGGATATCCGGGGATGCCGCCATCGCTCTGGCGATGCCCACCCGCTGTTTCTGCCCACCGGAAAGCTGCCTGGGAAACCGTCCGGCCAGTTCTGTCGGGAGCTCCACCATCGCAAGCATTCTCTCCGCCAGCACACGCTTGTCCTCCTTCGACAGCTTTTTGTCGAGACAGGGAACATAGCATATATTGTCCTGCACCGTCATGTGCGGAAATAGTTTGGCGCCCTGCACGGCATAGCCGATCCTTCTGCGCAGATCGGTCAGGCCGCACGCCGACAGCCGCTCTCCTTCCACCAGCACCTCTCCCGCCGCAGGCAGCACCAGACCGTTTATCAGTTTAAGAAGCGTAGTCTTCCCGCACCCCGACGGGCCGATGATCACAAGGAACTCTCCCCTCTCCACGACAAGGGATACCCGCCTCAGCACCTCATGGCTGCCGTAGGCTGCCGACACATTCCGTATTTCAATCGCCCTACTCAATGCCGTACCTCCTGTTCACCATCTTCTGTACTCTCGCAAGCAGCCAGTCGCTAAGAAGCGCCAAAAGTGCAATCAGTACCGATCCCGCCGCCGTCAGCGTCATATTGTAAGTGGTGATGCCGCGGTAAATCGCCGCGCCGAGTCCCCCCGCCCCGATGAAGGAGGCGATGCCGCCCATGGCAATGATCATCACCACCATATTGCGGAAGCCACTGATGATCACAGGAAGCGCCAGCGGGAAACGGATACGAAACATCATCTGTCTGCCATCCGATCCAAGGCCTTCCGCCACCTCCAGAATGCCTGCGTCCACGTTCGTAAGTCCCGTGTAAGTATTCCTGACAATCGGGAGCAGACCGTAAACGGTCAGGGCAATGATGGCCGTCTTATTGCCAATGCCCGTAAAAGGAATCAGGAATCCCAGAAGGGAGATGGACGGAATGGTATAAATCACATTCACCACACCCAGAACCGCGCCTGCAAGCTTTTTGCGCCCGCTGATAAAAACACCCAGCAGAATCCCCAGCACGCCCGCGCACACCACCGCCGTCAGAGAAATCCTGATATGCTCCAGCAGACAGGTCGCAAAAAAAGCCCGCCGCTCCCAAAGAATCTGTATGATCTGCATCTTTACCACCCTGCCGTCAAAAACAATCCGCTCACTGTCGTAACATTTTTTTATCAAACATGGGCCGCGGGCCGGAAACGAAACATCCCGGCGCACGACCCAAAAAATTTCATCCATCTAGTAAGATATCACAGAAAAAGCAGATGCGCAATTAAAACTGTTAGATTATAATACACACCATTCCCCCATTGCAGTCGTTGACGATCTTCTGCATGGTCTCCTGGAGTTTGATCTGGCTCTCCTCATTTATCATAGAAAGTTTTCCTGTGATGCCGTCGTTAACGAGCTGCTCCACGGTCTTTCCGAAGATATTGGTCTCCCAGATCCCCTCCTCGCCGGTATCCGCATCAGAGATAAATTGAATCAGATCCCTCGCCTGCTCCTCGGTTCCCACAATGGGCGAAATCTCCGTCTCGATGCTGGCCTTAATCATGTGGATACTGGGACTCTCCGCCTTGATCTTCACGCCGAATTTATTGCCCTGCTTAATAAGCTCCGGCTTCTCCAGTACGATCTCCTCCCTGTCGGGTGTCACCACGCCGTAGCCCTTGTAGCGCACCGCCTCCAGCGCGTGCAGCACCTTCACATACTCCCGCTTCATTTTCGCCATCTCGCGCAGGGTGGCGAGGAGCTGGTACTCGCTCTCTATGGACTCTCCCACCAGATCGCTCAACATCTCATAATAGTATGCGTCGTCTACGTCCAGAATAATCCGCACACTGCCGTCGGACATGTTGATGCCGTCCAGCTTACATTTTTTGATATACTCGCTCTCCACCATAAAACGATCTGCCGTGATATCTCTGATATGATTCAGGTCGTTCATCAGCGTCTTTAACTGCGCAATGATGTCCTTCTTCATCTTGTGATCAAAGGGCAGCATCTCCACCCACTTCGGCATATAAAACTCGATCATGGTGAGCGGGAACTCATAGAGGATGTTCTCCATAATGTGGTTGATATCCTCTTTTTTCAACTGTTCGCAGTTGATCGGCATAACCGTCACCTGATATTTCTCACTGATCTCGTCGGCAAGGTTTCTCGTCTCCTCCGCATAGGGCTTTTCGGAATTTAAGAGCACAATATAAGGTTTCCCAAGCGCCTGCAGTTCCTTGATCGTCCGCTCCTCCGCCTCCAAAAAGCTCTCCCTCGGCAGTTCCCCGAAAGACCCGTCGCAGGTCACCACAATTCCGATGGTGGAATGGTCGCGGATCACCTTTCTGGTGCCGATTTCCGCCGCCTTCGTAAAGGGAATCTCCTCCATCGACCAGGGCGTCTTGACCATACGCTCCTCGTCCTTTTCCATGTGCCCCGCCGCGCCGTCCACCATATAGCCCACACAGTCCACCAGGCGCACCTTCACGTCAATATCCGCGCCCAGCCTTACATGTGCTGCCTCCTTTGGAATAAACTTCGGTTCCGTGGTGGTGATTGTCTTGCCGCCCGCGCTCTGGGGCATCTCATCCTGCGCCCGCTCCCTCTCATGTTCATCCTCTATGTAGGGAAGCACCAAAAGGTTCATAAACCGCTTGATAAAAGTAGATTTGCCCGTCCTGACCGGCCCCACCACGCCGAGGTAGATTTCTCCGCCCGTCCTGCGCTGTATATCTTTATACAGGTCATATGTATTATTCTGTAATATATCCATAAAAAATCCTCCTGCTTATACTGGTAAATGTATATGCAGGAGGATTCCTGTCTATGCGGTTTTTCTATATGTCATTGCCTCAGCTTATGGAAAATAACGCAGTTTGGCTGCTCCACCTTAATCTCCCTGCCGTTCATCACAAGGAGCCCGTTTTTTAAATCCACCGTAAAGAACGTCATGGTGTCGGATTCATGGTTTAAGGAAACAAGATGCCTGTTATCCGGGAACAGATTCGCGTCCTTCGGATAATCCCCGCTGATCGGCAGACACAAAATCTTGGACAGCATACCCGTCTTCTGATCGACCTTGTAGATAGTCGCGCTGTTGTCTCCGGCATTGGAGCTGACCACATACTTAAAGTCCTCCGAAATATTGAGCGCGCTGGCAGCGGAACCGCCCGCGTGATAATCATTCAGCGTGGAGATCGTCTGAATCTTCTCAAACTCCGGGATGCCGTTCTTCTCCTCATACGTGTAGACATCAATATAATTTTTCAGCTCATGGACAATGTAGAGAATATGCCCGTCTTTTGAAAACTTCAAATGGCGCGGCGCGGACTCCTGCTCGCTGCGGATCATGTCGATGGGCTTTAACGTCCCTCTCTCATGATCTACCCGGTACACGTTCACATGGTCAAGTCCCAGGTCGGCGGCACATAAATAGTGATTATCCCTCGTCATCTTCACGCAGTTCACATGGGGTCTGAAATTCCGCTCCGCAATACTGCCGAGTCCCTTATGATATACCTCGTCCGTAATCTCCCCGATGCCGCCGTCCTCCCGCAAGCGAAGCACCGTAATCTTTCCGTCGTGGTAGCCGCCCACAAAAAGAAGCTTATCCTCGTAATCCGTGGAAAGGTAGCAGCCTCTCATGCCGTTGATCGAGCCCTGATTGATCACTTCCAGATCGCCGCCGGGTAAAATCTTATAAGCCTCCACACCGAAGTCCGTGATGGAATAGAGATACTTTTCATTGTGGGAAATGGTGATGTAGGAAGAGTTTGTGATCTCCACCTGATTCTTCTCCGTCATCCTTCCGTTTAACATATCCACATCATAAATTTTGATGCCGTAGTTATCTTCCTTCGCCGTCGTGTAAGTAGACACATACGCCACATATTTATCCTGATTCATCCTGTTCCTCCATATTCGGGTACATTCTTCTCTTCGTCCGGCACCCTTGTCTTTAGCAGAATTTTACCATAAATTCCGAAACTTGTTAATCCTTTTCTTCTGATTCTTCTCTTTTTGCCAAAAACATACCCTATTTTACATTTCCCCATTGACATCGCTCTTTATTCTAGTATAATGGGATTCAACGCATGTTTAGTTTTAGTAAACTTTTAGTTTATTTTTACTGAATTGCAGTCACAAAAAGGGGACATCATGGACAATACTTCCACCAGAATAGATCTGGGCAACAAAATCAAGGAACTGCGAAACAAAAAAGGGTTGACGCAGGAAGAACTCGCTGACCGCTGCGAGCTTTCGAAGGGATTTATCAGCCAGTTGGAGAACGATCTGACTTCGCCTTCCATCGCTACGCTGATGGATATCTTACAGTGTCTCGGCACCAGCCTGAAAGATTTTTTTAACGATGCCGGGGACGAACAGATCGTCTTTACCCAAAAGGATTATTTCGAAAAGATCGACGCCGAGCTGCAAAACAAAATAGAATGGATCATCCCCAATGCCCAGAAAAACAAGATGGAACCGATCCGTGTCACGCTGGAAAAGGACGGCTCCACCTATCCGGACCTGCCCCACGAGGGCGAGGAATTTGGCTATGTGCTCTCCGGCTCCATCATTATTATCGTCGGGAACCGCAGCATAAAGGCATCAAAAGGGGACGCGTTCTATTTTACGCCGGACTCTGAGCACTACATAAAAGCAGGCGGAAAAAGCGGCGCTGTCTTTTTATGGATCAGCACCCCGCCAAATTTTTAACAATGAGCAGTGCCAGATGTTAATCTGGCAAAATGTCTGCTTGCAGGCAATTTTGTCAGATTAACATCTGATAGGGCGAAGCCCATAAGCGAGGAAAATCGAAGATTTTTCGAGCGTGCACTGCAAATAAAATCACGCATGATACTGGAGGGCCTACTCTCATGAATAAAGAACTGATTCAACTGATCGATATATCGAAATCCTTTGACGGCCAGATGGTTCTGGACGAATTGAATTTAAACATACATGAGAACGAGTTTGTCACCCTGTTAGGACCAAGCGGCTGCGGGAAAACGACGACACTCCGCATTCTCGGCGGTTTCACCGGTCCCGACAAGGGAAGGGTTGTTTTTGACGGACAGGATATCACAAAGATTCCGCCGAACAAGAGACCTCTTAATACCGTTTTCCAGAAATACGCGCTCTTCACCCATATGACTATTGCGGAAAACATTGCTTTTGGTCTGAAAATAAAGAAGAAATCAAAAAGCTACATAGATGATAAAATCCGCTATGCATTGAAACTGGTCAATCTGGACGGCTACGAAAACCGCATGCCCGACTCTTTAAGCGGCGGCCAGCAGCAGCGGATCGCCATCGCCCGCGCCATTGTCAACGAGCCGAAAGTACTCCTTCTGGACGAACCGTTAGGGGCTCTTGACTTAAAACTGCGGCAGGAAATGCAGTATGAGCTGATCCGCATGAAAAACGAGCTTGGCATCACCTTTGTTTACGTCACCCACGATCAGGAGGAAGCGCTCACTATGTCCGACACCATCGTGGTGATGAACCAGGGCTATATCCAGCAGATCGGAAGCCCGGAGTCCATCTACAACGAGCCGGAAAACGCCTTTGTTGCGGATTTCATCGGGGACAGTAATATCATTCCCGCCACCATGATCGAGGATAAGCTGGTGAGCATCCTTGGCACCCGCTTTGCCTGCGTGGATACGGGCTTCGGAAGCAACCGTCCCGTGGACGTGGTCATACGACCGGAGGATGTCATTCTGGTAGAACCCTCAGACGGAATGATTCAGGGTGTGGTAAGCCACCTGATCTTCAAAGGCGTCCACTATGAAATGGAAGTGCAGGCAAACGGTTTTGAGTGGCTGGTACACTCTACCACCCTGTTCCCGGTCGGAAAAGAGGTAGGCATCCGGGTAGATCCTTTTAATATCCAGATTATGAACAAACCGGAATCGGAAGATGAGGAGGCGGTAATCATTGACATCTAAAAACAAATGGCTTTCAGCTCCCTATATGATCTGGTCGGTGGTGTTTATCATCGTGCCGCTTGGCATGATTCTCTACTATGGCCTTACCGACACAACGGGCACTTTCACCCTCGACAACATCACCGCCATTGCCTCGGCAGGGCACGCAAAAGCGCTGCGGATATCGTTGCTGCTCTCTCTTGTGAGTACACTGGTCTGCTTTCTGCTCGCCTATCCGCTTGCCATGATTCTAGCCAGAGTGCAGATAAAGCGGCATAACTTTATTATATTAATCTTTATTTTGCCAATGTGGATGAATTTCCTGCTTCGTACCCTTGCGTGGCAGACCTTATTGGAGAAAAACGGCGTCATCAACCATGTGCTCTCCTTTTTTCATCTGCCGTCCTTAAAGATCATCAACACACCCGCGGCGATCATCCTCGGCATGGTATATAATTTTCTGCCCTTTATGGTACTGCCCCTATATAACGCACTTGCTAAAATTGATATCAATGTGATCAACGCTGCCCACGATCTGGGCGCCAACAATATCTATACCTTTGTCCGCATTATTCTGCCCCTCTCCATTCCGGGCATTATCAGCGGCATCACCATGGTATTCATTCCGGCGCTGACCACCTTTGTCATCAGCGCGCTGCTTGGCGGCGGAAAACTGCTCTTGATCGGTGACGTCATCGAACAGGAATTTACGCGCACATCCAACTGGCACTTAGGCAGCGGCCTTTCCATGGTACTGATGATATTTATTATCATCAACATGATTTTATCCGCTATTTTTGACAAAGACGGGGAGGGCTCCATGCTATGAAAAGCATTGCAAAAAGAATATACATAGCCCTGATCATCCTATTCCTGTATGCTCCCATCGGCATCCTGATCGTGCTGTCCTTTAACAAGAGTAAAACCCGGGCAAAGTGGGGCGGCTTTACCTTTCAGTGGTATATCGAGCTTTTTCAGAATGAGGAGATTCTGCGTGCGCTGTTTAACACGCTGCTTATCGCGTTTGCCTCCTCCCTGATTGCCACAGTGATCGGGACGGTGGCCTGCATTGCCATGACGGGAATGAAGCGCAGGGCAAAGTCAATCCTTATGGGCGTTACGAATATACCCATGCTGAACGCGGATATTGTCACCGGCATTTCCCTGATGCTGCTCTATATCAGTCTGGGAATAAAATTTGGAATGGGAACAATACTGCTCTCCCACATTACCTTTAATATTCCCTATGTTATTTTGAGCGTGATGCCGCGCATGAGACAGCTTAACGTCAGCACCTATGAGGCGGCGCTGGATCTGGGTTCTTCCCCTTTACATGCATTTTTCAGGGTAGTATTTCCCGACTTGCTGCCGGGCATCCTCTCAGGATTCCTGATGGCGTTTACCATGTCGTTAGACGATTTCATTATCACCCACTTTACCAAAGGCGTCGGCGTGGATACGCTTTCCACAAAAATTTACACCGAAATCAAAAAGGGAATCAAGCCGGAGATGTACGCACTCTCGTCGCTCATTTTTGTGACGGTTCTGACATTGCTTATATTAATCAATCTGTCTCCGGCAGACAAGAAAAAGACGAACTAGATTTTGTTTGGCGGATAGCAAACGGATCATGGAAATATCCGCCTGACCTATGGAGGCTGTCATGAAAAAGCACCGAATTTATTTTATCAGACATATCATTATCACACTGACTTTGACTCTGCTTACGCCCGCCGCACTGTACGGGTGCAGCTCGGACAAGGGCGCAAACGGACAGGTCATCGTCTACAACTGGGGCGAATACATTGACCCGGAAACACTTCGCATGTTTGAAGAAGAAACCGGCATCAAGGTAATCTATGACGAATTTGAGACCAACGAAAGCATGTATCCGAAGGTAGAATCCGGAGCAGTTGCTTACGACATCGCCTGCCCCTCCGACTATATGATCAGCCGTATGATCGAAAATGGGATGCTGTCAGAAATTAATTACGATCACATCCCCAACGCAAAAAGGAATATCGGAGCCCAATACTATGAACAGTCCAGAGGCTTTGACCCGGAAAACAAATATGCCATTCCATACTGCTGGGGAACCGTGGGTATTCTCTACAATCAGACGATGGTGGACGAACCGATCACCCGCTGGGCACAGCTCTGGGATGAGAAGTACACGGACAATATTCTGATGCAGGATTCCGTGCGCGATGCCTTTATGGTGGCGGAAAAGCTGAACGGGGATTCCATGAACACCTTAGATATCGGAGAGCTGGAAGCCGCAAAGAATCTGCTGATCGAGCAGAAGCCGTTGGTACAGGCCTATGTGGTCGATCAGGTGCGCGACAAGATGATCGGCGGAGAGGCCGCCATCGGGGTCATTTACTCAGGCGAGGCCATTTTTACCCAGAAGGAAAATCCCGATCTGGTCTATGTGATTCCCGAGGAGGGGACAAACGTTTGGATTGATTCATGGGTTATTTTAAAGAACGCGCCCAACAAGGAGAACGCGGAGAAATTTATTGATTTCATGTGCCGCGAGGATATCGCGCTGATGAACTTTGACTATATCACCTACTCCACGCCGAATGTGGCCGCAAGGGATCTGATTGAAGATGAGGATATCAAAAATTCAGAGATCGCCTTTCCCGACCTGTCGCAGTATGACAATCTGGAAACCTATGTGTATCTGGGCGAGGAGGGGGATTATCTCTACAATGAATTGTGGAAAGAGGTGAAGGCGTACTAGTGCGCCATTTTCCAATTGCATACACTTTTTGCGAAGTCCAGAATTTCCTTATACAAGGCGTTTGAGGGAGGCGATGCGGTGGCATCGTTGACCGAAAACAACGCAGTAGAAGGGAATGCTGGCAAGCAAAAAAGGATAGTTAATTGGTAAATGGAGCACTAGTCCCTCACCTCCAAAAATTGCGGGAGAATGCAAAGCATTCTCTGAATCGAACGCTTGAGCGTTCGATTTCCTACAGCTTCTGAAACGCGCTGTTCATAGCCGCCGCCGTATCCTTATCACTCATAATAAAGAAAATCACATCCCCGCGGCTCTCGATCAGCATAGTCTCCGCGCTGACACACACCCACTTGTCGAGATCGGCATTGTCTTTTAATGCCTGCTTCGCGCTCTCCACTTCCGCCTCATCCACACGCAGAAGCACACACTGATACGCCATAGAGGACATCATAGGCATGGACACCACGCCCTCCGTGTAAGTAATCTGATCCGTCCCTAAAATGGACACCTCCAAATCATCTGTCAGGTCAATCGTCTCATAGCTGTCCAGATTATCCTTAAAATCCTGCACGAGATCCGCATTTGCATAGAGGGATGCCATCATATCCTGCAAAGAGCCCTCCAGCTTCTCCGATTCCGCCGCCCCGCCCCCGCAGGCGCTGCACAAGAGCCCCACAAGCAAAATGAAAAATCCGGCCACCAACATCGTTTTCTTTCCGCTTCTCATACGATTTTCTCCTCTTTCCTTTCCGTTCCCCTTTGCCAAACCACCATCTGCGATCCGTAACTGCCTAGTGCCTTTCATTTAAGCGGCATCAATCCTTCTTATTCTCCCACCTTTTGGCGGAATTATCCACAATCCTTCAGCTCCCCTTCTTATCCGAAAGAAGCGGCTTGATTGTCTTATAAATCTTACTGGACTTTTTATTGTCCGCGCTTGGATATTTCTTCATCAGCGCATTCATAATGCCCTGCTTCGTCTTATACTGCTGGACGATCTTCAAGACCTCGTCCACGCTCACATCCTTTTCTTCCTTGAGAATCTCCTGCAGCTTCTCGGACAGCTTTTCCTTCAGCTCCTGCGCCTCATGGTCATGGCTGCGTCCCGTGATATCGGCAATCAGCGTCACAGAAACGCCCCTGTTTTTCCAGTAGCCGCTTAAGATCTCGAACCCCTTATCCTTGCTGACAATATAGTAAAGCTCCGCCGCCTTATTCGCAATCAGATACCCAAGCTGCGTGGCCAACTGAAAATCCAGCGCGTTCTTACTGCCCACATCCACCTTGCAAAACTCGATATCCGCCTTAGATTCAATAAGCCTTCTGTGCTGGTCGAAAGTAATGCTGTCCGCATTCTTACTGTAGAAAATGCATACCTTATCTTCTTTCCCAAGCTTGTGAATGCCGTCCAGTCCGTCCTTTTTTACATTCTCAAAATCTACCAGATAATAACTCATCTCATTCCTCTCTCACTCTTTCTACCCGTTTGGCCGATCCAAGCTTCTCCTGGAAAAAGCTGATAATCCGCTGCCAAAGCTCCTCCTGGAAAAATGGCATATCGGCGTGATCCGCCCCATCTAAAACGAGAAGCTTTACGTCAGCCCCCGCCTCCTCCAGCCTATCATGCAGAATTTCTCCCTGCGCGAAGGGTACCGTGTGGTCGTTGTCTCCATGAATAATCAGGAAGGGCGGCGCATCCTTCGTCACATAGGAAACCGGACTGATCTTTAACGCTTCCTCCTGATACAGAGCCACATTTTTTCCAAGCAGCAGCGATTCCATGGATGCTGCCGCCTCCACCGGGGACGGATAGGGAAATGCCGTTAAATCCGTTGGCGGATACCACGGACAGGCCGCCTGCACCTTGCTGGAAAATTCCGTAAATGCACCCACATCAAACGCCGGATCATTCGCAAGCGCCGCCATAGCCGCCAGATAGCCGCCCGCCGACTCTCCCATCACGCCAAACCGCTCCGTGTCAATATGGTAACGTTCACTCATCGCTTTCAGATAGCGGATTCCCGCCTTGACATCGGTCAGCTGCGCGGGAAAAATATCCTCATTGGAAGTGCGGTACTCCACACTCGCCACCACGAAACCGCATCTCGCAAGCTCCGATAAATATGCCAGATGTGCAGATCGATCCATACGCTGCCACGCGCCGCCGCAAATCCACACCACACAGGGATATTTCCTCGTCCCGTCCTCCGGGTAGATAATATCCATTTTCAAATCCCGTCTCGTATGTCCGAACCACGCGTCCACCTGCGCAAATGTTGCGCCCGACACTACCGAATACTGCGGCGCCGTCACTTTTACCTTCAAACTTTCTCTCATAGCGTTTTTTCCTTTCTTCTACCAGTTTTTTTGAACAGAAAATGCCTGTATTTTGGGCATTCTTTCGAGTGAGACTTAGTAATTCTTGGCGTCCCGTCCTATGGCGGGACGTCTTTAGAATTACTTCTCACTCTATGTAGTACTGTGGATCTTCTCCTGCGGCATCCAGTGCATCATAAGCCGCTCTAACTTGTTCTGGTCGATGGGCTTTGCCAGAAAATCGTCAAACCCGGCTTCCATATACTGCTCCTTCGCCCCCACAATCGCATTTGCCGTCAACATAATCACCGGCGTATCCTTACAGAGATTATCCTGCATCTCCTTCATGCGCTGCATAGTCTCCATACCGTCCATTTCAGGCATCATATGATCTAAAAAAATGATATCGTAATGTTTCTGCCTGATATGATCGAGGCACTCCCTGCCGCTGCCCACATCCGTAATCTTGATCTGCGTCTGCTTCAGAAGACCACAGAACACCCTCCTGTTCACGCGATTGTCATCCACGAGAAGAATTTCTCCCTCCGGCGAAGTAAAGCTGGCATGATAATTATGCTCCCTGGCCGCCTTTCTGGCCCGCTCCTGAAAGCTGCCGATGGGCTCTGCATTCACAACGCCCTGCCGCAGTGCAAAGAAGAATCGGGTGCCTTCCCCGTATACGCTCTCCACATGCAGATCTGTATTCATCAGCTTGAGCAGCTGCAGGGAAATGTTCATGCCGAGACCCGTGCCCTCTATATTCCGGTTTTTCTCCTCGTCAATACGCTCAAACGCAGAAAATAACTTCGGTATGTCCTCCTGCTTGATGCCAATGCCCGTATCTCGCACCATGAAATGCAAAATCGCATCCGAACCGTCCCGCTCACCTGTCACCTCAAAAGTCACCGTTCCCTTTCGGGTATATTTGACCGCATTGGTCAGTAAGTTTACAAGTACCTGACGGATACGCAGATCGTCCCCATAAAGTCTGGAAGGCAGACCAGAATCCACAGACACATCAAACCGCAGGCCCTTTTCCTGCGCCCGCAGGGAAAAGATATTAAACAGATCATTCAACATACTGTTAAACTCATATTCCGCCGGCACAATCTCCATCTTACCCGATTCAATTTTGGAAAAATCAAGAATATCATTGATAATTCCCAGCAGCGCATGAGCGGAGGTCTTGATATCCATGGAGTACTTTTTCACGTCATCTTCGGAAGATTCCCGCAGCACCATCTCATTCATGCCGATCACCGCGTTGATCGGTGTCCTGATCTCGTGGGACATTCTGGCCAGAAACTCCGACTTGGCTCGATTCGCCTTCTCCGCATTCGCCTTGAGAAGCTGCATTTGTTCGATCTGTTTCCTGCTCTGGGTCATATCCACAAGCATAATCGAGTAACCCACCAGCATCCTGTTATTCCATATTTTATTGGCATGTACCTCAAAGGTATGGTTGCAGCTGATATGTTCAAAATAATTATTGGCTTCAAAAATTTCCTTCAGATTTTCCTTACAGACCTGCTCGCCCTTTGTGTATCGCGAAAGATTCGGAAACAGCTCCTTTGCCTTGTCGTTCGCCTCCACAAAACCGCCGTCCGCATCCACGATCAGCACCGCCTCGTCCATGGACTTGATAATATCCTCATGCGCCGAGACCGTGATGTCAAATATATGGTAAAAGGCAATCACGATGCCAAACGCTATAATACTGAGCGCCTCACAGGCAGGCACCGCGTCATATCCTTCTACCCACTGGAAAGTGTCGCACACGAAGCCGGGAATCGGCAGAATGCTGCAAATCCCCAACGCAATCAGATTGATATTCCGCTTGCCTTTTCCCACCCTTCTGTTTGTCTGCATCGTCATAATAAAGCTGCTAACCATCTGAATCAACATATGTACAAAAAATACGTAATGAAGCGGCCCCTTCTCCAGAATCAAATGTGGAAAAAGCCCCTCCGTCACAAAGGAAACCCGCGAATAATAGATCGGCGTGTAACGGTATCCCCAAATGCACAGAAGCACCAGCCCGTCCAAAACAAACATAAGCGCTTCCACTTTTCCGGACAATTTATAGCCGCAGTATCTGGCCACAAACATAAACAAAAAGGTGCTTATAAATGCGCCGCCCATAAACTCCACACGCACGGCAATCATTCCCTCACCGATATCCCGTGAGAGCAGCTCCAGCAGATAACCGGCATTTTGGATCGCGCCAAGAAAGCCGACGCAGAGCATCAGTTTGGAGAGCATACTTTCACGCTGCCTCGTCATGAGAATAACGAAGCAAAAACACCCCAAAACCATAAGGATTTGAAATCCCACTAAAAAACTGTACATACTTTCCCTCATCCTAAATTGCCGGGCAGGAGAAATCCCTGCCCGGCCATCAACTCCTACGACATCGCATTTGCCTGCTTATACTTGTAAAGCATCTCCGCATGGTTCTGCTCCTCAACCTGTATGTCGGCAAGAAGCTTTCTTAAACCCGAATTGTCACAGGAGAACACATTGGTATTGTACTCCCCCGACACCAGCTTCTCCGTACCGATACAGTCCGTGGCGAGAAAACAGTCATGCTCCTTGTCCGCGGCGTTCGCGCCGTCCTTGTATGTGCCCTTCGGCGCATAATTTTTGCCCTGCGAATCGTTGCAGTCACATTCCGGCACATTGCCGTGAAGCGCCTGTCCGATGGACTGGTAATGCTTCTGCTCATCCTGCTGCAGCGTGCGGAACAGGCTCTGCAGCTCCGTGTCCTTCGCCTGTGCGGCATACTTCTCATACTTTGTGATACAGGACTTCTCCTGTGTCTGCAAGTCCCGCAGTGCTGTCGTCTCTTTCTCCGTCAATATCATGGTCAATACTCCTTTCTTTCGGGCGGTGCAGCAGTACGCGACAACATACACTCTCTGCCGTCCTCTGATACCAAGTATTGCCATTTTGATATAAAAAAATACGTTCACAGGTATTTGTATTTTTATTATACCTTTTTGACTGAATTAGTACAAGGCACAAGTCTTTAAAATTTCCTATAGCTATTATGAATCCAATAATTCAATTTGATTAAAGAGCGTCCCTATACTATCTGGTTGTAAAGCCCATCTGTATGCCGGATGTATTTCATATTCATATCCAAAATCAGTAAAATCATTGTAAATATACTGATTTTCGTCATAATAAATTCTTTGTATCTCTTCACCTACCTGCTTCCTTGCCGTTATAAAATTAATTTTGTACATAAAGGCTGCTAATTCTTCTGCGGTTCCATTACTTCCGTCCTTCAATGTAAAATTGCTCATAGATAATATATTATTAATTTTTTTAATTAATTGAGCCCTTGAATATTTGCAAGGATGTCCTTCTTGTATTTCCTGTTTGCTCGGTTTCATTTTTAACAACAGCTCTTTTACCTTTGGAAATTCCGACTGATATTCATTTCCCGTATCCGTTAGACGATCATTTGAGTAATTTGAAAATATATCCTCTAAATCACTTGTCATAATTTTGCTATGATTTCTAACGCTTGCCTTACGGGCGGCCAAAGTACATAATTTGACTAAATCTCTAGGGCGCTTTCTTATCAATGACATAAGCACTCTATACATAGGTGCATTTTCCCAATGTCCTCTACCTTTAAAATTTTTCTCAAATACTGAATCCAAATTTACCTGAAAATCTTTTTGTCTGGTTTGCAATAATTCTACCTCATTAAAACTATTACCAAAAAAAGTTTCAATTCTTTTTATAAGCATCACCAAGATCTCATGATTTGTCCATTTAAGCCACAAAACACTTCCATCTATTTTATCTGTAGTTTCATCAGATGTCCGAATAGCATAATAAACATCACTTCTTAATGCAACTCTAAATTTTAAATTTTTTGTTTCCCTACTTAAATCTCGAATTGCATTCAACATGGCAGATAAATTAGCAACATCTCCTTTAGAATTTTTCCATCCTCTATCTAAATCATCAAGATATACTGTAATGGTTTTTTCTTTAAATAATGTATTTTTAAAAAGTGCAACAATTTGCGCATTCGTAATATCTAAATAACAATTTTGAAGTTCTACTATTTTTTTACCGAACATATTCCCCAATAGATTTGTTACACTATTAACCCACTCTTTCATTGATTTATTGTTTATAGGATTTATTATATAATCATTCAATGACAAAATTAATTCGCGAAAGATAATTTTTGATAAACCTTCCTTCCAATCACGTATTTTTTTCAAAAAATTTTCATCCTTCGCTTCTATCTCCAAAATATCATCAGGCTGAATCGTAATTGGTAAATTGCATTCATCTACATCTTCTGACTCCAACACTTTAAATAATGCGGATTTTCCAACCCCTTTATGGCCTACTAAAATGTATAAAGGAATGCTGCTTTTTATAGCATCATAAATTTCTGTTTTAACATAATATCTCTTAAGACGTTCAATCTCCTCATCTTCTGCTGCCTCATGACCAAATATAGCTCTAATTGTTTCTTCATCAAACTTCACTTGCCAATACCTCTTAGTTGCAGAATATAATAACCCATTTTCCATAAGCATTTTCTTTTGTTCGTCATTAAACACCTGTTAATCCCCCTTATGTAATATCTCTAATATATTTTAGTTCCCTTTGTCCTAAATTTATAACTGATATAATAATCATATTATGAATCAGGTATCCAATCTTAATACAACAAATGGGAGTCACTCAAATCAAATAACGACTTGAATGACTCCCTCTTCATACTATTTTCTTAGAACTTCCCTGCCTTAGCTGCTTCCTCAATACTAACCGCAACAGCCACGGTAGCGCCTACCATCGGGTTGTTACCCATACCGATCAGACCCATCATCTCCACGTGTGCCGGAACGGAAGAGGAACCCGCGAACTGTGCGTCGGAGTGCATACGGCCAAGCGTATCCGTAAAGCCGTAGGATGCGGGACCTGCCGCCATGTTATCGGGGTGCAGGGTACGGCCTGTGCCGCCGCCTGATGCTACGGAGAAGTACTTCTTGCCTGCTTCAGTTCTCTCCTTCTTATATGTACCTGCTACCGGATGCTGGAATCTGGTCGGGTTGGTGGAGTTACCGGTGATGGATACATCCACGTTCTCTTTCCACATGATTGCCACGCCCTCGGGCACGGAGTTTGCGCCGTAGCAGTTAACCTTGGAGCGAAGGCCCTCGGAATAAGGGGTTCTGCTCACTTCCTTCACCTCGTTGGTGTAAGGATCATACTCCGTCTCCACAAAAGTAAAGCCGTTGATTCTGGAAATGATCTTCGCAGCGTCTTTTCCAAGACCGTTCAGAATAACGCGAAGGGGTTTCTGGCGAACCTTGTTTGCCTTCTCAGCGATACCGATCGCGCCCTCTGCCGCAGCAAAAGACTCATGACCTGCCAGAAATGCGAAGCAGTCCGTCTCTTCCTCAAGGAGCATCTTGCCAAGGTTACCATGCCCCAGACCTACCTTACGGGTATCAGCAACGGAACCGGGAATGCAGAATGCCTGCAGGCCCTCGCCGATCGCTGCCGCAGCGTCAGCCGCCTTTTTGCAGCCCTTCTTGATCGCGATCGCCGCGCCTACCGTGTATGCCCAACATGCGTTCTCAAAACAGATGGGCTGGATTTTCTTCACCTGCTCGTAAACATCCAAGCCGACGTCTTTTGTAATTTTTTCCGCTTCTTCGATAGAAGAAATGCCATAGCTGCTCAATACGGAATTGATCTTATCAATTCTTCTCTCATATGATTCAAATAAAGCCATCTTATCTTCTCCTCCTGTTTGTTATTCTACTCTGGGATCAATGATCTTAACAGCGTCGTCCACACGGCCGTACTGACCGCAAGCCTTCTCATACGCTGTATTCGGGTCGTCGCCCTTCTTGATGAAATCTGTCATCTTGCCGAGACTCACGAATTTATAGCCAATAATCTCATCGTTGGCATCCAAAGCGATCCCTGTCACATAACCCTCTGCCATTTCGAGATAACGGGGGCCTTTCTTGAGCGTGCCGTACATCGTACCCACCTGACTTCTTAAGCCTTTGCCCAGATCCTCAAGACCGGCACCTACAGGGAGGCCATCCTCGGAGAACGCAGACTGTGTACGACCGTACACGATCTGTAAAAACAGCTCTCTCATAGCCGTGTTGATAGCGTCACACACCAGATCCGTGTTGAGCGCTTCCATAACCGTAAGACCCGGTAAAATCTCGGAAGCCATCGCTGCAGAGTGCGTCATGCCGGAACAGCCGATCGTCTCCACAAGCGCCTCCTGGATAATGCCTTCCTTTACGTTCAGGGTCAGCTTACATGCGCCCTGCTGAGGAGCACACCAGCCTACGCCGTGTGTCAGGCCGGAAATATCTTTCACTTCCTTCGCCTGCACCCACTTTGCTTCCTCGGGGATAGGAGCACAGCCATGATGAACGCCCTGTGCCACTGTACACATTTCTTCCACTTCTTTTGAATAGATCATGTGATAACTCCTTTCGATTATGTAATAATTATTTGATAACAGGCCAAAACGCCTGTCATAACCGCCATTCCCATTGTCTCATATCGGAGGAAAAAAATCCAGATATTTATCAATTTTTTCTGAATTTCTACCCCATGAAGTACTCCGAAATATCAAAGCTGTTTATGAGGGCAAGACCATTCTCCTCCCTGCACTCCAGCCAGCTTGCGCTGCTTCTCGTCCAGCTTCTCAACGAATAATTAAATATCTCCTCCGTGCAGCGGCAATGCGAGTCACTCTTATCCAGATTTTGCAGGATGCAGTTCTCACAGGGCGTATCCCGGTTCTGCAGCGCCCGGTAACAGGTATCCCCGATCTTCACATCCGGCGACTCCACCAGCACCTTCTTGTTGATAAAGCTGATCTCATGGTTGTCCGGATTCACCACATAGACAAAGCTGTCCATATTATCAAAGACAGCGACCTGCGCCACAAAATTCTGCAGTCTGTCCATCAGGCCGATCTGAAGAATATGCGCTTCCATCAGGCGGAACAGAGACCGTATCTCTTCCATCTCGCTCTTTGACAGCTCCATCTGCACATCCTCATGGTTTTCAAAGACAATGGCGCCTTGAAACTCTCCCTTGGAGGTCAGCGGATAATACAGCATACTTTTAATGCCCTCTGCCCGGAAATATTCATGCATCTCCTCCGCCGTAAGGTCGTAATCGTGAATCATGGCAACACCAGGGAAGAAGGAATAGAGAATCTCATTCACCATCCTCTTCAGCTCGTAGTGTTCATCCGCTTCCTTGCCTGTCGCATACTTTTTCACGGTAAACTGGATGGAGCGGGAAATGGGCAGCGAATCGTTCCCGCAGATATAGCCTCTGTGGAACTGATATTTCGCCGTCATCAGCTCTATGGAAGATCTAAGTGCGGATTCCAAAACCTTATCTTCAAACAGAATCTGCATCACCTGATCCTCGATATGTCGGTCATAATCAATCGTCTTGGTCATATCATAGCCGACTTTTCTGTTGGCATGATATACTGTCGTCGATGCGGCATGATAAACGCGGTAACCATCCTTACCGTTGGCCTTAACCGTATACACCGCCCTGTCTGCTTTCTCAAAAAGTTCTTCGTAAGTCTGGCCGTGATAAGGATATACCGCCACGCCCACGCTGCAGGTCACATGGATCGGCTGCCCCTCAAAGTCAAGGTCATACCTCACCTGCTTTACAATGTTTCCCGCCATTTCATCCGCATCGGAAATACTTGACAGGTTTCTCATATAGACCATAAACTCATCGCCGCCGATACGCCCGATGACGTCGCCACCTTTAAACATCTCTTTCAAGGTTTCAGCCGTCTTTTCCAGAAGCTCGTCGCCGTTGGCATGTCCCAGAAGATCATTGGCCTCCTTAAAGTTATCCAGATCAATAATCATCAGCGCGCTCAAAGAATTATCCCCTGTATCGTCAATCGCATTGCGTATCAACTGCTCGGTCGCACCCTGATTGTAAATGCCTGTCAGCGCGTCCTTCTCAGCACGCAGGAGAAGCTCCATCTCCTTGAGTTTTCTGTCGTTCACATTAATCATACGACCCACAATACGGGTCACATAGCCTTCCGGCCCTAAAAGGGAGGTCAGGTTGGCCTGATACCATGTAAAATCTTCGTCAAAGCGCTTAATCCGAAACTCGATGGTATCGTGTTTGGGCGATTTCAGCAGACTTTCCAACACTGCCTTATAATAAGCTACATCCTCCTTGTAGATCGTCGAGACGTCAAAACGCTGCATGTACCTGCTGTGTATCTCATCCCTCGCCATGCCGTAATCATCCTCGGAACGGATAATCATAACGTCCGTCTTGGCGTTATAGTCGATGATCTTCTCACCCTCGGCCTCCGACAGAATGTGCAGCCGCTCCGCCTGTCTCTGCAGCTCCTCCTCCACATTCTTTCTCTCGGTCACATCCTCGATCACAGTGACGATCGTATATTTCTTTCCTTCTCTGGCATACAGATTTCCCCTGCAGTGCAGCCAGCGCAGACCACCGCTTCCCGTCACGGTACGAAATTCAGTATCCACCACGCCGTCGTCCTTCAGTACATCCCTGATGGCCTGCTTATAGGTCGGAATGTCCTCGGGAATAATACTTCTCTCCACCTTCTCCAAATACTTCATGCCCTGCACTCTGTTATAACCAAGCATACGGAAAAATCCTTCATTGATAAAAATGGGCGTCAGTTCCCCATCCGTATACTCGAAGAAACAAATTCCGGCTATCAAATTATCAATCATGGAACTAAAGTTTTCCACATTTAAATCAATCGCCATACGCTCATCCCCAACACATTTTCTCTTGCTGTTTATCGCTTCTCAACATATATGCTCACTGCCGTTTCCCGGCTACCTCGCCCTGCCGCTTATAAATGCTGTTCGCCGGAATCACTCCTCTTACCATGGAAGTCGGATAAATATTGGTGTTTCTGCCAATCACCGTGCCGGGATTTAAAACGGAATTACATCCCACCTCCACCTGATCTCCCAGCATGGCGCCAAATTTTTTCAGTCCCGTCTCAAAGGCTTCTTCCCCGGCCTTCACCACCACCAGCGTCTTGTCGCTCTTCACGTTGGAGGTGATGGAACCGGCCCCCATATGCGCCTTGAATCCGAGAATACTGTCGCCCACATAATTGTAATGGGGCACCTGCACCTTATTGAAAAGAATCACGTTCTTAAGCTCAGTGGAATTGCCGACAACCGCGCCTTTTCCCACAATCGCGCTGCCCCTGATAAACGCGCAGTGGCGGATTTCCGCCTCCTCGTCGATAATGGCCGGGCCGCCGATATAGGCGCTTGGAAATACTTTCGCGTTCCTTGCGATCCAGATATTACCCTCTCTTCTCTCGTACTTCTCCTCCGGGAGCGTCTCCCCGAGAGAAATAATGAAATCCTTAATCTTCGGCAAAACCTCCCATGGGTAGGTAAGTCCCGTAAACGCTTCCCTCGCGATCGTCTCCTCCAATGTGTAGAGGACGGCAATCGTGGCATCCTGCAATCCGATCATTTTAATTTACCCCTTCTCTTTTTTTACGCCCTTATAAAACTGGGACGCATATTGAAATCTGTGGTAGAGCGCATTCTGATTCGTCATCTGCTTCACGATATTCGTCCTTCTGGTGACGAAATCATCCAGCTTCCCCATGTACTCCTCCTCCGTAATCTCCCCGGAAGCCACAAGCGTCAGCCCCTTCTCCCAGCTTGCCGTCAGCCTGGGATCCAAAAGCGGCTTCACCGAACCGGCCACCACCTCATAAATCATTTCACCCAAAAGTGTGGGTGTGATGATCTGTGTCTTCTTATTCAGATCCAGATATTTGATATGTACCAGCTTCTTTAAAATTTCCGCTCTGGTGGCGGAAGTGCCGATCCCGCTCCCCTTGATCTGCGCCCGCAGCTCCTCGTCCTCAATAAACTGCCCGGCGTTCTCCATCGTCAGAATCATGGTTCCCGAATTGTAACGCTTGGGCGGGGATGTCTCCCCCACCTTCTTTTCCAGCGTTTTTTGGTCAAGCGGCGCGCCTTTTTTCAGGGTGCCCAGCACTTCCATGAACGATACGTCGAAGGAACCTTCCTGCTCCTCCTCGGCGCTCTCTCTTTCAGTATACTCCTCTGTTCTCTTTCTTGCAAAAGAATTTTGCGCAACTTCGAGATATCCTTGCTCCGCCAGCACCTTGAAGCCGGAGACAAAGGTTTCTCCCTTGCATTTCGCGCTCAAAGTGATCTTCTGATAAACCGCCGCCGGATAGAAAACACTTAGGAACCGTCTGGCTATGATCTCATAGACCTTTGCGGACGTGGGATGCAGGCTGTTTAAGGCGGAAAGCCCCTGTCCTGTTGGAATAATCGCGTAGTGATCCGTAATCTGCTTGTCGTTCACGTATCTCGTTTTCGCAATACCCTTGAAGCGTTCCTCCTTTAAAATCCGCTCCGCAAAAGGCGCTGTCGGCGGGTAGCTCTGCAATCCCCTGATATTTTTACCAATCTCCTTAGAAACTGCCGTTGACAGCACTCTGGCGTCCGTTCTCGGATAAGTGGTCAATTTTTTCTCATAAAGCTCCTGGGCGATCCGCAGCGTCTCATCCGGGCTGATCTTAAACAGCTTGGAACAGTCGTTTTGCAGCTCCGCCAGATTGTACAAAAGCGGCGGATTCTTCGTCTCCTTCTTCCGCTCGATCTTTTCCACCAGAGGCTTCTCCTCCGGCTCTGCCTGCAGGAAGGCGAGAAAATCATCCGCGTCCTTCTCCTCCAAAAATCCGTTGTCCTTATAAATTTTCGGGGATTGATAAAACTTTGAGCCCTCCACGGCCTTCCATTCCAGAGAGCACTCATGTCCTGCGATATCCGTCTTCATCAGAATACGGTAAAAAGGAATTTTTACAAACTCCCGAATCTCCCGCTCCCTGTTTACCACCATGCCGAGCACGCAGGTCATCACTCTGCCCACGGAAACCACGGCTTTGTCCGTATTTAAATAATTTTTTATCGAGTAGCTGTATTTCAGCGTGAGGGCACGGGAAAAATTAATTCCCATCAGGTAATCCTCCTTCGCCCGCAGATACGCCGCGTGAGAAAGATTGTCATAGGCCGAGAGATCCTTTGCCTCTCTGATGCCCCGCAAAATCTCCTCCTCCGTCTGGGAGTCGATCCAAACCCGCCTTCGCTCTTTTCCCGAAACGCCCGCCTGCTGTTCCACCAGACGGTAGATATATTCGCCCTCCCGTCCGGAATCGGTGCAAACATAGATCGTCTCCACATCCTGCCGGTTTAAGAGACCGCTCACAATGCCAAACTGCTTCTTCACACTGTCGATGACTTCATACTTAAATTCCTTTGGAATAAAGGGAATCGTCTCCAGTGACCACCTCTTATACTTCTCGTCGTAAGCCTCTGGGTAACTCATAGTTACCAGATGCCCCACGCACCAGGTCACGACCGCCTCCTCGGACTCCATGTAGCCGTCACGGTTTTTCATATTATATTTTAAAGCTTTTGCAAATTCCCGCGCCACGCTTGGTTTCTCTGCGATAAACAAACTTTTTCCCATACTTTTCTCACTAACCGCCATGATTCATACGGAGACTTAGATCTTCTTCGCGAAACAGCCATTGCTGTGAGCGATTAGAAGTTCTTCTCACGCTAACCGCCATGATTCCGCTCTGCAGAATCTCAAATCAATGCGGAGAATGCCCGTATTTTGGGCATTCTCTTGTGTGAGACTTAGTACTTCTTAACGAAGCAGTCTCTGCTGCTGAGTTCTAGAAGTACTTCTCACACTA
>ERZ779637.547-NODE-547-length-23301-cov-25.191603_pt1 | contig 23301 bp, 30 predicted proteins | sample MGYA00514196_ERZ779637 | MGnify/ENA primary metagenome ERZ779637 (study PRJEB29562, sample SAMEA4376700) | mouse gut metagenome | isolation source: Cecum | study: EMG produced TPA metagenomics assembly of the A DSS colitis mouse model was used to assess the...
AACCGCATTCGGAACATTTTATGGTTTGCTTTTGGTTTTTCATTAAGCAGCCTCCTTTGTGGGTAATTTTTTTAAGGTTTCAATATGGTTCTTGGTAAAAATGCAAAAGCTGTCATCCAGATATGCCTGTCCTTTTTCCGTCATCAGCCGCATGGCTTCTTTTTCATTTTGATACCACGGATGCCCGGATATTTTCTGTTTGTTGCATACGAGAAAAGTCACAATAGACTTCGGGTATGAGAGATCATGCAGCTTGAGGTTATCAGCGTAATTCTGCGCAGCATCAGGATTGTCAAAGATGTCATGGTACAATCTCTGTACCAGTGGTACACCTTTGACCGGGGCGAGGAAATCTTCCGTCACCATATAGCCGAGCTGGTCGTCCGGAATGTCCTCGACATAATAGGTTGTGATGTAGGAAACCTGCCCGAAAGCATAATCCCGTGTCAGCGTCTGATTTTCACCGTCAAAAGGGGCTTCATTCTCATAATAGGTTCGCTCGTCAGTTTCATGGGTTCCGCAGTCCTTATAGGTCACATTTCCTGCGGTATCCTTTTCTTCAGATTTAATCATAAACTGAAAGCAGGACTTTTCGGAGAGAGCTTTCACAATCTTCTCCCGGATATTTTCCACATAAGGGAAATCCTTTGCAATATCATCAGCAATGGTTTCAGGAACCTGATCCGCCTTGATATTGAAAGAGCCATTGTTTTTTAATTGTTCAAGAATGGTGCGGGAGTCATGCCAGTCGATGCCTCCGTAGGTTGATGCGGTAATATACATAAAAGCCTCCTTTTTGTGTACTTGTAAGAGTTGTATTCCTATACAGCCTTAGACATATGCCGTCTGTGGAAGTGTAATGCCTCCGTTTCCCTTCACAGCCGACTGGTGGTAATCCAGTTCGGTGATGACAGCCTCTATGGTTTCAAAGGCTGCGGACAGCTCCAGATACCGGGTGATAAATCCGATGACTTCCGTATAAAGGAGCATCTGCTGCTGTTTGGTCAGCCGGTTCAGGGCAGAGATCCGTTTCTGCTTTTCTGTCCATTCATCTGCGCAGTAAATGTTCTCATGCTCCAGCAGCTCAGTCATATCGGTATCATACAGCATAGCCGCCGCCGTATTGAACCAGGCGGTAGCTGTCTGGCTGCAGTCATCCTCACCGCAGAAAGCAATCTTTTTGGCAGGCATTTGATACCAGAGCCTGCTTTTTATATCCTGAAGATCGTTATACAGGTCGGCTGCCGCATTGCATAATTCATTGATCTGGTCGCAGTAATGGTCCCAGTAAGGGCTGCTTTTCTCGTTGCCGTTATAGCAGTAGTCCATCATTCTGTCCAGTCCGTCTGAGATGGACCACAGATCCAGCTTTTTATAAAGTGCCATTTTACAGTTCCTCCTCTAATATGGATTGACATATTCATGGATGGAAACATAATCGCTATCCAGAATATCCTTCAGTTCCTGTGCTGAGTCTGCAGCAATGCCGCCGCGTTCCCTGAACCACTGGAGCAGGGCTTTTTCCGAATCGAAGTAGAAATCCGTATCCCCATGCGAGTTGTCGAAGAGCATATCCAGCGAGCCGTCTTCCGGGCGCTCTGAAAGGTATGCCTTATACTGCGTTGTCAGGTACGCCCCGTTTATATCGGTATTGATGTAAGTGCCGCAGCCGGATTCTTCCGCTTCCAGTTCAAAGTACACGCCAAAATGACTGGCAAGGCTTAAATATGCCTCATACATGGGATCCCATGCGGAATCACAGTACAGGGTGATATGGTCGTCTTCAAGTGAGACATCTGTTATATCACTCCGAAGGCACAGTCCGTCCATGGGGATGCCATTCTGATCAAATATCCGGCAGAGCCTTGCATCATCCACCGTAATTTGCGGCGGATAACAGTCCGCAACAGCCTTTTTTAGCCGGGAAAACCCGTCTTTCTGGGCATCTGATGCGGCAAAGAAAACTACGGTATCCATACAGATATTTGACATCTTATGCCGCCTCCTTTCTGTTCTCTGAGTGGAAAAATTCACTGATGTCCCATGTGCCTGCCAGATATTTTGCAGCAGGACATTCATCCCCGTCTTCGCTGCAGGTGCAGTCTCCGCTCCTGTGCATGGAAAGCAGGGAAGCCAGTGTTTCCCACTGGCGGCTCCGGTCGTTTGCCTCGGCAATGTTGCTGCAGCGGTGGTACTGCCCGCAGTTTTGCTCACAGTCCTCCAGAATTTTCTCAGCTCCCATGCAGAAAGCAGGTGCGGTTTCCGCGAGGGAGAGGAAAAACTCCGGCTCCATGGATGCGTGCTGCAGGTGGTTCAGGGTAAGTTCCATCAGGTCATTGTGGCTCATGTTGGCATCATAGAAGTCATCAAAGCATTTGCGCAGCCAATCTGTCAGCTCAGGAAATTCCTCCAGATGTCCTGCATGGAACAGCGTGTCCGGGTCCTGCGCGGCATCGGCAAGGGCGTTTGCAAAATCCTCATCCAGATAACGTCTTTCCTTAATCCGGTATGCTTTCTCAAGCTCATCCTCCGTGAGCGTGATTGTAATATTGTCTTTTCCGATTAGTCTTTCTATTATCATTTCTTCCATGTGGTACTCCTTTCATTATCAGTGTGATGTCATGTGTTCTTTTCCGTTGGTTGTGTGGCTGCCGCCAGTTCCAAAGGAATCCACTTGCCGTCCTGCCAGATACAATGGTTGACCTGACAGTAGATCATAGGCGGTACGTCCGGATTTTCCAGACATTCCGGTGTGATATACAGCCCAAGATGCTTTGCATAAAGGGATTCCAGACTGCTTAGGATTTTCTTCCGCAGCGTCAGGGTAAGAGATTCAAATTCTGCTATGTCCTGATGGGAAAAAGCAGCCTTGGAGAGCTGCTTTAAGATGCCGGATTTAGCAATCGTCCCATTGATGATAGAGACTGCTTCATCCAGATAATCCTTGTGGATACGGATGCCGCAAAGCGCTATCTGCTTTGCGTAGTCCGATGCAGAACGACTGATGCCCGCGCATAAGGTGTCATAGCCTTTTTTATACTTTGTTTTCAGCACATCAAGGGAAACCTGTTCCCGGTTGTGTTTCAGGGTAGTCAAGAGCTTTGCCAGTTCCGCCCGGAGCAGGGCGGTTTCCTGAGCCAGTGCGTTATTCATGGTGCGTCCTCCTTTCAAAAGAGGGCTGCCGCAATGCAGGCAGCCTCGGATTATTACAGAGTTTATGGGGAGATCAGGCAATCACCTGAAGGTCTGTCCCCGGCGGATTATTGTAGCATATGGTGTAAATGCTGTTTTGGGTTTCAAATCGCACATGGCTGGACGAGGCTTCCAAAATAGCCTGTACCGTGGAAGTGCGGATCAGGTTCCCATTGTAGAGATATGTAACAGGGCTGCCCGGTCTTAATACTTCAGTCAGGATACCGGTTACGGAAATCTGCCGTTTGGAAACCGGGTTATCATTCTTAAATAAAGCAAACATAATGTTCCTCCTTTACGCGACTGTGTAGTTCAGGCGGTAAGTGCCGTTCCCACAGGCTGTATATTGGCTCCGGTGTTCGTAGATGGTTGCCCGGATGCGGTCTTTATAGTGTCCGTTTTTCTTCGATTTTGGATGATTCTGCAGTCTGATATATAATTCTGTCAGTGTCATTTCCCCGCCAACGCTTTCCATTGTCATTCGGATAAGATGGTGCCATGTCAGGGCAGTCAGGTCCGTGTCGGCAATGGAGAAACAGCTCTCTTTTGCAAAGAGGAAAGGCACCATGAGGGCGTCTTTCTTATGCAGCAGGAGCAGGTATTCCGTCACAATGGGGATAAAAGGTTTCTGGTAGCGCCTGCTGTCAGACACGCAGTTGAACTGTCCCTTTACAAGAAAGGACTCAAAATCGCCCATCCGCATCATGTCGTGCTGGATAGAGTAGAACCTGCCCTGCATCCGGATGTCGCCCACAAGGACAGCCATGCGGCCGTCTTTCCTAAGCGCCATATAGAACTTTCGGATACAGAGGTTCAGCTTCTCCAAAAAGTCATTGTAATTTTCGCACCGTGACAGGTCATCAGGATGCGGTTTCCCCCACATATTCCCGGAATACTGGATGATGTTATGGTAGGGTGGATGGAAAAAGACCAGATCCGCCGAGTCCTCCACATCATTTTTTAAGGCGTTCCACCCGCCCTTGCCCGCAGACGGGGCGGGGTTTAGGTCATACAGGATGGATTTGACGCCGAGCCGGTCTGCCGCAGCCTTGCTGGTGCCGGAGCCGGACATGGGATCGAGCAGGGTAAACTGGGAAGTATCTTTCCCATAATAATGCTTGGTGTCAAGGACATAGCGCAGGACGGAGGAGACAACTTCCGGGGAGCAGTTGCCCCGCCACTGGCTGCTTCCGCCGCTGCCGCGCTCAGGAAACGCCATGAAGGAGGTCAGATCTTTCCCCACACGTTTCCTCAGATTTTCCGTTCCCAATTCTTGTGCAATACACTGCCAGTCTGAGCCAAATTCCCGCTCCAGAATGGCGGCGGCATGTTTTAATATTTTTTGTTCCATTATGCCACCTCCGCAAGCTGTTTTTGTGCGAACATGCTGATGCGGCCGCTGTAATCAAGCGCCTTGCCATCCCGGAAGTGAAGGCGGACCGATTTTAAGGTGAGCGGAAGATAAATTTCTTTTGGAGTTGTATAAACAAATTCTGTATATATCTCCGCCAGATAAGTTTCATGGTAGTATTTTGCAAAGAAATCGTAATTCAGGTCAGAAGATGACAGCCCAAGTTCTTTGTATTCATCCATAAAAACCTCTGGATCAAAATCTTTTATTTCTGCATTGACGCAGATAATGGAGCCGGCATTTCCTTTCGTGCCTCCCTCTGTGATATTAAAAACCAGAGGCAGCTCATTTCCGCCTATTAGGAAAGTTACGGTGTCGATTGACAGAAATGTGTCTTTCGGGCAGTCAATGGGAATAAGGCTCTCATACTGCAGTTCCATACTGTATATTTCATTCATGTTTTCAACGCTCCTTTGCTTAAAAATTCATTTCTGTAAGGCGCACCCTCATGCGGCGGAACCGCCCATTGATACTGTGTACGGTGGTGCAAAATATTTCTGCAATTTCCCGGCAGGTCAGTCCGTCAGCCTTCATGTGTACCATTCGCCGTTCCGTTTCCGTTAGGCAGGAAAGCACCTCCATTGCAAGCAGCCTGTCGGCAGTCTGCGCCTGTAAGTCCTTCCGGCGGTCGGGCAGGATTTCATTTAGAGTCAGCCCGTCACTTGTATAGGTATGGATACTGACTGTAGGCGCCTTGCGCTTCGGTTTATTCTCATAAGAGAAATGTTTGCCCAGACAGTCGCTCATTTTTGTCCATGCAATCGTGTTAAACTGGAAACGGGACAGGGCAGGATTCTCATCATATTCCTGCACCGCCTGAAGATACCCAAAAATCACGATGTCATAGTAATCTTCAATGGAAAGGTTTTTATGGCTTAAAAAACGGAATACGGTATCCTGGTGTTCCTCCGCAAACTGTCTCTGTAAGGGTGTCATTTCGTGTAATCTGCTCATATGTTATTCTCCTTTTCTTCAAAAAGAGGGAACACCGTGTTGGCGTTCCCTTCTTAAACATTGTGTTATTTGTTGCTTTATGCTGCTCTTTGGGCTGCCTGGCGCGTTGCCACGGCATTCTTGGCTTTTGTAATAAGCGACGGCGCAATGGCGTGTTCCCAACAGTCAATATAGGATGATACGCTGCTCAAGAGGTTGAACAGGTCAAGGTCGCTTAAATTGACATATACTTTTCCCGCACTGACAAACGACTTGGGTTTCATATAGGTGCCGCCGTTAGAATTGCTCTGGGGGATTCCCCTGCCGTTTTCCACTTCGACATACCAGGGCAGCTTCCGGGCATTGCCCTTGCCGTCTTTGGTAGCGCGGATAATCCGTACCTTCGATACTTTTGAGTAGCCCTTGTCATCCGTGTCGCCAAAGATTTTATCCTGCTGGAAGGTGTATTCCGAAAAACCGGCAGTCAGGCGGCTTAAGATAAACTTTGCCTCCTTCGGGGAGATATTTGCGCAGACAGTGACCGCATTGTCCCCGGTGCCTTTGGAATAGTCCTTCATCAGAACGCCGATCAGGGAGTGCATCCGCCTGCCGTCCGCCCCTTTTTCGCCGCTGGCGTGGATATGGGCGTAGGAGGCAATGGGTGCAACCTTCAGTTTGTCCTGAAATTCCAGCAGTGTTTTGCTGTTCTTGTAGACTGCGATCTGGTTGGAGATGTAATCTTCATTCGTATTCATTCGGATACCTTCTTTCTTCGTTTTTATGCAACATATTTGTTCTTAATCTGCCGGATAATCAGCTTGCCGAGATTGACAGGGAGCTTTTCCAGATTGGTGATGTCAAGAAAACCGTCCCCATAGATCCGTTGGATATTCGGCTTGTCGCTTCCAATGGCAGCGGCGAACAGTTGTATCCCTTTGGCGGTATATTCTTTCTTGATACCCCGCAGGTCAGCCTCTGCCTCCGTGCCGTAGTAATTCTCGCCTGCAGGCTGCCCGTCTGAAATAATGATCAGGAGCTTTATCGCTTCAGGTCTTGTCATCAGGCGTTCCGCTGCATAGCGCAGGGCAGCGCCGTCACGGTTCCCGCAGCGGGCGCTCATGTCCATCAGGCGGTACTGGTCCTTGTTGTCAATGGAGTCAAATTCTGCGTAAGCGTACAGTTCCACATCATCAAATTCCGAGTGCCCGTAGATGGCGACCGGGATGTCCAGACCTTTGCAGAAATCATGCAGGATAATGGAAGCTGACCGGGCATAGGTAATGCGGTTGCAGCTGCTCATGGAGCCGCTTTCGTCATTTAAGATGACAACGGCGATGTCCGTCCGGTCATTGGGGAGTTTCAGCTTGTAAAACAGCCTCCCGTCATTGCGGACTGCATTGCGCACATTGATCCGTTTTCCCATGGGCAGGTTGTCAAGTTTCCCGCCTTCCTTGTAATCTTTCAAGAGTTGAGAGATCTGTTTCTGGAGCCGTTTGGAGATCAGGAGAAGCGGCGGGGCCACTTTCTGGTATGCCTCCATGTAGGAGGGATCGACATACGCCATGCGGTTGATATTGATGTGCATACCACGGTGTGCATTGCCGTAACGGATCTTGTCCGATTCCGCCTGCAGTTCCTCGGAAAGCTCCTCCTCAAAGGAAGCATAGGCTGCCTCCTCCGCAAGCTGCGTCATAAGGTGTTCCATGTCGGCGGCTGCCTGTGATACATAACCGGCTCCGGCATAATCATTGGTGCGGCTGGTACCGCTGTCTCCGTCTTCCCCGATTTCATCTGTCTTTTCAAGCGCCATCCGCCCCTCCTCGTAATCAAGGACCTGCTGGAGCTGCCGGCGTTCCTCCTCATCGGAAGACGGGTCATGTGATGCTTTATGTCTGGCGGCAGATCCCGATACAGGTTTCCCGGTGCCGCCCGGAAGAGGGCTGCCGCCTGCAAGCTGACTGCCTAAATCTGCATCTGCCTTGTTTGTATTATTTTTGATGTCTTCCCGCACCTGTCTGATAAAACTTTCCATATAGGGCCATAGAAGCAGGAGCATCTTATTGGTGGCATCGAAGCGGACCTTGGAATCGTCATCGTAGGAGGCATCGTCGATATAGGGGATGCACTCGTAAACGGTATTGAGGTATGGTCCCTTGTACCCGTCAAGGTTATTGATGTCGCCGGTTTTTGTGTACTGGATTAGCAGGTTTGCCACGATAAAGACTTCGTGGTGCTGGTTTGCTATTTCTTCCGTGACGGAATCCATTTCCTCGGCAAAGCGCAGGTTATTGAGCAGAATGCCTGTCTTTAAGCTGCCGGGAAAGGCGTCGCACATGCGGCCTTCAATATAAACGTCCTCCATCATGTTCATCAGGGAGTGTGCGATTCTTGAGAGTGCGCCGATTACCGCCTCGTCTTTATCCTCAAAAAATTCAAGGATTTCCCGCAGGCTTTTTTCCTGCCTTGCAGACAGGTCCTCCGGCATCTGCGGATAAAACCTGCCGCCGGAGATTGTCTGGTGGTAGGTATCCAGCATGGTAAAATCCGAAAACAGGATGTGCCCGCACTCATGTCCCACGATCCCCAGCAGGCTGTCTGCCCGCAGGGGTCTTGTGGGGAAACTCCTTGTAAGGAAGTTTCCCGTATTCACGGTAATGGTGCGGTTGTCCGTGTGGGCAATGTCCGCATGGGGCAGCGCGTCCCAGTAGGTCTTTACGCTGCTTTTCCTCCGGTAGCGTCCGGTGGCTGCTTCGGCTATGTCTGTCAGGTATGCGGCAAACTGCGGGGAGGCAAAGAGCTGCTCGTCTGTCAGTTTACTTTTCTGTTCAGCAATCCTGCGGCGGATTGCCATATGTGATGTTCTCATTCGTTCCTCTTTCCTGCGCATTTATGCGCCTGTTATTTGGTTGAAGAATGTCCGCAAGGGCATTCTTCCGTGCGAAACATAGCAATTCTTAGTCAGCGTATTCTGCTGGCTTAGAATTTCTTTTCGCACTGTTCCCTTCTTTCTGGTTCTTATTTTCAGGAAGTTCCGCCATAAAAAGCGCATCCGTGGTAAGTCCGAACAAGTCCGCCATTGCCACAAGTACATGGGCGGGCGGCAGGCTTATGCCGTTTTCATACCGGGAAATGCTTTTCTGGGTGACTTCCAGTTTCTTTGCGAGCATCTGTTGGGACAGGTATGGTTTCCGTCCTTCCCTGAGATACCGCAGGTTCTTTGCAAGGTTCTGTTTTAGCTGGTCTTCTTTGATAGGCGCCATAGGCGTTCCCTCCTATGCTGCATATTTCTGCTCCAGGCAGGATGAGAGGATGTCGGCGCGGTTTTCCGGATCGCTGGAAACGGAGGAGAGTACGGTATACTTAGCTGCATCCATGATATTCCCGCAGACCATGAAGGACTGCACCCAGCTGATTAACTCCCGCACGCCGCAGCTTCCGTCGGTAATCATGGTTTCACGGCAGCGCTCGCTGATCTCCTGTATGGAGGCAGCCATATCCGCAACAGCGGATTTGTCTGTGCAGCCGGTTACTTTCATGGTGCGCTCCGTCAGTGTGTCCACATCGGGTTCGTCCATGTCCATGATGAGGTTCATTCTGGAGATGACGGACTGGTTCATGTCGCGGCAGCCTGCGTAATTGTTGTTTGTTGTCACTACGACCACGGTATCGGGATGCCTGTGTATCACTTCGCCTGTCGTCAGCGTGACGCTTGCGCAGCGGTCTAACAGGGCATTTAAGCCGACCAGTACGCCCGGATTTGCAATAACCGTGGGTTCCTGTATCTCGATCACATATCCATTCCGGATAGCCGTGATGAGGGGTGTTTCTACATAGCGGAACCGCTGTCCGGAGGCATTGTCTTCCATCAGCGCCTTTGCATCCTGTGCCATGACCTCCAGCAGTTTTTCATAAACCTCTGCATCTGTAATTGCCTCATCATAAAGGCCAGTCAGCTTTTTATAGGCTGAGGGCGGGTCCATCTGGATGTCGGTCAGCGTGGGATATTCCCTGCCGTCCTGCGGTTTTTCATCCGTTTCCGGAAGCATCTGCCCTAAGAAGTCATAGATTTCCGTGTTGGCGGAGCAGGTGTAATACAGGTAGGGCAGCCCCAGGCCCGCAGCGATTGCCTTTGCGCCTTCGGTCTTTCCCGTCCCTGCCGGCCCCCGCATCATAAAATTGCGCATGGGCTGGCTGCCTGCCGTCGTCATCTGGGCGTGCCTGCAGATTGTGGTGACTTCCGGCGGAATAACGTACCAGTCCTCAATCCGTGGCACCATCAGTTCCTCTTTGGGCGTGAGTATCCTGTCCGAAAGCGGGTAATGTTTCACGAAGTCATCCCTGTTTACGCTGGCAGCGGCAGCCGGGGCAGCCGTACCCGTCAGGATGCGGAAGGTGCCGAACAGCACGCTGCTTGGGGAATAGGCGTTTCTGGATAAGTTTACAGCAGTGAGCTGCGGGATGTTTCCCGTGGTCGGGATGTTCAGTTTGATGCCGGCCGTGGGAAGCGTGTCCGCGCTCTCGATCCTCCGGTAGAGGTTGTCACACAGGATATAGGCGGCTGTTTCTGCCTTTTCCATGTCCGTATAGCCGTCGTTTTTGCAGGTGCCGAGTATGTCGTAATGTTCACGGAACTCGTCATCCTTCAGGGCTTCCGGCATCAGTGCGAAAAACAGAGCTGTTCCCAGGTTCCCGCCGTCTTTTAGGGAATAGACCTTCGGGGAAGCGCCAACGCTGTCAAACCTGCCTACATTGAATTTTCCGTTCTTTTTGTTGAATACCACTACATGGATCTCCCCGGTGCGGCTCTGGTATTCCGCCACAATTTTATCCCCCTGGGTGCCGATGGCGCTCTCGGAGGTGCTGCCCGGCGTCAGGCTCGTATCCATCTCCATATAAGCAAGGATTGCGGACAGGAGGGAGGAGTGCAGTGTTGATTTCTTTGTGGCTACCGTGCAGTAGCTGGAATAATGGTCGGTGCTTACACTTGTCGATTTGTCGAAAGGCTCAGGAAGACCAATCTTCCATGTCCAGTTTGCAAATAATTGTACTTTTGCCATAATTTATTCATCCTTCTTTCTGTTGTTTTGTGTTAGATCCATGAAACCTGCAGACTGTCATCTGAGATTTTCCCTTTGAGTTCGTTTTCCTCCAGTAAGGAGACCAGTTCCTTCCAGTAAGCCTTCCCCGGAAAGGAGTCGAGGGTTGCCTTCAGGATTTTCTTTTTCTGGCAGCTTACGACAATATCCCCGTTTTCCCGGATTGTGAGCATGGAGTGGCCGTTGGCATTTAAGTCGGTAATCAGTTCCTCCAGCACCTTCTGCCCGATCAGCTCATACCATACCCTGACATCCACGACGGACGGTTCAGGAGTTGTTTCCCCGTCTGCGCCGCCGGGCTGCGGTTTGGCGTTTGTACCGTTTTCTTTATCCGCAAAACTGCCGATTACCATTGGCTCCACATGGATGCGCCCAAAGCGGTCAAAGGAAATATCCGCATGGGTGTAGGTATCCATGTTTTCGACCATGATACGGATTGTCCCGCCCTTTAGGATGTCCTGTAAGGAAGGTGTGTCCTTCCATTGCCAGACAGCCTGTGGGTAAGCGGATTTCAGTTTTTCCGTGATCCGGAGTGCGATATGGAGCAGCATGGTTTCGTATTCCCTGCTGTTAGGGGCAGGAAACGCAGGCTTTGCGGGAGGAATGGGTTCCTCCGGATGTTCCTGTACCGGAAATGGAGATAGTATTTCTTCCGAAGACTCCATCATCTGTCCGATTTTTTGTTTCAGGGCAGAACAGAGGGCGCGGCATTTTTTGAACAGTTTCCCTGACTGGCGGAACAAAAGGATTCCGACTGTCACGACAGCCCACAGGATGAAGGCAAGCGCCATCAGGTTCTGGGAGCGTTCCTTTCGGAAAAAGACTGCCAGCAACAGCAGGGAGACGATCAGGATTTTCATGCTTTTTGTAAATATGGTTTTTCTCATTTGGTTTTTTTCAGTCCTTTCTCTGTAAATTAAAAAAAGAGGAATTACAGCCGGAGTATGTATCTCTCCGATGCAATTCCTCTTATGCCGCCAGCGATACGAAAGCATCAGTTGAACGGCAGTCCATTCTCGCCACAGTCTTCCATATCCATAAAGCCGTCGTCTGTGCTGGCGGGTGTGCCGGCATCTGCGTTGGCATCTTCCGTGCGTTTCCCGCTGGGAACATAGCTCCAGTCATGTACCGTGATCTTGGCAATCGTGCCTTTCGAGTTGTCCGCCTTGCGGGTGTATTCCACAAGGTCAAGGTCGCCCGTGATAAAGAGCAGGCTGCCCTTTCTAACACCGGCATTGATGATTCTCTCCGCCGCCTTTCCAAATAAGACGCACTGGAAGAAGTTGGCGTGTTCCTGTTCACCGAATCCTTTGTTGACAGCCACGTTGAACTGAACATATTGTGTTTTGTTCTGGCTGGTCTGAAGGTCAAAGTCTGCTGTGACTCTGGCTAAAGTTGAGATTTGTGTAAACATGGGTTCATTCTCCTTTCTGATAAAAAATTTTTGGGTTGCATCAAAAAAAGTGCCAAAAGACTGCCACTTATCGGCATAATTCTTCTGACACTTAATTCAATCATAAACAGCGTGTGCATCTATGCGTTCTGCATATCCTGATAGGAAGCACAAAAATCAATTACAGGAACATTTTAGCACAATATATAGCGTATGTCAAATGATTAAATACAATATATTGAGCTTTGCGACACGGATGGATGCACATATAGAGGGTTTATGATATTTTTTCCACGCCAAGCAGGTTGTCTGTCAGTGCCGCTTTGGTTAAGAGCGGGTTCTGCCCGGAGGGGATACTGTCTGAAGTCTTGAAATAAAGCCGGTAGGAAATGCCGGAACGGATATTGTGGTCTTTTCCAATCCGTAGCAGGTGCTCATTGCCGTCGTGGTCGGTAAGCACAATGTCATGGCTGTTCCTGAAAAGCCGCAGTCTGACATCCGTGCAGGTGCCCTCCAGCACAAAGTAGGTCTTCCTTTTGATCTGAAGACCAAGCAGGATGGCTTTTACGGCAGAACCGGCGAACAGCAGGAGACTGAGAATAAAAAAAGAAGTGTCCCCTTCATGGAGAAAGAAAACGAGTCCGGTAAAAAAGCAGCCGGTCCCGACAAGAAAAGTCAGGACCAGCCGCCGGAGTAACGGTTTTGGTATTGGTTCCATTATAGTCTCCTTTACAAAATCTGAAATGTGATCTGCTGCTTGAAGTACAGGTTGGCGACAGCGGTAAGCACGGGAAACCTTGTCTCGGAAACGCGGCAGTCGGTCACAATGCTGTCGCAGTCGGTGGTTTCGTCATGGTACAGGCATTCCATCAGCTCATCATTATTCTTCAGATGGCGCTTTCCGTTTTCCGTGCAGCCGATCAGTTCGGCGGTAGACAGCATCTGGTGCCGCAGCAGTGCCATGACCTGCTTTTCAATTGGATCAAGCTTTTCAGAGTGAAAGACTGTCAGTGCTTTCCGGAAAGGGAATTTCCGTCCCAACAGGAGTTTGAAAAAGGAAACGGTCTTAACCAGTATGCTGTTCGGGGCGGGCTGCAGGTAAAGGTGTCCGAGTAAATCGTACAGGGCATCCACGCCGGTACAGTCTTTCCCGGAAGCTACCAGCCTGCGCATGATAAGACGGTTCAGGTAATGGTCGAAATCCAGTTCTCCGAGAATGTGCAGTTCCCTTTCCTTTTTGTAAAATTCCGCCTTCAGCTCCTGATAGGTCAGTATCCGGAAGGCAAGGCTGGACCAGAGAAGCAGTTCGTGGGCATCCAGTGCACAGTCCCGTCCGCCTGCAGTAATGAGGGGCAGTCCCTTTTCGGTCAGCCGGTAGTTTCCTATGGCAGTATAAAGTGTCAGCATATCGTATCCTCCTTTTTCATCAGGCTGTCAGTTTTTCTTCCCGCAGCATTTTAGCTGCCTTTGAGATCCACGCAGCCACATGGTTTGGCGGGGCGCCGTAGCGTGCGGCAATCTCCACGCCGGTATGTCCCCTGCACTTGAGCGCCAGCGCTTCGATGCCCTTCCTTGTGGTGCCGGAGCAGCGTTTTTTCGCTTCATCTAGAAAGATAAAAATATCCGCATCTGACAGCGCATGGTAATCTTGGTCGGGAAAGGTTTCCGCAAAGGTCAGTTCTGATCCGGCTGCCTGTGGCGCATCCATATATTCCAGCGGTTTCTGCATCTTTGTGGTTTTCCTGCAGTGGGAGAGCAGGCGGTTTTTAATGACAATGCCTGCAAATGTGGGAAAGGCAGCGCCGCCGTCTGTCCGGTATTTCTGGGCGGCATGGCAGAGCGCTTCACAGCCGATCTGGTAAAGGTCATCAAACCCAAGTCCCTGTATGGTTTCATTGATGGAAACCGTTCCCAGTACGGCGCCCCGTACAAGGTAGAGGTGTTTTTCCACCAGTTCCCGCTCCCGTAGGTTCATTGCTGCCATAATAATCCCTCCCTTCCTTTATCTCTGTATGGCACGCTAACCTTCATATTACAGCTCTGCTGTGACTCAAATCAGTGCGGAGAATGCCGTATTTCAGGCATTCTCCTGAGTGAAACTTAGAAGTTCTCCGCGAAACAGCCTCTGCTGTGAGCGGCTAGAACTTCTTTTCACTCTATTAGCAGGCAATTTTTACATGGTTGTTCTGCAGTACCCTGCGGCACTCATCCTTCAGGCGGTCGCAGCGGTAATCGGAAAACTGTCCGATGTGCGCCTGGGAACTGGGCAGGCAGAAAATATCCTGCATCCAGCGGTAGGCATCTTTCCGGGAGAGGATGCCATATTTCCAGATGGCATCAAACAGCCGGTGTGTTTCTATCCTTTTATGCCGCAGGTCCCCGTTGGCAAGCGTACCCTTGGGGCGCATAGTTCCGGCATGGACACCCACATAGGCATCGCACTCCGGGTATCCGGCACAGACATAAAGGTATTCATCCAGTGCCTTTTCTTTATAGACATAGGATGCCTTCCGGAGCACGGCGCTTCTCCCGCAGTAGGGGCATTTCATTTTTGCCGGTGTGTTTTTCTGTTTCATGGCTGCATCCTCCCTTCGTGGTTTTATGTATGGATTAAGTATATCTTTAAGTATATTGTAGAGAAAAACCGGCACTTTTCCCATAGTCTGGGCGTTGGTTTTTAAGTCATTTGCGAGTAATTGCAGGGGAAAGCCCCCAAATCCCATTAAGGGACAGGGGGCCTGTTCATCATGTGCAGAATCTGGTGGATCGGGCAGTCCTTTGATGAGGCTGTGGTAAGCTCAAGCCACTTGCTGTAAAGCCGTATGAAAAAACGGCTGTCCATGACACAGGGAAAGTCCGTCCGGTCAATGGTGGTTCCCATAAAGGCTTCCGCATCCGAAACCGGAAACAGAACCGGGCGGCAGTCATGTCCCGGAATATACAGAAAATCCCTGCATCCGGATTCCTCATGGAAGTCACAAGAGCAGGAAACGTACACTGCATTGCGGTAATTTCCTTCGACTGCTTCAAAGAAAGCGGCGATGGTGGCATAGCTGACGCTTAATACAGGATCTGTCATAGGTCACCCCTCCCTTAAGGCCCGAATAAGCCTTCAATCTCCCGCGTGATACGGGGAATGACGGTATCGTTGAAAATCAGCGTCAGGGCGGCTAACAGGAGCGCGCCGAGTACAACCGCAATGATGATCTTGACGCCATCGGAAATGTAGAAGTCGCCTGCCTCGCTGCTCAGGATGTTTCTGGTACGGACGGCGGCACATACTGCTTTGGTTTTCAGTGTCTGGATTGCTTTACGCATAGTTCTTTTTTCTCCTTTTCGCTCTGATGATGATAAATGTTGTGACTGCCGCTGCCGCATAGATGAGCAGGGCGGGGAGTGATACAAATTTTTTCATAAGGTTCCTCCATTGTTGTGTTGGTTGGTTTTCGGGTTACGTTTAAGGGTTATAGGCACCACCTCCTTTCCGGGCGGATACATGGGCTTGGGTGTCTGAAGCTGCGGGTGTTCTTAAAAGAAGGCGCCCAGGGAGCCGACCACTTCAACGGAGAGGACCACCACATAGATTAAGAGGATGCAGAAAAGCATCATCATGGAATATTTCTGCATCTGTTTCGGGCGTTTTCCTGCCTCTTTCTTCAGGTTGTTCTGTTCAATCTGGCGCATATCGAACACCAGCATCTTAAAATACATCTGCTGGTCGTCGCCCCGCAGCGTCCCGATCAGCCCGCGTACAATGTCGGAGAGCATGGTGCTGCCCACACGGTTCTGGAAGTGGAGCAGGGCGTTTTCGTAGTTGCCCGTCCGCATATCGGCTACGGTGGTGTCAAGCTCCTGCCCCAGATGGGGTCCTGCAATACGGCGGTAGGAGGTCAGCAGTTTTAGGACATCCCTGTCCGTGGCAAGCCCCTGCTGGATGCTGACGGCAAAGCGTGGCAGTTCCGCCTCGATAAGTTTGCGCCGCTTCTTTACAAGGTCGAAGGCTTTGTAATAGGTTGAGAACCACAGCATGACGGCAAGCCCCATGATGAGCAGCCCCATGAGCGGCATGACCATAAATAAAGGAATGCCCAGAAGCCCTGTGGCAATCGCAGTCAGAAAGGCTTTCATGGTGTAACATTCCGGCGTCAGCGGGATGCCTGCAATGTCAAGCGTCAGGGCCAGCCGGCTTCTTTTGATGGGGTCCAGCTTTAAGAGCGGGGCGAGCTTTCCGGCAATCTTTGTCAGGTACACATCAAAAAGCTTTTCATTGCTGGTGCCGGTCTGCTTTCTGGCAAGCATCATCATCCGGGACGTCTGCGCCGTGGGAACATCCACGAAGGCGCAGGAGAGATGGTAGCAGCCGATTCCCGCAAAGACGGCGGCAAAAAGGATCAGTAATCCGGTCATATCGTTACCTCGTTTCTGCGCTACGGGTTGTATATGGAGCAGGAGGTGCGTAGCGCGGCACCGCATTTATTTTAAGAGCAGGGTAAGGCTCAGGGCGATTGTAATCATTATCACAAAAACAATAAGCACCATCACCGCATAACTGGCGTAAAAATACATAATAACCCTCCTCTATGGTTAAGCCTTGTACTCGATGGGCTTTGAAAGCTGCATGATCCGCGTAAAAGAAAACAGCACGATGCTGCAGCAGATGGCAAGCGTGATCTTTCCCGGCATGGAGAACATCAGCGTTTCAAACCATGAGTGGTTCAGCACATACAAAAGCGGGATATTCCCGATCACAAGGAACATCATGGTGATGGCTTCCTTTTTCGGCTCGTTGATGATTGCCTCCAGCTCCGACTGGATGATGCGCTGGTCGGAGAATTTCTGCACGGTGAAGGTCAGGGTGTTTTTCATGCTGCGGTCGCTCTGGCACTGGATCAGGGTGTTGCACCATTCATGGAAGACGCGGTTGGGCACCTTCATCTTCAGGGTGTTTATGGTGGAGACCATGTTGGCATTGAGCATCTCCGATTCCGTGATAAATGCCTCAAAATGGGACTTTACCGGCGGGTTTAAGTAAGGAATGTTCTCCTTTACCGCTTTCGGCAGATCCCCGCTTCTTAGGTAGGAGGTGGTGATGACGGAAATGGCGGTCTCCAGCTCCTCGTTTAAGTGTTTCTTATAGGCTGCTGCGGTGGAGCGCAGGTACCAGACCGGCGCAAAGGCAAATCCGGCGCCCAGTACCGGGATCAGGAACGGGTTGTTTAAGAGCAGCGCTGCCACGGCGCCCAGTGCAAACATAAAAAGGGATACCCGTTTCACAAGGGTAAAACGCCCCTCCCTCCCCGTAGCCGCAAGGAGCTGTTCGACCTCCAGCGTCTCCCGGTTGAAAAAGCCCTTTGCCGGTTTTCCGAGCATGACATCCACATCATCCTGAAGGCTGCTTTTCCTTGTCCTTGCAAGCACATGCAGGAAGTCGTTGAAATGGACGGAGAACAGGGCAAATAAGCCATTAACAGCCAGCAGAAATATGATGATCTGTATCCATTGCATTGTGTGTGCCTCCCTTCGCTGGTTTTTTCGGTGCGGGTACTGCCAGGAACGGTGCGAGCTTCCCGGCAGGGATGCCGTTATCCAGCATCCGCTTTTTCAGGGTGTCGGAAATGCCGCCAAGACGCCGGTGTTTCCCGATAACGGTAATTTTGCCGTGTTCGTCGGTGCGGTTGTCGGATACGTCGTACTGGTAGAGCGGGTGGTAGATGAGCTGTCCGTCCCGGTAATCCTCCCCCTCGATGATCTGCATGATTTTACGGCTGCCGTCCTCAAGCTGTTTGGTAAAGACAACAATCGGATACGCTTCAACCATGATCTGCATCAGGATGTCGTCTGCCATGTTGTATTTCCGTTTTGCCAGCGTCATCATCCTCCGGTAAGTGGATTCGGAGGAATTGGAGTGGATGGTGGTGACTACGGTATGCCCGGTACGGGAGCTTTCCGCCACGGACAGGGCTTCCTTTGCGGAGCGCATCTCACCCACGCCGATGACGTCAGGGTGTTTCCGCAGGACGCGCTCTAAGAGCAGGTCCTGGTCGATGTCCAGCGATGGGTTTTCGTGGGGACGGGTGAGCAGGTGTACCACGCTGTTTGTGGCATGGCCGTTTTCATCCCGCTTGATTAGGTCAAATTCCCGGCTGCCCTCCTCAATGGTGATGAGCCTGCGGTTATCAGGGACCATCGACAAAAGCCAGCTCATTACGGTGGTCTTGCCGGAGCCGGTGCTGCCCGCGATGCAGACGGAGACACCGTAGCGGATACAGCAGGTCAGAAGGTCCAGCATCTCATCCGTGGCGGAGCCGGACCGGATGAGCTTGTCCCTTGAGACAGTCTGCTGGTTGACGATACGGATGGAGGCGTTGATGCCTACCTCCGAGTCCACGATGGGCGTCTTGTCCACGGAAATACGGATGTTTTTATCCAGAAAGCCTATGACGGAGGGCATGGTGTCGTCGATTACCATGCCGCAGGTGTTTAAGAGCCGCCTTGTCACGTCGATGGCGTGCTGCGGCGACTGGAAGCGGTCGGGTATCTTCATGGAGCGTCCGCCGCTCATAATCACTTCAATATCGTCAAAGGCATTGACATTGACCTCCTCCACGCCGGGCATGTAGATCCATTTTTTCAGGAATGAAATTCCTGCCATGTCTTCATAGAGGGTGTCGCACAGTTCCTCGGTGGTCAGCCCGTCGATATGGTAGGATCGGCTGATGATGTACTGGGAGATAAATTCCCGCAGGAGTTTTCTCGCTTCATCCCGGTTCCCCTCCGTGGTCAGCTTGTCCGCGTGCTTTTCCGTACAGTATTTCTGGACGTCTTCAAGGATCTGGTCGTAGGTCAGTGTTTCCTTCCCTGCGGAAGTAAAGAACATATCATTTAAGGATTCCATGCCCATAGTCTTTTTTCTCCTTTCCGGCAGGGGCTTTCTGCCTGTGGTTTCCGGTTCCGGCCGCAGGGGCGGCAGGTATGCCCGCGTCCCATGAGTCGGGAACGTGGGTTTCGGGAGCCGCCGCGCTGCCCTGATCCGTAAAGCCGCCGGTGTCTGCAAAGGTATCATTTTCTGCAGAATAATCCGGTTCCGTGTATTCATTTTCCGCATAAGGCTCCCTTTCCGGAGCCGGTCCGCTTTCCGCAGGGGTGTCTTCAGGCTGCGTAAGGCGTTCCCGTACCAGCTTCAGGGAGTTAATGTAGCGCTGGTTGCAGTAGGCGAGCGCCTTGAACATCTGTCCGCCGGTCCCGCAGCGCTCGATTTCCTTTGCATAGGGGAGCAGCCCGTCAAAGGCGCCGATCAGGTGGTCCATCTCGTCAATCGCATGGAAGGGGCGTGCCAGTCCCGCGAAGGTCAGGTGGCTGTCATAATGGAACTTGTCATCCGTAAGCAGCGGTCTGTGCGCCCGCAGGTAGTTTAAGCCCCGCAGATCCGGCGTGATGATGCGGATGGTCAGGTCCGCCGCCTCGATTGCGGTGGGCGTGAAAAAGTTGAGCATGTTGGAGCTGCAGTCCAAAATGATGTAATCAACAAGTTTTGCCGCCTCCGCGATAAAGAGCTTAATCTTTTCATATTTCAGCTCAGGATAGGAAAAAGGGTTTTCCCCGGCGGCATAGCCCATGACGCCGATAAAAGGGTATTCCTTTAAGATGGTGACGCGCTCCGCCACCAGCGCGGTGTTGATCTCCAGCCCGGTCAGTACATTGCCAATGGAGGCGCCTGTCTCAAGGATGCGTTCCGGCATCCATACGGGCAGCATGGGTGTGCTGGAGTCCGCGTTGATGATGATGGCTTTGTCCTTGTTTGCCGTCAGGACTTTGGCGAGACAGCAGCAGAACATGGATTTCCCACAGCCGGGGTTGCCCCATACAGTGATGATCTTTGACATATGCTTATCCCTCCCTATTCGTCCACGGAAGTTTCTTCCGGTGCTTTGTTCTGGCTGTCATCTGTGGATTTTTCAGGGCTGTCATTTTCGCCGGAACCGGACTGTTCAGGGACAGTCATGGAGGACTCCAGTTCCTCGTCGGACAGCTCCAGACCGTCTCCGTAAAGGGACGTCAGGATTTCTGCCTGGCGTGACAGCAGTTCCCCTGACAGCTTTTCATTGCCCCGGCTGATTAAAGCGAAATGCAGGATGCCCTCGTTTTCATACCGTGTCAGGAGCATGGCCTGTTCAGGCGTGGCAAGGACGGTAATGGTTGCTGTCTGCTGTCTTTCCTCATCCTCCTCCGGCGGTGTGGTGTAGTCCACATCAAGCCCTTTGGAGTCGGAGACGGACAGGACTTTCACAAAGCGTAGCTCCGGGATGTCAGACACAGGCTCCAGTACGTTGTTGTCGTCATAGTGGTACAGGCGGATGATGTCGCCGCCCTGCAGCTTGTCGGAAAGCCCTGTCGCCAGCGTCTGGGTGGTGACGGATATGGCAACCATGCCGTCCGGGATCTCATTGAGGGAAAGGTCGGAGGACAGCGGGATGCTGCTGACCTTTTCCGGCAGGAGGTAATCTCCGGGGTACAGATCCGCTGCGGCGTAAGTGCCTGCCACATCCTCAATCCCGCGGGCAACGCTGTCGGGCAGGTTAAAACCGCCCACCTCCACAAGCTCAAGGTCTTCCGTGGTAATAAGGGTGCCGCGTGTCACGGCAGTCTTCATGCGGACGATCTCGCAGGTGCTGCTGGTCTTGCTTGTCACCGCAGGGATGGCAATAAAGGCAATGACGGCAGCAAGCACAATGCTCAAGATGCCGTAAATAAATCGGTTATTCATTTTCATAATGGGTTCAGCCTCCTTATCTGTGCTGGTCTAAGAACAGGTATGTTTTATATAGAAGATAGTTTCCGGTTGCGGCTGCCGCAAGGAGGAGCAGTAATACTCCCGTGGCGAGCAATAAAATGGTTTTCATGGCGGTACCCTTTCGTTTTAGAGAATTATTTAGCATCGCTATCGGGCGATGCTGTTTTATGGAATCTGCTGCAGTAACATGGCGCCTGCGCACCCGAAAAACAGGTATGGCGCAAAAGGGATGTTTTCTGCGGCTTTCTTTTTATGTGCCCTGCGGATGCCCAGATGGATCAGGGCAGACAGGCAGGAGAAGACAAGGGTGGCCATCAGCCCGGATACCCCGAATGGGATACCGAGCAGCGCCACCAGCTTGATGTCCCCGCCGCCGATTCCGCCGTTTGTGGCAAGGGAGACGGCAAGCAGGAGGACAAAGCCCGCCCCGAAACCCGCAGCGGACCGTATACCCCAGTATGCCGGGGAAAGCCCCGGAAAAGCATGGTACATCAGCAGGGGTGACAAAAGGCACCAGGGCAGGAATGCAAGCAGGGCAGCATTGCGTATCCGGTGGTGCCTTTTATCGTAAAGTGCAAATCCCGCGAGGAACAGCAGGGTAAGTGCATGGTATGTAAAAAACAGCGGGTTGGCCACAGCTTATTCACGCTTGGAATACCAGTCGTCGAACAGACTGCCCTGTATCTGTACGGCATCATTCACGTTGACGGACAGCATCCCGGAGGGCGTCCATGCGTCAATGATATAGGTGTAGACGGTATAATCAGTGCCGTCCGGATACCATACCGGCGTGAAATGCACGTTCCGGTTATAGGTGGAAAATTCATTGGGCTTAAAGGCAAAGGCAGCGTTCATGCCCCCGCTGCAGGATAGCAGCCGCCAGTACATGTCATAGCTAAACTCCGGGAAATAGGCTACCGCAGTCTGTGCCGGTGCGTAGTGGCTGTCAGGGGCATTGGAGGAAAAGTCGACGGTCGCGCTTTCCTTGATGCCGTACCCGCTTTTCATGTTGTCACCCTGCGCCGTCGGTACGATGTCGTCCGGATGGACTTCCATGGAACCGGTGAGGGAGGCGGAGTAAGCGGTGGAGGTAAAGTCATACCAGCCGTTGTCCACCCATTCCCCATTGTCTACCCAGTGTCCGTGGCTGCTTGTGCAGTCGGCGGGGCAGTCGGAGCCGTGGCTGCCGTCTTCCCAGTCCCAGTCGCTCTCCCATTCCCAGTTCGGGTGCCACTTGGCACTCCAGACGCTCCAGGATGCGGAGGTCTTCTGCGGATTGGACGGCAGGGACGGCGTGGAAAAGTGTGGGTTGGTGTCCGTTGCCAGTGGGTCAGGCGGCAGGTTCTCCTCAAGGGAGATGATCCTGGCGATAAAACTTGTCTTTGCGGTGGAGGCGCCGTCCACGGATACCTGTATGGTGAGGGTGGTGGGTTCCAGGGGGGTGTGCCATTTTGCCCAGACCACCTGTGAGCCGCCTGCAGGCATCACAATGTCGTTTACGGTGTAGGTGCCGCCGTTGATATGGAAAGTGACGCTCGCCGGATCGTCCGGGTTTACCTCAGCGCTGCTGGTCAGGGTGATGCTGGTGATAACGTCCGTATCCACCCGGTAGGTATAATCGGGCGCCTGCAGCTCTTCCTCCGGGACATCCCTGTAGCTTACGATTCCAATGCCGAGCGCTGATAGGATGTCGGCATCTGATACTTTTCCGCTGGTGGTGCCGCCCCATGCGGGGTAGCCTAAATCCGGGGTTTCCAGAAAGATAGACAGCGGCAGATTCTGGTGCGTCAGGCTTGGCATCCTGCTGCGCAGCGTCCCGCCGGACTTCTGGTTGTAGAGCGCCGCTTCCGTTGCTGTCATGGCGTAGTTGCGTCCGCCGTGGGTAAAGTATGCAATCGGCTCAATCACCAGCTTATAGGAACCGGAAACCAGTTCCTCAAAAGGGATGCCTGACTTGGCAGATACAAGCTGCGCAGCATATTCGGAGCAGAAATACCGCCGGATTGCCTCAATGCTTGCACGGGAACTGCTTCCGCTGATGATTCGCGGGAGGGCAATGCCCGGCTTGGAATAGCTGTAACTGCCATTTGGTGACAGGGAAGAACCTGAGCTGTACTGGAGTTTGCATACCTTGCCGAAGTTCAGAACATTATTTGCTACATTTGCATTGCTCAGGTCAAACGGTGTGGATGCCACGCTGCCGTCAGCAGTGACTACCGTGACACGTACGCCGTCCTGCCCGTGCCAGACATCCGTTGCGGTGCCGCTTCCCATGCCACCGCCGCCGCCGTCTATGTTTCCCTCTCCGGATGCAGAGGCGGTCATGCCTGATAAGAGAAGCAGGGACACGGACAGAATAAGCGTAAAAATCCGTCTTTTTAGTTGTTTCATATGGATTTAATCCTCCTACTACAATAGATTTATGGTTAGTATCCCTTACAGCCAGTAAGGAATTATCCATCTTGTTGCTTAAGCTGTTAGAATG
>ERZ779637.548-NODE-548-length-23291-cov-9.883285_pt1 | contig 23291 bp, 23 predicted proteins | sample MGYA00514196_ERZ779637 | MGnify/ENA primary metagenome ERZ779637 (study PRJEB29562, sample SAMEA4376700) | mouse gut metagenome | isolation source: Cecum | study: EMG produced TPA metagenomics assembly of the A DSS colitis mouse model was used to assess the...
ACGCAGAGTGCCAGCCTCCCGTCATCCTTATACCCAAAAGTCTAAGTATGTCCTGATTCATTTACGAACTGCCACAGTCTCCCGTACCGGTACCGCAGCCGGACCATCCTTCCCGTATGATCCTCCACGCGGATGAGGTTCCCTTCCCTGTTATAGGTATAGGTGAATTCTCCTCCGCATGCACCCGATACTTTCATGAGCTGTCCGCTGGCATTATGGAAAAAGGAATCCGTATTCCCGTTTCTGTCTTTCCTTGTAAGGAGCAATCCCCTCCCGTCAAATGTATATTCCGTATTGTCCGGCGTACAATAAAGGAATCCGTCCCGGTCTTTCCTCACAATGCCCCTGTCCCCAAATACCGGTGTGTACATGCCGCCCACCGTACGGCGGTACGGCAGACTCCTGCCGTCGTCCAGCCGGAGGTACAAAAATCCTCCTTCCATTTCGCGGATGCGCAGCCCGTAATTGTGGGTCCAGCCTTCCGCCATACCCCCGTCCCGCTCCGACGACATAGAATTATACATGAGACGGAAAGACAGCCCGACGATGCCGGGAATAACAAGGCTTTCTTTTTCATATGTAATTCCCTGTATTGAGGTTCACCGGATCACGTCCCAGTATGTGGCAGATAAAACTCTTTCCCAGCGTCCACGGGATGGTTTTTTGGAACTTCTTTGCAAACTTCTTTAAGTCAACCCCTTTTTGGTATCCCTGCCCTGAAGTAACCGGCATAATCAATCCGCCCTTTTTACAAATAAGCACACTCTGCATGTCTATGGCATCCGCCCCGTTCACTTTTTCCGCGCTCATTAAGGAAGGGGACATACTCTCCCATTTATCCGATAGCTTCATGAAGCCTTCACATTTATGTGTCCCATGATTCCTACTGCATTTACCGAAATAGGGGATGTTATCCTTTTCCACGCAGTCCTCACAGTTTGCCTTATTTTTTCCCCCGCTGGTATAACCGTGTCCCACCGGTATCTTAAGCCATCCCGGTTCACTTCCGCTCGTACACTTTAATTGCGCACCGCTGACCAGATATTCATTTTTTCCCATTTCTCATACCTTTCCCTTTCTTTTGCACTTTCCGTCTGTCTTACCCAATTATATTTCCCGGCACCGTTGTCCCCATTTGCCCCGGTTTGTCCTTGCCAGCCACACTCTATTTTCGTATTTGATATCACATCCTTTGTCCGGTCTATATCCTCCCCTTTTCCTCCCTTCTCTGGTACATTTTGTCGTATATATCACTAATTACTTTCAGGTCTGTCGGTTCACCTTTTATCCATCCCATTTTTACTTTAGTGTTTCTACTGTATATATTACTAATATATCCCTCAATATACTCATTCTCCTTTATTCCCTTTGTGTGATAAGAATTAATCATTCTTGACAAAGGGTACTCCAATATTCCACTTTCTTCAACATTGTCAATCATGCATGACTGATGTTCCTCATTCCAGTACCACGTCCCTTTTCCAAGCAGACACATACAATGACCGTAAACCGCCGCCAGTCCTACTAGTGTCTGCTCTACTTCCTTAAACGGAAGCCCTTGCAGCTTTTCCATTTCATCCTGGAGAGCAAACAAAACATCCGGCGCTTCCGCACTCTCCATCCCCATCTTTTTCAAATATTCCCGGTACAAAATCCTCCAGCTCCACCGGTTTCTGCCCATAGGCATTCGCGTAAAAATACATTTTTGCACATTTCCTGGCATAACGTTCTTCCCCTACCTCTATACACTGTTTTATCCCGTTCTTTCTTCTGACATAAGAACCTTTCTCATATATAAATCCAAGTTTCTCCAATTCCGTCCCTAAAATCTCTTTTACGATTTTTTTCCGTTCCATATTCTTGTCCCTACTTTTCTTATCTTTCCCGTACTTTGGTTTATTGGTTATATCCTCCCCTTTTCCTCCCTTCTTTGGTACATTTTGTCGTATATTTCACTGATTACTTTCAAGTCTGTCGGTTCACCTTTTATACATCCCAATTTTATTTGGGTGTTTCTACTGTAAATATTGTTAATATATCTCTTAATATACTCATCCTCCCTTATGATCTTTCTTTGATAAGAACTAATCAGGCTTAATAAAGGATATTCCAATATTCCACTTTCTCCAACATTATCAATTAAGCATGACTGACGTTCCTCATTCCAGTACCACGTCCCTTTTCCAAGCAGACACATACAATGACCATAAACCGCCGCCAATCCTACCAATATCTGCTCCACTTCCTTAAATGGCAACCTCTGCAGCTTTTCCATTTCATCCTGGAGTGCAAACAAAACATCCGGCGCTTCCACACCCTCCATCCCCATCTTTTTCAAATATTCCCGGTTCAGTTCCTCATGGTGCTCATAAAGGTAGCGGTTCGTTTCCGGTTTCGGTCGTTCCTCCGTGGTCGGGATACTCATTTTTTCCAACTGTTCCAGTCCGTAGGTAAGTGTCCATTCCTTAAACTGTTGGATGATGGCACGGTATTCCTCATCCGTTTCGTATTCCCAGCTTTCCTGCAGGATTCCCGGTACAAAATCCTCCAACTCCACCGGTTTCTGCCCATAGGCATTCGCGTAAAAATACATCTTTGCGCGTTTCCTGGCATAACGTTCTTCCCCTACCTCTATACTCTGCTTTATCCCTTTTTTTCTCCTGATGTAGGAGCCTTTTTCATATACAAATCCAAGTTTTTCCAATTCCGTTCCTAAAATCTCTTTTACAATTTTTTTCCGTTCCATTATTTTGTCCCTACTTTTCTTATCTTTCCCGTACTTTGGTTTATTGGTTATATCCTCCCCTTTTCCTCCCTTCTTTGGTACATTTTGTCGTATATATCACTTATTACTTTTAGGTCTGTCGGTTCACCTTTTATACATCCCAGTTCTATTTTGGTATTTCTGCTGTAAATAATTTGAATATATTCATCAATAAATTCATCATCCCTTATTCTCTTACTATGGTATGAACAAATCATACTTAGTAACGGAGGATCTGAAATTCCGCTTTCCCCTACATCAGAAATTATGCATGACTGAATCTCCTCATTCCAATGCCAAATTCCTTTTTCATACAGGCATATACAGTGTCCGTAAACCGCCGCTAATCCTACCAGTGTCTGCTCCACTTCCTTAAATGACAACCCCCGCAGCTTTTCCATTTCATCCTGGAGTGCAAACAAAACATCCGGCGCTTCCGCACCCTCCATCCCCATCTTTTTCAAATATTCCCGGTTCAATTCCTCATGGTGCTCATAAAGATAGCGGTTCGTTTCCGGTTTCGGTCGTTCCTCCGTCGTCGGGATGCTCATTTTTTCCAACTGTTCCAGTCCGTAGGTAAGTGTCCATTCCTTAAACTGTTGGATGATGGCACGGTATTCCTCATCCGTTTCGTATTCCCAGCTTTCCTGCAGGATTCCCGGTACAAAATCCTCCAACTCCACCGGTTTCTGCCCATAGGCATTCGCGTAAAAATACATCTTTGCGCGTTTCCTGGCATAACGTTCTTCCCCTACCTCTATACTCTGCTTTATCCCGTTCTTTCTCCTGACGTAGGAGCCTTTTTCATATACAAATCCAAGTTTCGTCAATTCTGTCCCCAAAATTTCTTTTACGATTTTTTTCCGTTCCATATTTTCTTCCTTCCCGTTATTTCAAAGCGCATACCATCATGCAATCTGATTACAGTTCCTTTGCGGATCCCAGTTAATAATGTTATCCCAAATATCCCGATCTATGATAATTAGCGGAAAAATGCTATTAAATGCGGCGCTTACCGTTCCTGCCAACGCAGCATTCCCTAATCCAACTACCGCCGCATACATAGTCACCATTGCAATCGTCAATGGCATTTCATAACTGTCCAGTTCTTCCGATGTTAATAATTCGACCCTCTTTGTACCATCTCCCCCGTTTCCATTAATTTCATAATATACCATTCCCGGATCATCCTCATACATTCGGTATATAATCGTTTTATCGCTATCAAATAAAAAAGGCTGCTCTATATCCAAAATCAAATTTATAGTCATCTCATCTCCTTTTCTAGCTTTTCCACCATTAGCATTATAAGTGTCAACATATCTTTCTAATTGTTTTATCCCCTCTTTTCTCTCCGTACTATAACTTATATTTTCATGATAACGCTGCGGTTTTAATTCATAAATATATGCCACATTATTATCAAACACAACCGCATCAGCAAACCCATCTCCTCCTTTCTTTCCACCTCCGGGTATTTTTACATTAACCGCCCCATAACATACCACATTCCCCTGCCCATCCGTCAAAACATTGCTTCCGACATACAAATCTTCAATATATCCGTACAATGTCAAAAATTCCGCCTGAAACTGTAAATGTGCGTATATCCCTTCCAGCCATTCAGGCATCAATCCGTCCCAATCCACCAAACTAAGGGGATTTCCCCAGCAATAACCATACCGGTTCAGCGTATTCGGTACCGCACCGTTTCCACGCATGACATCCACCGCAGAAAACCTTCCTTTCGCAGCCATGTATTCCCTTGCTTGTGCAAAATAAGTTCCGCCAATATCATCATAACGGTAACCGGTATAGCCAAACGGCTGTCCTTCCCCCGCTTTGCTGCAGCGCCCAGTTGCCCCTGCCCTTTCCCCGTACAGGTCATTTCCAAATTCATCGTAAGCGTATATATTCCCTTTCCCGGTTCCATATAACACACGCAGCGGGCTGCCAAGCTCATCATCCAGGAAATATTTGGGGGGATCCCCCTCCTGCTCCATTGCCGCCACGCCGACATCCCAATAAAAGCTCTGCCTGTGTTTTCCTTTCCTTAATTCCAACAGGTTATGGAAAGGTCTTGACAAATCCAAAAGGTATTCTTCCCCTTCCTCCTTCCCAATCCTTTCGGCCCTCTGCCCCAAACCATTATAACGGTACTCCGCTTCCCGCCCTTCACCGTCCCAAACCCTGGCAAGCCGGTTCATGGCATTATAGGCATATCCGTGTACCAGTTTTCCGTTTTGGTATTCCGCAGTCAGGTTCCCCCTAAAGTCATGTTCATATTCCACGGTGGCACTTAGAACGGAACCGGTATTCCCATCCGGCTGCAAGCCCTCCCAATCCCATATTTCCTCCGACAGAATCTGATTCAGGGAATTATAAAAATATAAGGATTTCTTTCCCTTTTCAAAATCTTCCATTTCGGTACGATTACCGAATGTATCATACCTGTAATTCCGCAACGGCTTCCCGTCTTTTTCCGTCCCTGTTAAACGGTTCAGGGCATCATAGCGGTAAACATAGCGTCCGTTCTCCTTTGGCATTCCAGCCCTCTCTTTCTCAACAAGAACCTTATTGCCGCCGGCATCGTAACCGTAATGGATATGTTCCAATACTCCCTGTCCGTCTTCATGAAAAAGATCCTCCAGTAATCCTTCCCGGTTATATTTATAAAATGTATGAAGATTTCCCGGCATCTGCTTTTCCGACAGTCTTCCATCACCGTCATACCTGTATAAAATCCGTAAATCATCCTTCCCCCGTTCCCTGCGTACCATTTCCTTTAACCGGCACAACCCGTCGAATTCATAATTTACGGTTTTTCCGCCGGGATACCGGATGCCGGTTCTTTCCCCCATGGTTCCCCATTCGTATTCCACGGTCTGCCCTTTATGGTCCGTAATCCGTATGGGATCCCCATATGGATTTCTTTCAATTATGGTTTCCCCCAGCCAGTCCCTGACTGCCTCCAGTTTCCTTAATGCGCCATATTCCATTTCCACACGGCTTCCGTCCCCGTACAGGACATCCTTTACTTTTCCGTCCGGGGTATAAGAATATTCCGTACAGTACCCCTCGCTGTCCACCCTCAGGACAGTCCTCCCCAACGCATCATAGGAAAAACGTTCTTCCCTCCCGGATGCATCACGGATACATTCCAACTGCCCTAACGGATTCCATTCATAAAAACTTTCCCTGTCCGCTTCCCCCTCCTTACCATGCTGGCGGACATGAGCCATCTTTCCAGTCCCGTCATAACCATATTCCGTACGGTTTCCCAGCGCATCCGTTACCCCGCGGAGCTTTCCGTTTGGGGTATATTCATAGTATGTGGTATGTCCGGCCGCATCCGTCACGGAAGTAACACGGCTTAATGCGTCATAAGCATATTTTACCCATGGTTTCCCGTTCCTGTTTACTTCCGATACCCTTCCCATGCAGTCATAAAAGTGTGAGAAACAGTTTCCATCGCCATCTGTTTTCGTCTTAACCCTGCCCAATAAGTCATAGGTATACTTTTCTTCCCTTCCGCCCGCATATAAGACCTTTTCCAAACGCCCGCCCGGTAAATAAAAATATTGGGTCACCCGCCCTTTGCTATCCGTTACGGATTCTTTTTTTCCAAGCGCATTATAGGAATACCGTGTAACATTTCCCCTGGCATCCGTCTCCTCAAGCAGCTCGCCTGCATTATTATAGACAAATGTCCTTATATTTCCCGCCGGATCCGTGATACTGTTGACATTTCCGTTTTCATCATACGTATAAACCGTTTTCCCTCCTGACGGATCCACAGTATATACAAGGCGGTTCAAAGCATCATAGCCATGGGAAGATTCCGAAAGCACCTCTTTTCCGTTTCCCACTTTAACCGAAATCAGATTTCCTGCCGGATCATGTCCATAAGTAATGACCGTAACGGCATCTTCTTCCGCAGTTTTCCTTACTTCCACTTTCTCCAAACAGTTTCTCACATCATAATAATAAGAAATAACTGCCCCTGACGGTAATGTTTCCTCCGACAGGTTCCCCCTTTTATCATACTTGCGCCGGATGCTTCTTCCTTCTTTATCCGTCATTTCCTCCGGGATGTTTGTCGCACCGTATCCAATGCAGATTTCTTTCCCGTCAAAATCACGGATCACGGACGGTTTGCCGTTTTCATTGTAATCATAGGTTCTCCTGTTCCCTTCCTGGTTTGTAACAACGGTTATACGGTTTCCCTCATCATACTGGTAATGGACGGAATTTCCTTCCGAATCCGAATAAGATTCCAAGCGGTTCAGGCTGTCATAGCTGTAATGCAGCGTGCCCCCATACGGATCCGTAATGCACTCCATATTGCCCCTCGTATCATAAGCAAACAGGATACAGCTTCCATCCGGCTGAAGAATCTTTTCCGGCAGACCCCTTTGGTTATAAAACGTTTCCCTGCATCTTCCAAGGGCATCCGTAACCTTCACCAAACGCCCTTTCCCATCGTAGGTATTTCTGCCCAGTTCCTTTTTACCCCTGGATACCGCAAGCAGCCTCCCATCCTTATCATAAGAATATTTGGTCTGCTGTCCCAATGCATCCGTAACCCCTGTCAATCTCCCGTTTTCATCATAATGGTATCTTGTCGTGTTTCCATTCCTGTCCACATAAAATGTTTTTTGGTTGTTATCATTGTACCCGCAGGATTCCTCCTTTTCCCCGTAAACATTTGCAATGTTCCTGAATTTTTCGTCGCTTTTATGAATGGAAATGCTCCCTTCCGGCTCCCTGAAATAAGTACACATGTTTACATCATCATATCTTAGTTCTGCCGTACCGCCGTCCGACAGCACTTGCTTTGTTACCCGCCCTACACCGTCATATTCATTATATATACCGGTGATTCCCCTCGGCGTCGTTACGCTTTCCAGTTTACCGTCCTCGTTGTAATGGTAAATATAGGCATACCCCGAAGTATTGATGAATTTCCACAATCTCCTGTACCTATACCATAACCGTATTTCCCTGCCCGCATGGTCACTTACCCGTATGAGGTTCCCTTCCCTGTTATAGACATAGGTAAGCTTCCCACCGTTTGCACCGTTAATCTTAATAAGCCTGCCTGCCCCGTCGTAAGAAAAGAAATCCTTGTTTCCGTTCCTGTCCTGTTTACTGAGTATCTTCCCATTTCCGTCAAACAGATATTCCTTCATTCCGCCCGCGCAATACCTGAATCCTTCCTTTTCCTTTTTTAAAAGCCCTTCCCCTTTAAATAGCGGCGCATATATGTCGCCAATGGTTCTACGGTAGGGAAGTTCCCGTCCGTCATCAAGGCATAAGAATAGCCAGTTTCCGTTTTGTTCCTGACGGACGGATATTTCCCCGTTATGACGCCATCCTTCGCCAACACATCCTTCCCGCCCTTTCCCCATGGAATTGTAGAACAGGCGGAAGGAAAGTTTAGTAATTCCGGGAATTACCAAATCCTCTTTTTCGTATATATAATTTCCCGTATTAAGATTTATGGGATCATTACCGAATATTTGGCACATCAGGTTTTTTCCCAACATCCATAAAGCGGCCTTTTGGTATCTTTTGCTATATGCGTTCCAGTTGATTCCATTGTCATATCCCTGCCCGGAAGTAAGCGGGATAATAATCCCTCCCTTATTGCATAGCAATACACTATCCATAGTGATCACGTCTTCACCGCTTACTTGTTCCGGGGTTTTGTCTGAAAATGTGGTGCTTACCCATTCATCCGACAAATTGATGAACCCCTCACAGGTCTTGGTTTTCGTATTGTTCTTACAATTACCAAAGCACGGTATATGCTCCCCTGCCTTACAATCCTTACAATTTGCTATACTCCTGCCTCCGCTGGTATATCCGTGTCCCTCAGTCAGTTTAAATCTTGCCGGAGCGCTGCCACTGGTACACATTAACCATGCACCGTCCACTAAATGTTCTTTTCCCATATTCCATGTCCCCTTTCCCGTTTGTATCCCTTCATCTTACTCCATCGTATTCCCCGACACCGTCTCCCCTGCCTGTGCAGCCTGCTGCTGTCCGTTCTGCTGCAATGCTTCCTGCTGTCTTTTCTCTTTCTCCTCCTCCGCGTCCACTTCCAGCAAATCCATCCGGTTCTCCGTCCGACCGGCTTTGTCGTCGTCTTTCAGTTCCTTATAGATATCCCTTGCCAGCAGGTACTTCTTCTTTGCCCCCGCCAGGTCGCCTTCTTCTTCCAATGCCGCCGCTTCCTCCATGTATTCCTCCGCCAGCGCTTCCCGTTCTTCCTTTTCCGCCGCTTTTTTCATGCAGGACTGCAGGCGGATTTCCGTCTGCGCGCGGTTTGCATCGTCTTCCAGCTTTTGGTATTTGTCCATCGCCATGGCATAGTAGACCTTTGCGCCTTCATAGTCGCCGTCTTCAAATGCCTTGTCGCCCTCCGCCAGCAGTTCCGCCGCGCCTGCCTGCGCCGTGGCAATCTCTTTCCTTTCGGCTTCCTCCGCCTCCGTTTCCTTCGCCATCTCCCCATAAATCCGGTCCAGGGATTCCATGGCGTCCTTCCGCCCCGCATCAAAGCAGATGCCCGTGGCAAGCGACTTTGCCAGCAGGTACTTTTCCTCCGCCGCCTTGTAGTCCCCTTTGACGCTCAGGGAATCCCCCATCCGGATATAATCGTACACGGACAGGTAATCATTGATGACCGACAGTTTCTTTTCTATGTATTCATCCGCCACATGGTCGGCGCTGCGGGAGCGTTCCATGGCCGTCATGTAATCCGCCTGTGCGCTTTCGTATTCCTGTTCCCCGTACAGGCCGTCCGCCTTATTTACGGCCTCTATCAGCATCAGATAGGCAGAGATGTCCTCCGTCTTCTCCTTATCCCGCAGCTTTTCCGCATTTCCCAGCGCCTCTTTGCATTCCTCTCCCGCACGCACGTAATTGCCGTCCCTGATGTATTCCATGGTGTTTGCAAGGCGTCGCTCCATTTCCTCCGTCCGCCTGGTTCTCTGGCGGCGCAGCAGCCATACCGCCAGTACCGCCACCGCGATGACCACCAGTACAATCACCGCTGCCAATATGATTTTTTTCGTGCGCCTTTTTCTGTTCGGGTCCGTAAATACTTTATCCACGAATATCGTGACAAACGTATAGTTCTCCAAATTTTCCGGCTGCTTTGACAGGAGCATGTCCTCTACGTTGTCGATGCATTCCTGCGGGTCGTCCTTTGCTTCCGAAAAGATATCCTTCAGTTCCCCTTCGTCCAGGTTTTCCCATATGCCCCTGGTATACAGCGTCAGGATATCGCCGTTTACCAGGGCGGTTTTTTTTGAGATGTAAGGCCGGAATCCCTTTCCGCATCCCAGCCATGTGTACAGGTTGTTCCTCTCCTCATGCCTGGACAGGATGTCCGCCGGCTGCTTCCTTTTCCTCGCCATGTCATTTCCCAGGGACATGTCCTGCGTCCGTTCCTTTACATTTCCGTCCCGGTACAGGCGCAGCCTCGTATTTCCCGCATACCCGTAACGCATCTTTGCATAATCGGTTACCAGCACCGTGACGGATGCCTTCAGGCTGTTTTTTCCGTCCGCTTTGCACAGTGCGCGGTTTCCTGCAAGGAGGTATGACCTTAATGCCCTTTTCCCGGTGGACGGATGCTCCTGGAAAGCAAGGAGGATGGTCTCAATGGCCAGCCTGGCGCTTTCCGCATCCGGCTGCTCGTTCAGGCCGTCCGCTATTACATAACATGCATATTTATCCAGTTCCACGTATGCGAAATAATCATTGTTTACCGGTTCGCCTCCCGCTTCCGACAGGAATACCGTCCGGTACGTACTGTTCTGTTTCCTCATCTTTTGCCACTCCCATCCGCTACTTTATCTGCAGTTCAATCCCATCCATTTCTGCCCCGAAACCGCTTCTGTATTCCAGCATGCCTTTTCCTTTCTCCCATAGGAATCCCTCATAATATCCCGTCTCGGTAAGGTCATTGTAACTCCGGTACTCACAGATATCCCCGTTTACCGTGATGGACTCATGCCAGCCCTTTTTTCCTTCCATTTGATCCTTTTTTTCCGTTTCCTGGCAAACCACACAGCCTGTGTCATTCAAACTCTCCTCATTCCGTATGGCATCCGCCGTATTCTGCTCCCTGATTAAACGGATTTTGTCCTCCGTTACATAAAAACAGCCAAGCCGGAACCGGTCATAGCCATCCAGGTACCTTCCCGCAAAATCCCCGTCGCAGTCTATCCTTATTTCATAAAAAATACCGTTTTTCCCCTCCGCCTCCTTCTCAATCCGCACCTCAACTTCTTCCGGTAAATTTTCACCCGGAAAAGTAAACAGGGCATGATACCGCACGGCATCCGTCCCCTGTGCAAAGAAAAAAGGGGTTTGCCGCAACGGGGCTTCCGGGTCATGCCGCCCTGCCTGCCATACCCGGGACCAAAGCAGGATTACGGTCAGGAATAACAGGATTATGACAGTTAACGGTAAAATCTTCTTTTTCATATTACTCTCCTATTCCCCCTGCTCCTCCGGTTCCTCCTGCAAAGACGTAATCAGAAGGTACACGCCCGGCTGCTTATCCACCTTATTGGGATCATATTTGCCGTCGCTCGTGTATTTCCCGCTGGAATATGCATCGGTTCCGCTGTACACATAAGGGGTTGCTGTATTCCGGTACTTCGTATAACCGACACCATTGTACAGCTCCGCAAATGTCGCCATCATTTCAATGCTGTCGTCTTCCATCAGATTCACACCGATGCTTTTCTGTTTGCTGTTCAGGGCATCCACGGCTGCCTCGGTAAAATCATTGAAGATTCGTCCCTTCGGAACAATCGTCGTGGGCTGGCCAAGCGGCTGCCCGTTATGCAGGTATGTGTTGAAATTACAGCCGGATTCCCGGTAATGCAGGGCGGCAACCAATTCCGCCGGCACGCCTGTCCGTCCGGCTATTGTTTCATAAATGCTTTTGTTGTTATTATAGATTTTTCTGAAATTCCATATATCATAATCGAAATTTCCGTCCGCATTCACGGCCTGGATCCCGGAAATAAGGTTTTTATTGTTGGTATAGTATTTTTTCCAAGCCTCCGGTATCCTGTTCTCATCCGACCACCATTCCAACCGGCTCCTTAATTCCTGTCCGGCATCCTTAAAATAAAGATACCCCATTCCATACGTGCATATCATATAAGACTTATCCGCATTGAGCAGCTCTTTGCCCTCTCCCTGGCTGTTCGTTTCCTCACAGCCCTGCCACTCCATCTTTTCTATGTACTCTTTTTGTGCCATGCATTTTTTGTCCTGGGGGATTTTACATCCCGTAAACGGCCTTTCACGGTCAATATCCGTTTTGTTTAATTGGGCAATGTCTGCCATTAACACCGTCTTCCCGTTCACTTCCTTTTTGATGTGTACGGTTTCCGCCGCGTTTATTGACGAGGTGCAGCACACAAGCGCTTTGCATGTGCAGGGCTGTTCCCCATCCTTTTCGCATTCCGCCACCCCGTTACGGAATTTTCCGGTATCTTCTTTCTTTCCCTTGCTTCTGTTCGTGCACCCCGAAAGCATCGAGGTCAAAAAAACGACAATTGGTATAATCGGCCAAATAGGCATGCTTCATCCTCCTTCCCTTTGCTTACTCAAAGTTCCTCCTCATTTTCCCGCGGCAGGGCATACCCGCCCTTTACCATGTAGTTGTCCATCGACCGGAATGCCTTTGGAAAGGAACATTCACACTCCTTCTTTCCTTCCATCACTTCCGACATGGCAATGGTCACGGAACCTTTTGCAATTTTAGGAATACTTCCAAGCGTGAAAATATCCACGGCTTCTTCCGTTCCCCCGTTTACTTTTAAGTCCATAGCCGGTATCGCCGCCAACGCAGTATAAGAAGCCTGCCAGTGTCCCTTTTCTTCCTGCCCGGTACCGTCCGTCCGTACTTTTTGCGCCGCATCCCCGGTACCGTCCGTCTGTACTTTTTGCGCCGCATTCCCGGTACCGACCGTCTGTACCCCTGCCGGTGCATATAAATTAATGTTACGGCACAACTCGATATTTGCCTGCGGCGTCCTGCATACCGTTTCCAAAGGAGCCGCAACCGATATGCTTTTTCCTTCCAAATACAGATTCCCCTGTGCCGAAACGGAGAGATTCCCCTGGCTTCCCAGCCAAATTCCGTCCATATCTTTCAAGGCAATTTCCGTGCCGCCCCCTGCCCCTTCCAAAAACATCTGTGACGGATACAGTCCTATTCTCTTGTTCCATTTCGTTGCAAACTCCCTGTTTTGCGGACTTCCATCCCCGTTTCCATATCCGCCGCATTCCGGGCTTCCCGTCTCTGCCAGTACCAGATACCCGGACTTTTCTTCCGCGGAGGAAAAAACAAGCGCCGCCCCCGTCCCTTTTTCCGGCATACAGTAACAGAGATTGTTCGTTTCCGGCGCCCATTCCCATGGATAACCGGCCTTTTCTTCTTTATCCATATCAAGCCGCAGATACACGGATTCCCCTTCCGTTCTTTCCACGATTCCCGTAAAACGCGCTCCGGTAAGGGATTCATTATACTTTTTCTTCTCCCGGTACATTCCGCCGGTTCCGAGCTTATAGGTGAAAAGCAACTCTCCGCCGTCAAACCGGACATTCCTCTCATAAACATGGCAACACTGCCCTTCATACATAAGGTAATCACCCATCTGCCAGTTTTCCTTTGTCCGCACCGTTAAATAAAGCGCATGGCCTTCCGGGCATCCCGTGCAAAAACCGTTTTCCATGATTTCCGCGGCATCCGCGGATTGCTCCCTGCCTTTATGCAGCCCGAAATAAAAATGCGGTTTCCCCGTTTTCAATTCGGGAAACAATCTTCCGTGGAAATGACTGCACAAACGCACCAAAAACTCCCAATCCGTTTCATCATATTGAATTAACGGTCCTCCCACGGGCCTGTCCCCGTATTCGCCCCATATAAATGCCGCACCTTCACAGGCAGCCATTACTTTTCGGATAACTTCCCCGTAAGTCATGTCCGGATCCTGGAAAAAACCGGCCTTTCTTTTGCCGTCAAGGCAGACCGTTTCCCCGTCCGCTTCCACTTCCACCGACAGCAGACTGTTTTCTTTCCTGCAAAGCAGGCGCCCTATCCTTCCCTGAAACAGCGGTTCCCATTCCTCCTCTTTTATTTCCACCAGTATCCTTTCCCCGAACCAGTATCTCCGTAAAATATTTTCTTCTTTTTCCCCTCCGACAACCGCCTTCAGCCTCAGCTTTCCGTGTTCATTACCCTTGTGCCCTATTTCCAGCTCCTCCAAAAAGACGACCGGCAGGGCGGAAGTGAGCCTGATGTTTTCACCGTCCACCGTATATATTTCTCCCATTTCCGTTCCCCCTTAATTCATGTAAATCTTTCCGCCGCCTATATAAATGGCATCATCCATTTGTATTTTGGCCGCTCCCTGCTGCATGACAATTTCATTTGCGGCAGATAGCCGCACGCCTGCCCCGCTGCTTTTAATGCAAAGATCGCCCGCTGACTGTACCGTGATGTTTTTATCGCTGACAATCCTTATTCCCTCACGGTCGGAAAGTTCGACCAAAAGTCCCTTGTTATTTCTCAGGCAGAGGGAATCCGGCGTAAACAGGATTTCCTTCTCCTGCCGGTTCTTCCATGATTTCTCATCCGGATTGCTCCTTCCCCCCGCTTCGCCCAAATGGACTGCGGATGCCGCATAAGCATTGCCTTCCTCCCTGCCGGGGAAAATGATTCTCACCGTGTCCCCCACTTCGGGCATACAGTACCATCCGGTTCCATCCGGCGTGGAATAAACCGTTGCGTAATCAAACCAGCGGCAGCCGCAGCCGTTTTTATTTTCATCCTCCTGTATCCTGACCTGTATCATTGTCTTATTTACTGCCGTTACCTCCGCCTTTAAGGAAACCCCTGCTAGTTTTTCATTGTACTGCACCTGCTGCAGGCCGCCCTTTGGCGTAACCATCCGGTATTCATGGTACAATTCCTGCCCTTCCAACCAACTCCGAATCTCCCCAATCACATAATCCCTTCCCTGAAATTTTAAGTGCCGGCCCAATCCGTAAATCTCCCTTGAGCGGAACCGGTAGGAGACGGCATCTTTCAGCTCCGCCTGCCCCGTCCCGTATGCGTCCTGTCTCCGGAAGCCATTATAATCCTGCAGCATCTCGTAACTGTCCGCCGGGAAATCATCCGGTATATGTTCTTTCCGGTATCCGAAATAAATATTCTTTCCCGGTACCGTATCTTCGGGTATCAGCGGGATGCCCGCATAAGATGCCACCCTTTTGAGGAACTCCCAATCCGTCTCCCGGTACTGGAAAAAGAACTTACGCGGCTGTTCCTCCTGCTTCTCCAACATAATATAATTCCCGCCTGCCGCTTCCATACAGATGCCGATTATGTCATTGTACCGGAATCCGGCATCCTGGAAGGAACGTATATGCGGCTTCAAATCCAGCAGACAGCTTCCGGTTTCCAGCTCCAGCGTCAGGAATGACACCTGGTTTTCCTTCCGTATCCGCAGCCCCGTCAGGATGCCGACAAAAAACCTTTTTTCTTCTTCCTGCTCCGAAACGGCCTTTACGCTGACCCATGTCTCCGTTTCCGCCTTCCGTAAATATTCCTTCTCCTTTTCCTGGCTGATCAGTCCGGTCAGCCGCAATACCCCGTGCCGGTTCAATCCCCTTTCACTTTCCAGTTCCACAATATGAATGAATTCAAAAGGTTCCACCGATAATTTTACTGCCCGCATTTCCTATTCCTCCTTCTCTGCCGGTAAAACGGACTCCCATATCATCCGCACCGTCTCTTTCCATTTTTTATGTTCCCCGTAACGGCAGTTAAAACTGCCCTGTACGAATTTCCCTCCGACAACTGCGGCAAGCATCATATTATAAAGATCACTGTCCATGGCATGGCTGCGGAAAGGGAAAAAATATCCTTCTGTTTCCTTTAGTTCTTCCGGCGGATACAGACGGTAATCCGGGTTCGCCCTGCGGACTGCCGCCATCATCCGTTCCGCCACCGCCCTGATGTCTTCACAGGGCATTTCCTTCGGAAATACCGTAAACCCTAAATTTACGCCAAGATCCAGCGTGGTCAGGATGATCCGGGGGCGGAATTCCGAGGGGTATTTTACCCTTGCATACGCTTCCGGCATCTCCTCCATCGTCTGCGGGAGAAAAACGGAGATTTCCCCAAACAAAATTTCCCGGCTGAATGTTATAATTTCCCCGTCCATGTAAATCCCGTCTTCCAGTGAGGCATATTTTTCCTTCTTTTTTTCTTCCCTCATTTTTAATACTGTTTCATCCATATATCCCATATACGACTTCCTCCTTACAGCGGCCATTTCCCGCTCTCCACGATATGTATTTCCCTCAGTCCGATACCTGCCGCGCCGCGCCTCAACATACTTTCCAGCACATCCATCCTTACCATGACATAAGTCCTGTCCATTCCTTTTGTTTCCAGAATGACTTTTCCCGACAGCTTTTCCCGTTCCATGAAAATATCCGTCCCGCCGGCTCCTTTTGCCAGCTTTACCGGCTGCTCCCGCTTTAAAAACGGCAGGTAATATGCCATGCTTCTTTTTCTCTCTTTGGAATATAAAATAATTCTGGCGAACTTCAATGCAGGGGCATACTGCAGCAAAACATCCCTTACCGTTTTACTGACCATAAAACACGGGAATGTTATGACGTCCGTGAAAACCATCTGCATGTGTTTTTCCGTCAGGAATATCAGATGTTTCGGTATCTCATATGCATGTTTCCCCTGCAGTGTCCTTGCATCCAGTTTTCCATACCAATCCTTTGGCACGGGCGCAACATAATTTCCATCCACATATATCCAAAAATATTTCATGTCACCACCACCCTTCTGCACACAATGCTGCCATTTCCCATACCCTTTTTTCCGCGGCTCACGGAACCCTTATTATGACAATACTTGCATTGTCCACGTCTTCACTGATTTTGGCATTCACCAGTTCCGTCAGTTCCAATGCCTTTTCCCCGCAGCTTCCCCGTTTTGCCAGACATTCCTCGATTTCCCTCCAGGAAACCCCTTCATACATTCCATCGCTTAAGAGCACCACGTACTCCCCGCCGTATAACGTAACCGGAACGTCAAAGAACTCTATGTCGCGGAAACCGTCCTGTCCCACATAATTGTAGGTACGGTGCTGCTCCAGCAGGGAAACCGCCGCCTGTCTGGTCAGCTTCCCTTCTATGTATTTCTGCCTTGCCAGCACACTTACCGTATGGCCCGATGTGACAGGCACCAGCTCGCCGTTTCTGTAAACCGCAGTTTTCACGTTTCCCACTGACGCGTAATACAGTTTCCTGCTTTTTACCATCACGGCCGCTACCGAAGCCGAACCGCGTTCCCCGTTCAGGCGTTCCAGGATACTGCGGTTCGCCGCATGGAAAGCCCTGCGGAAATAATACTGCGGGTTGTAAAAGGCATTGCTGTCGCGGAACATATCCACGAACACCTCCACGGCAGTCCGGCTGGCAATCCTGCCCCCGTAGCCGCTTCCCATCCCGTCCGCAAGCACCGCCATGATTCCGCCCTCCCCTTCCACGGTTCCGTAAGCGTCTTCCTGAATCTCCCTGCTCCCAATGGTGGCACAGGTGCCTGTCTCATATCCCGCATGTCCTTTTCCCTGCCGTCCGATAACGAGGAACCGGTATGCCGTAAGGCACAAAGCCATAACCCCAAGGGCCCACATTGTTGGTACGTAAATATCCATCCCCATATGCCAGCCCTCTATTCCGTTTCCTTATTTATATTATTTGTATTGTTTATATTATTTGTATCTGTATTTAACGGCTGCTCATTCCACATGAAATTCTCCCCGCAGAACGGGACGAACACAAAGATACTGTCACCCATCTCTATCGTATCAAAAGAGCCCAGTACCGCAGGCGTATACACTGCGGAATCATTGAGGTATACAATCCCGTTGCTGTCGCCCGGAAGCAGGACAGTTTCCCTTTTCTTCGGATCGAATACGATAATCCCGTGGTTCCTCCTGGAGATTTTATTATCCCCAAGGATTTGAATGTCCATGTCGTCCGCCCGTCCGATAAAGTTTTTGCCCGACTTAATCCGGTAATCCTTCCCCTGTCTCGGCCCCGATATGCATACCAGCCATCCGCATACCGGATTCATCTCCTGCAGGAACAGCAGTTCTTCCACTGCCTCCTCGCTGTACCCCGTCTCCTTTTTTTCCTTTGTCGCCGTTTCAATGTTGCAGTACGGACATACGGTACCGTACCTCCTCGCAGAAAACATGTGCCCGTTTTGGCAGCGGATTAAATTACTGTTACCCATAGCTTAAATCCTTCCTTTCTTATGTGTTTTATTGTGTTTTGTTGTAAATCTACCTGATCATCAGCCGGTTCATTCCGACAAACAGGACATCACCGCTTTCCACACGGCACGGCGTATTTGCGGAGATTCTGTACAGCCTGCCGTCCTGCGCCTTCCGGATACTGATTCCATTGGTGCTTCCAAGATCTTCTATGTACCAGTTCCCGCCTGAATAATTCAGTACCGCATGTTCCACGTCCACCATGCCCGAATAGGGACTTTGACTTAAATCCACATCCACCTGGTTCTCACCCATATCCCTTCCAAGCACCAGCGAGACTTTCCCGTACATGTCCCATACCATCAGTTCCGTGTCCTCCTCGCTGAAAAGTACCATCTCGGATATGGTTCCCGCATCCTCCGGCAGCATATGCCCTTCCGCACCGCCCCGTAGGAGTCTCCGCTCCCCTGCCTTCTTCTCGGAAAGCGCCAGCAGGATAAAAAATACCGCGGCGGCGGTTCCTGCCGCCAGCACCCATGTGCGGTACCTGCCTTCCTCCATATAAATCCATGCAATTCCCGCAATCGCGGCACAAATACATGCAATCCATAAATCCATTCCTGTTCTTTTGTCCATTTCCTTCTCCCTCCGGAACTGTTTTATTATCTGCGTATTCCCATATACTTTTCAAAAAAATCCGACGTATCCAATGGATTTGCCTTCTTCTTCCCTGTTTTCCTTAACTGTTCCTCATGGATTTCCCCGTTTTCCGGGTTGAATCCGAAGAAGCGCTCAAAATTTGCCGCCATATGGCTTGGATCAAATTCCCGGTTTTCGGGCGTTCTTTTTTTCACGGTTTTTTCGCTTTCCTGTTCCGGCTTTTTTCCCTTCTTCCGTGCGGTTTGCCGAAGACGACCGTCATATTCCTTTCTTTTGGTTTCATCACTCAACACGGCATATGCTTCCGATATCTCACGGAATCTGTTTTCCGCTTCCTTGTTCCCCGGATTGGCATCCGGGTGGTATTTTTTCGACAGTCTACGGTATGCCTTTTTTATTTCCTCCTGGGTTACATTGCCTGCGCTGCCCAGTTCAAGTACTGTGTAATAATTTTTTTCCATTTGCTCCTCCATCCTCTTGTGTGTTTTTGTTTATACGTGTCATTCCGGTTCCCATACATTTCTTCCGTTGGAATTTTTCCAAGCTGATATGTCCGTCTCCGCCAGTCATATTCTTTTACCACCCCAGCATTTCCAAAAATCCATGATCCAAGATATCCTCCACTTCTGAAATATCTATGGCAAATTCGTTGTATGTCACGACTTCATTTAAGACAATTACAAACTGTCTGCCGTTCACGTACCATCCGAAATTGGTTCCGGCAGTAATATCCCATTCTTCCTTCTGCAAACTTCCCGCAAGTCCTTCGTCCTGTATATAACGCTCGCTGATTTTTCTCTCTCCTTTCCTTCCATCCCACATGGTAACGTTTTCAAATCGGTCTTCCACCAGCATTCCGCACAACGCATCAAAATCATTAACTACATCATTTAATGTCAGTATTTTCCCTGTACCAATATCCACAGTTGTTGTAAGTATGATTGGACTCAGTTTTTGCCCATTGGTGGTTCCGCCATAAGATCCCTTATAACAAATACTAAACACCCTATCATTCAGAAACTTTATTTCATAATCCAAGTCATGAAACAGATTATTGTCCTCATACAAATACCCTCCTACCAGTTTTGTTGCATCTTCTTTTATCAGGACGTTAACCTTTTCTTCCCTTATTTCATCTCCAAGTCCTTGTATTTGTGGATAAAAAATACGTATGTTGTTATTTTGGTTCTTATCGCTGTATTCACTTTTTATCACGGATAGTCCCACCATCTCCGTTCCTGTAAAAGATTGCACCGCCATAGTCATGACCATCACGGTTAACGCAATAATCATTCTCCACTTTTCCATTTCTTAATTCGCCTTTCCGTGAAAAGAAGTCCTCCCGCTCCTTTCCCGCCACACAATGCCATTATTCATCCTCCGGTACCGTATGTCCGCCTTTCACCGTAAATATTTCCATACCCTGCAGGGCATCCGGAAATCTTACGTCCTTTCCGCATTTTCCCGCCATTACATCCTCCATTGCCAACGTCTGCCGTCCCCCCGCTATCTTGGGAACCGCACTGCACGCCGCCAGTTCCATTACACCGCCCGCACCGAATTTGAGAACATTCTCCGCCGGAACCGCCGCCATTGCGGAATAGGATATCTGCCAACCGTCCGGTTCCCTGTCTTTCCCGGACGCCGTCGGCATCTCGGCTGCGGCGCCGTCCACTTTTCCATTCGTTTGTACTCCCCCCGGCGCATAAAAATTGAAATCCCTGCATATTTCAATATTGGAACGGGATGTCCGGTACAAAATTTCCACCGGTGCCGAAGACATGCATTTTCTCCCGTTTATGCTGATTCCCCCTGCCGCTTCCAGCACAATGTCCCGGCTGCTGTCCAAACGGACTCCGTTCCCATCCTCCAGCTTTAAGGACACGGCACCGTCCTTTCCTTCCATAAACATCCTGTCCGGATACAGCCCCGCCTTCCTGTCATGCCGTGTGTGCAATTCCCTGTTTTGTACGTTACCGCACGCACTGCTTTCCCTGTTCCCCCGCAATGCGTGCAGGGCAATCCCGTCCCCTTCTTCCCCCGACGGGAAATACAGCATGACTTCCGTTCCAATCTCCGGCATGCAATAGCAGAGATTTCCTGTTTCCGGTACCCACGGCCATGGATAGTCCGCTTTTTCTTCCTTATCCATATCCAACCGGATATAAATACTTTCCATCTCCGCTCTCCGAACGGTTCCCTTCAAACGCACACCCTTAAGCCTTTCATTTGCCCTCCTTTTACGGTATGTAAAATGCTCTTTGCCAAGCAGATAAGTATATACAGCCTCCCCTTTGGAAAAGAGCATGTTTTTGCGGAATACGGTATATCTGCTTCCGCTGTGGATGATACGGTCGCCAATCTCCCATGCGCCGCTGCCCTCCGTTTCCATGTAAGCCGCCGTCATTACGCTTATCCCGTCCCCATACCCTTCCGCATAATATCCTCCGTCAATCCCCCACGCCAGCATACCGGAAGAATCCGCTTCCCATTCCACCCCATTTCCCATTCCTACCCCAAACCGGAAGCATGTATTGCCGTTGCCGCATGCCGGATAAATAACGGTGTGGAAATGTCCTGCCAGCCGTTTCATAAACTCCCAGTCCGTTTCCCCGTATTGGATAATGGGAACGCCTATGGCACGCCCGGTTTCCGCGAACCAGGAAAACTCCGTTTCCCCATAATCCCTGACTGTTTCCTCCGCCACGCGCTCATATGGCATGTCCGCATTTTGAAAACTCCGTTTTTTCACCTCTCTGTCAAGAAGAATACTCCGGCTGGTAAACCCTATTTCCGCACCGGTATACCCGCCTTCCGCATGGAATGCCACGGTTCCCACCAGTCCGTCGAACAATATCCTCCCGCCTTCCCCTTCCACCACAATCCGGCTGTCGCAAAAATCCGTATGCAAAGCCTCCCTGCCATATTCCGCCATGACAACCGCCTCCAGCATCCCGCTTCCATGCTCGTTTTCCTTTATTGCAGTCTCCATCCTGATAATAGCCTGCAGCGGGAGGGCCGTATGTACCGTTATTCCGTTTTCCCTTACTGTATAGTATTTTTCCATGTTTCCATCCTTTCATCCCCACTGTCCAATTTCTCCAAAAACCCCTTATCCGGTATGTCCTCCACTTCCGAAATGTCTATGGAGAATTAATTCCTGTTATGTTATGACTATTTCCTCCAACCCTATTCCCACCGTTTTCCTCCGTAAAATGCTCTCCACCAAATCCATCCTCATAATGATGCGGATATTATCCCCGTCCTGTATTTCCGCAATGCCCCTGCCGTCTGTCTGCTCCCGTCCTAACAAAATCCTCCCGGTACCGTTTTTCTTTCCTTTTCCGACCTGTTCCAAAAACGGGATATAATATGCCATACTCGTCTCCTTTTCCTTTTGGAACAGCACAACCCTGGTATATTTCAGAAACGGCTGGTATCTGCCTATTACCTTTTTAACCGTTTCACTTACCATGAAACACGGAAAAGTGATGACATCCGTATAAACCATCTGCATATGGCTTTCCACACGGAACAGCAGGTGTTCCTGTATTTCATACACTTTTTTCCTGTGGATTGTTTTCTTATCAATGATTCCCTGCCAGCCCACCGGTACGGGGGCGACATAATTACTGTCCACGGATACTGCAAAATACTTCATTTTTCCACCTCTTTTTCCATTGTTTGTTTAGAAACCGTGAAAGATATAAATCTTTTATCCGGTACTGCTATACCCGCCCTACCGTCTCCAGCCTGTCCATGTATCCGCCGAATAAGACATCCACATGCTTTTCCTCCCCAATGCCTTCCAATATTTCCCGGAATATTCCCTGCCATTCCCCATGGAATCCCTCCATGTACCATCTCCTTATTTCCTCCGTTTCCGAGGACATGACGCGGATAAACTTTCCCCTTAATTTTTTACCCATCCGCTCCAGGTCCTCCCCGATGCCGTCCCAAAAAACCGCCATACTGTAATACGCGCTGTCCGGTTCTTCCTCCACAAAAGGCTCACCGGCGTAAAATGCAATATAAAAATCAAAACTTCCGGTTATGTAACTGCTTCTCAGGCAGGATATTACCAGCCTGCCGTCCCCTTTTCCGTCGGCAAGTCCTTTTAAGACAGTCTCCAAATCATTTTTTATGACCTGTCCCCTGTCGGCATATATGGCATCCGCCTTTTTCCTTCTTTCCCGGCGCAGGGTTTCCGCATCCTCCCTTAAAAATTCCTTCATATCCTCCAGCCTTCCCAATTGGTTTGGTTCCATTGCCTTCCTCCCTAATATCCTTTTCCATATTTTTTAGATGTTTCTTTCCGCCGCGGACTATTCTTCAACCCTTTTTAATTCCCATAGACCGCAGAAATCCAAATAAAGGGTGTCCGTGTCCCCGGGGTCTGCATACAGATGGTGCACATGGTACTCATGACATCTGCCGTTATCTCCATAAGTTGATTTTACCGCCCCTCTGTCACAGGTGATTTCCACCAGCCTGTCTTTCCCTTCCAAACTGACATAATCATC
>ERZ779637.549-NODE-549-length-23286-cov-12.925272_pt1 | contig 23286 bp, 18 predicted proteins | sample MGYA00514196_ERZ779637 | MGnify/ENA primary metagenome ERZ779637 (study PRJEB29562, sample SAMEA4376700) | mouse gut metagenome | isolation source: Cecum | study: EMG produced TPA metagenomics assembly of the A DSS colitis mouse model was used to assess the...
TTTCCGTGATCGTGAATAAAAACTACCACTCCCTGATGGATCATCTCGGTTCCGGTCGTGAGTGGGATCTGGTTCGCAAAAACGGCGGTTTACATATCTTCCCGCCCTTTGCGGAAAAAGAGGCGAAACCCTATGTGGGACGCGCAAGCGCGCTGGCAAACATTCTTGATTTCCTGCGTGACGCCAAGGAAAAATACATTATCATGTCAGACACCAATATGGTGGTGAACTTTGATTTCCACGCCATGCTGCAGACACATATCGAGAATGAGGCGGATATGACGCTCGCCTACTGTGAGCAGCCGATTCCAGGCGGATTCATCAACGCCAAAAACGACGGCAGAAGCTTTTATTATACCTTTGATATGGAAGAGGACCAGATCAGGAAGATCTACATCAATTCCAAGGAGGACGGCGTCAAAAACCTCTCCATGAATATTTTTATCATCAACCGGGAGCTTCTGGTGGAGATGGTGGAAAGCGCACTGCTGCGCGGACAGGAATTCTTCATGCGTGATGTGCTGATGCCGCAGATCAATAAGCTGAATGTGAAAGGCTACAAATATTCCGGTTATGTAGGGTTTATCTCGGATATGAAGAGTTATTTCGATGAAAATATGAAGCTGCTGGACGACTATAATCTGGACGCGCTCTTCTCCGGCTCTCCCGTCTACACAAAGATCAGGGGAGATCATCCGACACAGTATGTCAACGGCTCAAAAGTGCAGAACGTGATGGCGGCTGACGGCTGTATCATAGAGGGAGAAGTAGAAAACAGTGTGCTCTTCCGCGGTGTCAAAGTGGCAAAAGGCGCAACGGTAAAGAACTGTATTCTGATGCAGGATACCGTCGTGGAGGCAGGCGCAAACATCGAATATCTGATTATCGACAAGGATGTTACGATCACAGCCGGAAAGGAAATGAAGGGAACGGATACCTTCCCGGTTTATATCGGAAAAGGCCAGACGGTATAAAACAAATCGTGAGGAAAGGTTCCGATTGCGAGTACTAGTGCTCCATTTTCCAATTGCATACACTTTTTGCGAAGTCCAGAATTTCCTTATACAAGGCGTTTGAGGGAGGCGATGCGGTGGCATCGTTGACCGAAAACAACGCAGTAGAAGGGAATGCTGGCAAGCAAAAAAAGGATAGTTAATTGGTAAATGGAGCACTAGCGTACACAGTCAAAAAGAATGTATGTTATCTTGTGTAATTAATCAAAAAATCCCGCAGATGATTTGGCGCCTGCGGGATTTTTTGAGTTACTTTTTCTTCTTATGCACATTACGAATCGTTCTTTTCTTACGGACACCGTTGCCTTTGTGACTTTTCGGGCTGTCTGACCGCATATGTCCATTATCTGCACTCCTGCTATTTTCTTTCGGTCCGCTTTTGAAGCTTTTTCCGCTCTCCTGCCTGCTGCATCTGCCGGCACTTTCATTTCCCGGCTTCCTTGGCCGGATCAGGCATTTCCTGTCAAAACCAATCAGATCCTCCCGTCCGCCCTTCACAAGCGCTTCCCTGACCAGCTCGTAATTGTTGGGATTGCGGTACTGGATTAACGCCCGCTGCATCGCCTTTTCATGGGGATTGCGGCAGACATACACCTGCTTCCCGTCTCTCGGGTCAATTCCCGTATAGTACATAACCGTGGACACTGTGGAGGGCGTGGGATAAAAGTCCTGCACCTGCTCCGGCATATAGCCGAGATCCCGCAGATATTCCGCCAGCGCAATGGCTTCCTTCAGGGTGGAACCCGGATGGGACGACATAAGATAAGGCACAAGGAACTGTTTTTTACCAAGCTGTTCGTTTAACTTTGTATATTTTTTTACAAACTTTTCGTACACTTCTTTCTTTGGTTTACCGAGATATTTGAGAACCTGGTCGTCGATATGTTCCGGCGCCACCTTGAGCTGTCCGCTGACGTGATGCTCTACCAGCTCTCTGAAAAAAGAGTCGTCCGGATCCGCCATCAGGTAATCAAAGCGAATGCCGGAGCGGATAAAGACCTTTTTCACGCCGGGCAGCGCCCGAAGCTTTCGAAGAAGCGCAAGATAGTCACTGTGATCCACTTCCAGATTGGGACAGGGCTGCGGGAAAAGGCATTGTCTGTTTTTGCAGACGCCCTGCGTCATCTGTTTCTGACAGGAGGGATGCCGGAAATTGGCGGTAGGACCGCCCACATCGTGGATATAACCTTTAAAATCCGGCTCCTTTATCATCAGCCGTGCTTCCCGCAAAATGGAGTCATGGCTTCTGACTTGTACCGTCCTGCCCTGATGAAAGGTCAACGCACAGAAATTACACCCGCCAAAACACCCTCTGTTGCTGACAAGCGAGAATTTGATCTCGGAAATCGCCGGCACGCCTCCCGCCGCCTCGTACGAGGGATGATAGGTGCGCATATAGGGCAGGTCGTAGACGGTGTCCATCTCCTCCGTCGTGAGCGGCGGCTGGGGCGGATTTTGTACGACATAAATGCCGTTTGGATAGGGCTCCACCAGTGTTTTTCCCGTAAAGGGGTCGGTATTTTTATACTGGACCTGAAAACTTTCAGCGTATTTCTCCGAATGCGCTTTCATCTCCTCGTAGGACGGCAGTTTCACGGGGTCATAAATACCGCTGACATCTTTTGTCTTATAGACGGTTCCCGGAATAAAGCAAATATCCCGCACCGCGATGCCGCTGTCCAGAGCTTCCGCGATCTCTACCATAGACTTTTCACCCATGCCGTAGGAAATCAGATCCGCCTGAGAGTCCAGCAATATTGAGCGTTTGAAGCTGTCCGACCAGTAGTCGTAGTGCGCCATCCGTCTGAGGCTCGCCTCAATGCCGCCGATGATCACCGGCACATCCTTGTATACCCGGCGGATCAGGTTGCCGTAAACCACCGTGGCGTGATCCGGTCTTTTGTAAGGCTCTCCGCCCGGGGTGTAGGCATCTGCCGGCCTGTGCTTCCCTGAGACAAAATAGTGGTTCACCATGGAATCCATGTTGCCGCCCGACACGAGAAAGGCAAGTCTCGGGCGTCCCAGAACGGTGATGCTGTTTTCATCTTTCCAGTCCGGCTGGGGGATGATTCCCACGCTGTAGCCGTGCGCCTCCAGAACCCTGCTGATGATGGCATGCCCGAAGGACGGGTGGTCCACATAGGCATCCCCGATCACATAGACGAAATCAGGCTGGTCTATGCCCCGCGCTTCCATATCCTGTTTTGAAATCGGTAGAAATCCCATCTTCTCCTCCCTCTGAGCGCCATGTCACAGCTCTGCTGTGACTCCAATCAATATGCAATCAGAAAAAAACGTTTCATAACAGCACGCCTTCCTCCATCAATTCCCGAAAGCCATAGGTATAATAATCTGCCAGTCGATGCTTCTCCTCGTCCTGATGCACCGAATATTCGTCATAGACGGCGCAGACTTTCATGCCCGCCGCCTTCCCCGCCTGAATACCCGGTATGATATCCTCAAACACAAGGCAGTTTTCCGGCGTGACGGCAAGCTCCTTCGCCACCGCCAGATAGATATCCGGCGCGGGTTTTCCCTTCTCCACCTCACATCCCGTCATAATACAGTCAAAACAGGACTCCATCTGATGCGCCCGCACCACGTTTTCCACAAGCTGTCTGGAATTGCTGGTGGCGATGCCCGCTTTGATGCCTCGCTCCCCGCAGTATGCCAGAAGCTCTCTGACGCCCTCCTTGACAGGCACCTCATTTGCGTACTTATCCCACGCCATGCGGTTCCAGTCCTCCTTGATGGTCTCCAGATCGTCCGGCAGTGAAAAACGCTCTTTGAAATATGCCGCCGTCTCAGAAAAACTCATGCCCTCAATACATGCCTGCAGATTCTCCGGCAGGTCGATCCCAAATTTTCCCAGATATTCGATATCTATGGATCGCCAGACCCACATGGAATCCACCATGGAGCCGTCCAGATCAAAAATAACCGCTTCTATCATGCCGCTGTTCTCTCCTTCTTCCTCTGTTTTTTGTCATGCTTTTGTCATGTGAAAACGATGTCGCGGAATATATATGTAGAAATTCCCTGCGCATACATCGGTAGCTGATATAATGCCTCAAATGCTTCCTGCCCGCAGTCTGGAAGCAGCATAGATGTACCGTCGTGGCAAACTGCTCTGATAGGGAGGTAACCATGGAACATATCCGCCAATTTTCAAACGATATCCGGGTAAACCTTGTCCGCTTTCTCTATATGGCAGTCGGCGTTTACGTGATTTTCCTGCTTCTGCGCTATCCGGCGCTCTCCCTGCAGTATGCGCTTGCGGGACTGCAACTCTGGTTTGAAAAAATGATCCCGACGCTTCTTCCGTTTATGATTCTGTCCGGCATTTTAATCAACATGAACCTGACGGAAGGCTTTGTGCGCCTGTTTCATCCCATTCTGCGTTTCTTCTACGGCACCACGCCCAACGGTTCCTACACTCTGATTATGGGATTTCTCTGCGGCTTTCCCATGGGTGCGCGGATTGCCGGGGAACTGTGCCGAACCGGGAGACTCTCCGTCAGGGAAGGTAACCTTCTGCTCGCCTTCTGTAATAACATCGGCCCGATTTATTTCCTGAGCTTTGTGGTAAGCACACTATCTCTGGAACAGCCGCTCGTGCCTTTTTTCGTAATGTACGGCGTGCCGTTAGTATACGGCCTTTTCGTGATGCGGTTTCCCCTGCTATTTCCCGTTTTTGCATCCGAGAGTCAGACGCGCATACGCGCATGTTCGTTTGACCGTCAAATCAAGATGAAAAAAGGTTCTTTCCTTCTTGGCCGTTTATTTACGACGCAGACGCCCTTGCTCTTGAATCGACCGACCGAGTCAGTCCAGACGGAGTTATCTGCCGTTGCACTGCCGAAACAAAAAACACAGGCGGAAGGGCTTTTTGATGCCACTGATCACGCCGTCGTCTCCGGACTGATCGGCATCGCGAAGCTGGGCGGTTATATGGTGTTTTTCAATCTGCTGAACATTCTCTTCGTTCCCTTCACCCGTCTGCCGGACACACTTTTGAAAGCCTATTACTGCATTCTGGAAATCACCGGCGGGATCGCGCGCTGTGGTTCTCTCCATCCTTTTCTCGTGCTGGCTATGCTGCCTTTCGGTGGTTTTTCCTGCATCGCCCAGACCTACAGCATGATTCGGGGCACCAATTTGTCCATCCGCGCCTATGTGTGTCATAAACTGGCGCAGACTGCTGTCACCGCTATCATCTATTGGCTGTGGAGACCGTTCTGACCCCCGGCAGTCATATCGCTCTCGCCTGCCGCCATCGGCTTTATGTGCCGTTCTCTCTCCGCCTGCCGCTGTCTTACGCCTCCATACGCTTTTTGCCTGCATCCTCAGTGTTTCCGCCTGCGTCGTCTTTGCTTTCTCCGCCGTTTTCCGTGCTTCCCGCCCCTTAAAATCAGCGCCATGGACAACGCAAGGCTGACCACCAGCAGGGCACAGACCAGACATACCATCAGAAAATATCGGATCGTGGGCTGCTTTTCTTCCTTTTTCCCCTTTTCCGGCAGTTCCGTATATCTCTTTGCCTGATTTTCCGCAGAGATGGCGTCCTGCTTCGCCTGTTCTTCTGCCTCGGCTTTTGCAGCCGCCGCAATGCGTTCCTGTTCAGCCAGCTCCGCCGCAATCTCCTCCTCGGTCTTATAGTCCATGGAGGGCAGGGATACCAAATTGCTCTCCATATACAGATCATAGCCGTTGTAGCCCCGCACCACGATCTGGGGTATGATATGAGGCGGTACGTTCATAGTAAAGGTGATGGTGTCCTGCGTCTTATCTCCCCAAGCCACCCGCGGTAAAAAGGTGTTCCCGCCGTCATAGCTGTAATCATAATACAGCATACCGCTGTCATAGTCCACAGCGGACAGCTCCACCGTGATATCTCCCGTCTCCATCTCCTGATCCGTGACCTCGATCATGCAGATATCCGGTTCCGTCGTGTCGGGACGCATAACGCCGGAGGGAATCGGAATGTCCGGAACCGGATAATCGCTGTAATCTACGCCAAGGGCATCCGACCGCAGACGGAAATATTTGGCGGCTGATTCCGCATCCAGCCTGCCGAACGTCTCCCACTGTTCCTTTCCTTCACAAAAAGGGCGGTCGTTTTCGTGATCCATATGACAGTGCTCGATCAACACGCAGGTCAGATCCTGTTCCACGGCATGACGTATGATGCCGTAGTAATCCGTCCCCTTTTTCCCAAGCCTTGTCTTGACACCCCTCGAGTACAGGCCCAGGTCTTCCAGCGCGCCGATCTCGATATCGGCAAAGGCATATCCTTCGCTGTAATGCCGACCAAAAGCGGACACCCAGCATTCCGCCCCGAAAAGCGTGTTGTGATCCTGGGAGAGATTATAGTGGAGGCAGAAGAGAAAATCCGCCTGCACCTCTTTGGCAAACGCCACCCGCTCCTCTAAAGACAGCTTCCGATCGTCCTCCCTTGTCAGATAGACGGTGACATCCTCGTACTTCTCCAGTTCCTCCTTCATGACCTTGGCGGTAATCAGCGTCATGTCCTTCTCAATGAAGGAATCGTACATGCCGCCCTCCTCCTCGCCGCCGTGCCCGGGATCGATCACAACCACAAGTTGCTCCTCCGGCTGCTCCGCCATCCCCTCCCCAGCGGTCTCCGGCGCGGGGGCAGGCTCCGTCCCGGCCGGATTTTCCGCCGCTCTGACATCGGGAAGCATATCCCCGTCAATGCAGACAGATATTTTCCTGATCAGGCACAAGGAAATACAGAGACAGAGTGACCAAACCGCCACCCGGCGCAGGGATTCCGCTATGTTATTTATTTGCAGGCGAGGCCCGAGACCATTTTTCATAAACTAACCACCACGATTCCGTATTGCAGAAAATGCCGTATTTCAGGCATTCTCCTATGCGAAACTTAGTACTTTTCGCATTTCTCTGGGTGAAACTTAGAAGTTCTCCGCGAAACAGCCATTGCCGTGAGCGGCTAGAACTTCTTTTCACCCTATTTTCCGGATTTTACGAATAGAATAAGCCGGCTTCATAAGGAAACCGGCCCACCTGTCTTTTTCAATCCACCACCTATTTTTCCGCACTCTTATCTCCATTACATCAGATCCAGCTCCGGCCCGGGCTCAGCTTCCCCCTCAGCCTCCTTAAGCATTTTTTCTACTTCCACAGGACGCAGTTCTGCACGGTTCGCCTTCACAATCTCATTGTAGCCACTGATCGTATTAAAGAAACTCTCGTAATGTTCCGTAGCCGCCGTAAGCGTGGCTGTCATGGCGTTCTCCAGATTGGAGAGCATTTCATCAAGATACTGCATGGCGGAAGTTTTGACACCGTTGGCCTCCATGGTCGCGTTGTTTAGGATCTCCTGCGCCTGCGTGGTCGCCATGCGCACCACTTCGTTGGCCTGTGCGTAAGCCTGCTGCATGATCTCGTGCTCGTTAATCAGCTCTGTTGTCTGCACCGTGGCATCTTTAATGAGCGCCTCCGCCTTTGTGCGGGCATCATTCAGGATCGCCTCCTTGTTGGAGATAATTTTCTGATAGCGCTTGATCTCATCCGGGGTCTTCATGCGAAGCTCCCGCAGAAGCTCGTCGATCTCTTCTTTATTTACAATAATATTGGTCTTGGAAAGCGGCTGGAATTTGCAGCCGTCAATATAGTCCTCAATCTCATCGATCAGTTGTTCAATTCTACTGCTCATTGCCTGCTCCTATCTCTTATATCCGTATTTTTGATAGATCAACCGCCCGACAAAATCGGGCACGCACTCGGAGATATCCCCGTTAAAGCTTGCAATTTCCTTGACGGTGGAAGAACTTAAGTATGCGTATTCAAGACTGGTCGTCAAAAACACCGTATCTAATTTCCCATTGGAAAATTTACGGTTCGTCTGTGCGATCTGCAGTTCGTATTCAAAATCAGTAATAGCGCGCAACCCTCTGATCGCCACATGGATATTCTTTCTGGCGGCATAGTCAATCAACAGACCGCTGAAAGAATCTATCGTTACATTGGGCAGATCGCGGGTCACTTCCTCTAACATTTTAACACGTTCTTCCACAGAAAACAATGGAGTCTTTGTTTTATTGTTCAGGACGCTAACCGTCAACTCGTCAAAAATTTCAGAGGCACGCCTGATAATATCCAGATGTCCATAGGTCACCGGGTCAAAGCTTCCCGGATAAATTGCTGCCTTCATAGCAAGCCCTCACACTTTTATCACAAGAAATGTATCGCTCAACCGAAACTCATGATACCATATTAAAACAATTTTGCCGAAATGTCTTTACTTATTTTTCATTTTTTTGTATTTTTTTGAAAAAACTGCGAAGTCTTATATTTTCCGACAAAAAACATGACGGTTCGTCTTGTAACGCTTCTCCTTTTCCACAGAAAATCCTAAGCTTTCCAGGCCGGAAATGTCGGTGCGAAGGGAAGTCTCGATCACAATCAGGGTATTTTCCGTCACCCAGGGAAGCGCCTTTAATACCGCCAGCACACGCTCCACGTGTCCACAGTCGTAAGGAGGATCCATAAAGATGATATCCGCCTCCTTCTCGTGAATCCCGTAGAGAGCGGAAAGCACATCCGTCTTTACAATCGTCGCCTGCTCCGCAAGATGGGTAAACTGTAAGTTTTCCTGAATGCACGAAAGCGCCCGTTTTTCATTTTCCACAAAATAGGCATGCCTTGCACCGCGGCTTAAAGCCTCGATACCGATGCTGCCGCTGCCGCTGAACAAATCCACGAACAGCGCGCCGCTAAGGTATGGCTGCAACATATTAAAAAGGGTCTCTTTGATCCGATCCGTGGTAGGTCTGGTGTCCATCCCGTCCGGCGCTTTCAAACGAAGGCTTCTCGCCGTTCCCGCTATCACTCTCATTGTTTTTCCTCACTCTCACGCACGGCTTTCCTGTTTTCAGCCGCCTCTGCATTGCCGGACGAAAGCCGCTGCTTCCGCCGCGTGTATCAGACTCTCACCTTCACGCCCTTACTGTCCCGGTGCATCAGCTTGATTTTATTCAGCTCCAGCGTCCTGTCGCCATATTTGATGGTCTGTTCCACCGCGTTCTGGGAATAATGCACCGCCTCAATCTCGTCTTTGGCGGAAAGCTTCATACCCCGCACGCCGATTGCGCCCTTCTTCTTCTCGGGAATCTCCTCCACGGGAAAGCGCAGGAAATAGCCTGCTTTGGACTGCAGGATCATGTTTCGCTGTTCCTTAAATGCCGTCACGCTTACCACTTCGTCGCCGTCCGCCAGCTTTGTGGCTGCCACAGTGCGCTTGGCCACGTCGAACTCACCGCCGTCCACCACCTTGAGCATCGCCTGCTTTGTGACAAAAATGACACGGTAGAGATTTAAATCGCTCTGGCTTGCGGCGTAGACAATGGACTCCTTCGCGGAGTCAAAATTGCTCACGTTGTCGATAGGCACGCCCTTATCCCGGAACTTTCCGAAGGGTAAATCCACAACCTTCACAGTGTGAAGCTGCCCCGTGTTGGTAAACAGACAGACCTTTCCCGTATTTTTACAGACAAAGACAAAACGGTTTTCTGCGTCGGCGGCTTCCCTATTTCGTTCGTAGGTGGCCGTGTCGATGGTCTTGGCGTAGCCGAAACGATCCATCAGAAAGGCGATTTCCATCTCCTCCACCTTTTTTTCCACATAGACCGCTTCCTCGGCGTTGGTGATCTGCGTCCTTCTTTTCCGTTTGTATTTCTCCTTGATTTCGTCCAGTTCATTTATGATAACCTGCGCCATGGAATCCCTTCTGGCCAAAATATCTTCATAGCGGTAAATATTCGCCATGGTGTCCTCGTGTTCACTGATGAGGGCCTCGATCTCCAGACCGATCAGCTTGTAGAGACGCATTTCGAGAATGGCATTGGCCTGTTTCTCCGTAAACATAAGCTGCGACGCCATCACCTTGGACTCCCTGGACTTGAACTTGATGCCGTCGGTCTTTCCCTCCACCAGACAGGCTTTCGCCATGGCACGATCCTTGGATCCCCGCAAAATCTCGATAATCAGGTCGATCACGTTACATGCCTTGATGAGACCTTCCTGAATTTCTTTGCGCTCCAGCTCCTTCTCCAGCAGGTTCCGATACTTTCTCCCCGCCACCTCGTACTGGAAGTTGACGTTCTCTCGGATGATCGCCTTAAGCCCCATGGTTTCCGGACGGCCGTCCGAGATAGCCAGCATATTGACCCCGAAAGTGTCCTCCAAACGGGTTTTTTTGTAGAGCATATTTTTAAAATTCTCCACATCGGCATCCTTGCGCAGTTCAATCACAATGCGGATGCCCTCCTTGGAGGACTGGTTCGTGATATCCACGATATCCTGCGTTTTTTTCGTCTCCGCCAAGGCAGCCACATCCATCAGGAACTTGCCGATATTCGCGCCGATCATGGTGTAGGGTATCTCGGTGATGACAAGATTTGTCCTGCCGCCCTTCGCCTTCTCCACTTCCACCTTGCCGCGCAGCTTGATCTTGCCCATCCCCGTCTCGTAGATTTCCAGAAGCTCGTCCTGATTGATGACGATGCCGCCGGTGGGAAAATCAGGTCCTTTTATGTAGCGCATCAGTTCGCGCGTAGTAATGTTTTCATCCAGCATATATGCCTTGGTGGCGTCAATCACCTCAGCAAGATTGTGGGGCGGGATGTTGGTCGCCATGCCGACCGCGATGCCCTCGGAACCGTTCACCAGCAGATTCGGTATCTTCACGGGAAGCACGCTCGGCTCCTTTTCCGTCTCGTCAAAATTAGGGATAAAGTCCACCACATCCTTATCCAGATCCGCCAGAAAAGCCTCCTGCGTGACCTGCTCCAGACGTGCCTCGGTGTAACGCATTGCCGCCGCACCGTCCCCCTCGATGTTGCCGAAATTGCCGTGCCCGTCGATCAGGGGCAGCCCCTTCTTGAAGTCCTGGGTCATCACCACAAGCGCCTCATAGATGGAGCTGTCGCCGTGGGGATGGTATTTACCCATGGTATCGCCCACGATACGCGCCGATTTGCGGTAAGGTCTGTCATAACGGATGCCCAGCTCATGCATGTCGTAGAGCGTCCGTCTCTGCACCGGCTTCAGACCGTCCCTCGCGTCAGGCAGCGCCCTTGCGATAATCACGCTCATGGCATAGTCGATATAGGATTTCTGCATTACCTCGGAATATTCCGTTTTTATAATTCTGTCGTCCATTTTTCTTCTCTCTCTTATATACTGTCTTCTCGGGAAACCCTTCCTTCATATCCGTTTTCCGATTTTATTTTATCACCCGGCAGATTTTTCTGTCAGATTCCGCCGGAAAATTGATTCCCCAAAAGCAGTCAGACGTCCAGCTCTGCCTCCTGCGCATTTTTGTAGATAAACGCCTTCCTGGGAGGCACCTCCGTACCCATCAGCATCTCCGTCACCTCGCTCGCCATGCGTGCATCCTCGATCTCCACCAGCTTCAGAAGTCTTTTGTCGGGATCAAGGGTCGTCTCCCAGAGCTGTTCGGCATCCATCTCGCCAAGCCCCTTATACCGCTGTAACGTGAAAGGACCTTTGTGCCGTTTCCGATACTTTTCCAGCGCCTTGTCGTCGTAGAGGTACTCCTCTGCCCCTTTCGACGGCATGGCTTTATAGAGGGGCGGCATGGCGATATAGACATGCCCCTCGTAGATCAGTTCCGGCATAAAGCGATAGAATAAAGTGAGCAGCAATGTGGAAATATGCGCGCCGTCCACATCCGCATCGGCCATAATGATAATCTTGTCGTAGCGCAGCTTGGAGATATCAAAATCGTTGCCGTAGCCTTCCGAAAAACCGCAGCCGAAGGCGTTAATCATCGTCTTGATCTCGGCGTTTGCCAGCACCTTGTCGATGCTCGCCTTCTCCACGTTCAAAATTTTGCCGCGGATCGGCAGGATCGCCTGGTACATGCGGTTTCTGGCGGTTTTCGCACTGCCGCCCGCAGAGTCTCCCTCCACGATAAAGATTTCGCATTTGGAAGCGTCCTTCGACTCGCAGTTGGCCAGCTTTCCGTTGGAGTCGAAGGAGAACTTCTGTTTCGTCAGAAGATTGGTCTTAGCCTTCTCCTCGGTCTTTCGGATTTTTGCCGCCTTCTCCGCGCAGCCGATAATGCTCTTTAAGGTCTCGAGATTGCGGTCAAAGAAACGGACGATCTCATCGCCCGTCACCTTGCTGACCACCTTCGCCGCGTCCTGGTTGTCCAGCTTGGTCTTCGTCTGTCCCTCAAAGCGGGGATCGGGGTGCTTGATGGAGACAACCGCCGTCATGCCGTTTCTCACATCCGCGCCGGTAAAGTTCACATCCTTTTCCTTTAAGATGTTAAGCCCGCGGGCGTAGGTGTTAATCACATTTGTAAACATGGTCTTAAACCCTGTCAGGTGCGTGCCGCCCTCGGCGTTGTAGATATTGTTACAGAAACCGAGCACGTTCTCGTGGAACTCGTTCACGTACTGGAACGCGCACTCCACGGTGATCCCTTCCGCTTCCCCCTTGAAGTAAATCACGTCGTGAATCGCCTCGCGGCTCTTGTTCATGTCTTTGATAAAGCCCACAATGCCCTCCGGCTCATGGTACTCGATATGTTCTGTTTCCGGGCCTCTCTTATCCTCATAGATAATCGTAAGCTCCGGGTTTAAATAAGCGGTCTCATGGAGGCGGCTCTTCACATCATCCTCCTTGAACCGGGTCTTGTCAAAAATAGTGTCATCCGGCAGAAAGCTTATGGTAGTGCCGGACTCCCTTGTCTTTCCCACTACGGGCAGAAGCCCGCCCTTCAGTTCCATCGTGGGAATGCCTCGCTCATAGTGATCCTCATAGATCTGCCCGCCGGTCTTCACGGTCACATGGAGCCAGGCAGACAGGGCGTTTACTACCGAGGAACCCACGCCGTGCAGACCACCGCTGGTCTTGTAAGCATCGTTGTCAAATTTTCCGCCCGCGTGCAGTGTGGTGAATACGAGCCGCTCCGCGCTGATGCCCTTCTCGTGCATTCCCACGGGAATACCACGGCCGTTGTCCGAAACGGTAGCGGAGCCGTCCTCCTCCAGCGTCACCTTTATGGTGCTGCAATAGCCCGCCAGATGTTCGTCCACCGCATTGTCCATGATCTCGTAGATCAGATGGTTTAATCCCTTGGTGGAGACGCTGCCGATGTACATGCCGGGACGAACCCGAACCGCTTCCAATCCCTCCAGAACTGTGATGCTGGAGGCGTCATATGTGTTTGAATCTGTCTTAGCCATTTTCGTTTAACCTCACTTTGCAGTAAACGGACTGCGGGGAGAATTTTTCGACAAAAATCGAGTATTGCAGGATTTCCTTCATTTCCCCTCTGCCGGAGTACTGCCGTTGCTATGCGTAGCATACCATAAATCTGGTATTTTTGTAAAGGGAAAGTACCATATTATGGGGAATGCTCCATGCCTTTCCGGCTACCGGCTGACCTGTGCAGAGTGTGTTCAAAGCTGCCGCACACACTATTTTGCAAGCCGTGCAGGAACAAAAATACGGTTTAAAAGGAATTGTTGCACTGTTATTGGCAAAACAGAGAGCTGTGCCGTCGTGTGCTCACTCATTCACCTGGTACAGATATTCGCGCCCCCGCTTTCCGTCCCTTCGCAGAATTTCCAGATACATGAGAATCGGCACCGCATCCGCGGCCAGCTCCCGTCTGATTCCCGCCGCCTTCGCAAAATCCGTAATCGTAAAAGGTTCCGCCAGGTCAATCGGCACAAACTGCATAAAATCCTCTGTCCGTTCCACTCGTATTTCGTCGTAAAGGGAAAGGGGCATCCTGTCGTAGCGCGTGGAGCCTCGCTTTTTATTGCGGCTCCAGCCGTTTAAAAGCCGATACTCGTCCATGTCAATCAACGGAAAGGCGAAGGACAGGTGCGGATCCTTTAAAAAAGGTTTGATTCGATACAGCTCCGCAAAGGCATGGTAGGCGTTTCCCGTCACCGGAGATTTGTGCTTTTGGGAAAGTTCCCCGCTCTCCTCGTTCATCCAGATCAGCCACTTAAAATGGGGGATCGGAAACACAACCGTGACCGGATAAAGCGGCAGAAAGGCGGCGAGCTTCGGACGCAGCCTCCCGAAATTCCCGTTTTGTATCTCTACGATATGTCCGTCCCTGTAAATATCCGCGATATATCCCTCCACAGGCACCTCATGGCAGTCCTCATCAGGTTCGTAGTAGAGCTTCATAACCGCGTGAACCGTCTTTTCCTGAAGTGTCCCAAAACCATGGGGATCATTCTGTTTTAACAGTACCTTCAATTTTGCCTGTTCAAATGCATTCGTATCCATACAAAAGAGTATACCAGATAATATGTAACCGAACAAGTGTTTTATGCGCGGCCGGCGTAAACAAACCGAATGGCGGCATAGATTGACAGGGCGGGCGGTTTACAAATAATATGGAGAGGAGTATAATACAATAGATTAATTATGTGAGACATCTTACAAACAGGAATCCGGCTTATGAATGCAAACCAATGGAGAACCCGTCTGAAAAAGGGCGTGAACAAATTAAAAGATGTTCTGACTGGCAAAACCCAGATCACGAACCGCTTGAAATTCCATGCACTGATCGGTTCCATCGCGTCCGTGCATGTTCTTTTGCTTGTTATTTTTGCTGTTTTTCGGGTGATGCCTCTGTTCTATTTCAATATTGGCAGCGTGCTCACCTACGCGGCCTGCTTCTGGCTGATGTGGGGCGAGCGGGAGCATTATCTGACCATTTACTTCATTACATACATAGAAGTCATTCTGCACTCGTTTGCCGCTACGATCTGTCTCGGCTGGCAGTTCGGCTTCGCCCAGTACATCATCGCCATTATTCCGGTCGGTTTTTACATCTGCTACACCCTCGATATCCGGCGGAAGAAATTTACCATAGCCACCGTGTCGGCTGTTTTCGCGGCTGTCGCTTTTCTGGCCTGTAAATTTCTCTCCTTCTTCGGGGAGCCTCTTGTTGTGATAGACAATTTCATTCTGGAGATGGCGCTCTATGTGTTTAATTCCCTATGCGCCTTTGCGTTTCTGATCCTCTTCTCTCTGGTCTTTGTGTTTGAGATGAAGCTCTCCAGCAGCCAGCTCAGGCATCAGAACGCTATTTTGGATAAGCTGGCCAGCACAGATCCGCTGACGGGGCTTTACAACCGACGAAGCATGGATATCTTTCTCAATCAGGCTGTGGAGTCGGCATCCAGCTTTGCCCTGATTATGTGCGATATTGATAATTTCAAGAAAGTAAACGACACCTACGGACATGATTTCGGGGATGTGGTTTTAAAGGGAATTGCAGGAATTACATCCGAGCAGATAAAGGGGCATGGTTATGTCTGCCGCTGGGGCGGGGAGGAAATCCTGATTCTGATCAACAATGCCTCGGAAGAAAGTTCCCTTCGCATCGCGGAAAATATACGCAGAAATGTGGCAAACCGTGTGTTTGAACTGAACGATAAATGGATTCACTGTTCCCTCACGCTGGGCGTCGCCCTCTATGACGGCAAGGAGTCGGTGGAGGACACGATCACAAGAGCCGATTATAACCTCTACTGCGGAAAACGGAACGGAAAAAACACTGTGGTTCTTTGAGACTACAGCGTTTTTACATGGCGGTCTCCGTGCAGAATCCGCTCTCTGTCCGACGCGTTAATCTGCGTTAGTTTTCCGTTTTTGTCGTAATACGTTAACAGCGTGGAGTTTTTGGCGACAGACCGTCTGCCGTCGTCTGTAAGCAGGCTGATCACCTGCTCCAGATTTCCGGAACGCAGATGCTTTCGGATTTTTTCATCCCGCTCCGCCTGTTTTTCCTCGAAGTCCTCTTTCCCTTCCTGATTGCTTACGCCTTCCGCGACTTTTTCCGCCGTCTCCGAAACATCTGCGCCTGCAGACATTTCCTCCTTTTTTCGCTCTGCCGAGACTTCCGGTCTGGGAATCCCTTTCATCGCATAATATTCTTCGGTATAGCGCTCCGCTTCCTCAGGCGTTACATCTTCGGAAACGACCTCCTGCGGCGGATCATTCCAAACTTTGTAAAAGAACTTTCCCAGCGCCGCAAACAGGCTTTTCAAAACCGACAGCACACCTCCGAACAACCCGTCGCCCGTGTTTTCGGACTTTGTGGCGACGTCCGTCGCCTGTTCCCGTTCATCTACCCTGCCGCCGGACAGTTCCAGTTTCACGCCGCCCTGCGTTCTGATATCAACGCCGGGTTTCTGATGCAGTTTTTTATCTTCGCCCTTTTCCTCTTTCTTTTTGGGAACATCCTGTTCCTTCTGCCGTTCCAGACTGAATTTTTCCTGGCCCTCCGTATTTTTGGCAGGTTTTAATTGACTGCTATAGTCATAGGCGGGATTGTCGCCGTCACCGACCCTGTAGATCATAATTGATTCCCCTTAGTCCACGCAAAATTACAGCTGCGCTGCTTTTTTGGATTGCACTTTGCTTAACCGGCTTATTTGCTCTGATTGGTGTTGATATAGTTTACTAACCCTTCCGCCGCAATAATCTTCTGCATGAACTCAGGGAATGCCTGCCCCTGATAAGTCGTCCCTTTGGTCACGTCGGTAATCACGCCGGAATCAAAATTCACTTCCACCTCGTCTCCCGCCTCAATCGCGGCAGCCGCCTCAGGGCATTCCACGATAGGCAGGCCGATGTTTATGGCATTTCTGTAAAAGATGCGGGCGAAGGTCTCCGCGATCACACAGCTTACTCCCGCCGCCTTGATGGCGATGGGCGCGTGTTCTCTTGAAGAACCGCAGCCAAAATTCTTTGTGGCAACAATAATGTCACCCTTATGCACTTTATTTATAAATTCCTTGTCGATATCTTCCATACAATGCGTCGCCAGCTCCGCCGGGTCGGAGGAGTTTAAGTAGCGCGCAGGGATGATCACATCCGTATCCACGTTGTCCCCGTATTTAAAAACATGTCCTTTTGCAGCCTTCATATTTATCATTCCCTTCCTTTGCCGTCTTTCTCTTTCTTCTCTGATTTCTTTTCATCCTTAGTACAGACTCTTTTGATTTTCTCTGTTATTTTACATAGCATTTCTACTGCCATCTGATTGGCAATCAGTCCCATGTAGAACCGAACCTCCTTTTATGACAACTTGCAGGGACAGGATATTTTCCCATCCACCGCGCTTGCCGCCGCCACTGCAGGGCTTGCCAGATAAATCTCGGAATTGACATGTCCCATACGGCCCACGAAGTTGCGGTTTGTAGTGGACACGCAACGCTCACCCTCCGCGAGAATGCCCATGTAGCCGCCAAGACACGGTCCGCAGGTTGGGGTGCTGACGATCGCGCCCGCCTCAATGAAGATCTTCAGAAGTCCCTCCTCCATCGCCTGTAAGTAAATTTTCTGCGTGGCAGGAATCACGATACAGCGCATACCTTCCGCCACATGCCTGCCTTTCAGGACTTTCGCGGCAATCCGTAAATCATCCAGTCTGCCGTTGGTGCAGGAGCCGATCACCACTTGGTCAATCCTGATGTCGTCCGTGATTTCGTCAATGGTCTTTGTATTCTCCGGCAGATGGGGAAATGCCACCGTAGGGCGCAGTGTACGCAGGTCAATGGTGTACTCCTCGTCATAAACCGCATCTGTATCTGCTTCATATATCTTATATTCTCTCGTGCCATGTTCCTTCATGTAAGCAACGGCGAGATCATCCACCGGGAAAATACCGTTCTTGCCGCCCGCCTCAATCGCCATGTTCGCGATGGTGAATCGGTCGTCCATGGTCAGGTTCGCAATGCCGTCTCCGGTAAACTCCATAGATTTATAAAGCGCGCCGTCCACGCCGATCATGCCGATGATGTGCAGGATCACATCCTTGCCGCTGACCCACTCAGAGGGCTTGCCAGTCAAGTTAAATTTGATGGCGGAAGGCACCTTGAACCACGCCTTGCCGGTAGCCATACCAGCCGCCATGTCCGTGCTGCCGACACCTGTGGAGAACGCGCCCAGCGCGCCGTACGTGCAGGTGTGGGAGTCCGCGCCGATGATCACGTCGCCCGCCACGGTCAGACCCTGTTCTGGGAGAAGGGCGTGCTCAATGCCCATCTGCCCCACCTCAAAGTAATTCGTAATCTCGTTTTTTCTCGCAAATTCCCGCACACACTTACAGTGCTCCGCGGACTTGATATCCTTATTGGGGACGAAATGATCCGGCACAAGGGCGATCTTGTCCTTGTCAAACACGCCGTCCACCTTCATTTTTTCCATTTCGTGGATCGCCACGGGGCTGGTGATATCGTTGCCCAGCACCAGATCGAGATCAGCCTCGATCAGCTGCCCTGCCTCCACTTTATCCAGACCGGCGTGCGCCGCCAGAATTTTCTGTGTCATTGTCATTCCCATTGTCGTTCCTCCTTGTCTTCTCTCTGCGCTTACTGTTTAGTGTATCACAATTCTATCCGTCCGTATAGATGCAATCCCCGGGAGCCGCCTGTTACTTTTTACATCGGCAGCATGCGGAATTCCTATCCTTTCTTGCATTATAATTCACACAATGGTATAATTCAAATATATATAATTTATAAAATATATAATTACAATTTATAATTATGGAGCAAATTTTATGAAAAACTTAGATAATCTCTCCCGATACAAAATCTTTCTTGCCGTCGCCGAATGCAAAAGCATATCCAAAGCCGCCGCGCAATTATATATCTCCCAGCCCGCAGTCAGCATAACCGTCAAAAAATTGGAAGAAAATTTGAATACCACGCTCTTTTTTAGAAAATCAAAAGGGGTTGAACTGACAGAAAAGGGAAGTCAACTATACGAAAACACGAAGAAAGCCTTTCAGATACTCCTAGATACGGAAGAACATCTCAAACGCAGTCAGAACACCGGCTATCTGCGGATCGCCGCCAGCAATGTGCTGTGCAAACATTTTCTTATGCCCTATCTCAAGGAATTTACGGGACACTATCCAAACACGGATCTGTCCATTACCTGTACGTCCTCCATGACAGCCTGCTCTATGGTGGAACAGGGCCGCATAGACCTGGCCCTTGTGGCAAAACCCGAAAACCCGGGAACGGCGGTTTACCATTCTCTGGGCGTGATTGAATACATCTTTGTCTGCACCCCGGCATACCGGAATAAATTAAACTGCGGCAATGACCAGATATTTGAGCAGGGCAATATCATGCTGCTCGATCAGGATAATGTCTCCCGCAGACATCTGGACAATTATTACGCCCAGAATAAGATTACCCCGCTGCATATCCTCGAAGTAAACGAGATGGATCTGCTTATTGAGTTTGCAAAGATGGGGATCGGGGTATCCTGTGTCGTAAAGCAGTTCGTGGAACAGGAATTGCAGGAAGGCGCTCTGATTGAAATTGCACTTTCCAAGCCCATAGCGCCACGCGAAATCGGATTTTTATATCATCGCATGCAGCCCATGAATGAAAATATACTGAAATTTATAGAAGGAAAAACGCAATAAGTCTTACAGCCTCATAGTCCCAATTTACGTTTTCTTAGGACTTTGCAACAAACTGCAAAGCCCTAAACCAAACTACTGCCAGACCTTCCAGGCAAGCGTCACCTTGAACAGATCCCCATCGATCCCGATCTCCATCTTACCGCCCTGCAGTTCCACAAAGCTTCTGGCGATGGCAAGCCCCAGTCCGCTTCCTTCGCTGCTCCTCGCGCTGTCGCCCCGCACGAAACGTTCCGTCAGGCTCTCAGCGGGAATATTCAGTTCATAGCCCGAGATATTTTTCAGTTCAATCAGAACTTCATCCGCCGCCTGTTCCACGTTCACATATACCCGCGTGTCCGGCATGGCGTATTTGATGATATTCGTATATAAATTGTCGAAAATTCGACTCGTCTTGTCCCCGTCCAGCATCAGGAACACCTTCTGCTCCGGAAATTGAAAGCGAAAAACCAGCCCGGCCCCTTTCGCCCTGTCCTCATACTCCAGATACATCTGTCTTATCAGATTGCAGATATCCACCTTCTCGGTGTGAAACGCCACATTGCCACTGTTCGCCTTACTCACCTCGAACAGATCCTCAATCAGTGTTTTCAGGCGCAGAGACTTCCTTTTGAGCACCGCCAGATACTCGTTTCTCTGTGTCTCCGTAACGCCTTCTTCCTGTAAAAGCTCCGTGTATGTGATGATAGCGGTAAGGGGCGTCTTTAAGTCGTGGGAAACATTGGTAATCAGCTCCGTGCGCATACGCTGGCTTTTCACCTCTTCCTCCACCGCCCGGGAGAAACCGCTCTGTATGGCGGAGAGCTTTTCTTGAAACGAAGAAAACATCCCCCAATCCCCTTCCATTTCCGTCTGTAAATTTCCTTCCGCCACCGAATGAGCCGCCGTCAGCATCTCCCCATACTGCCCTTGCATGATACGGATATATTTTCTCAAAAGTCCATAGAGAAATACGGTGTAGGGAATCAGCAAAAGTACGCCGAACACCCAGAACAGACTAATGACCGCAAGAATGAAATAGTTGACTAAAAACACCTTAAACAGCGGTACATTCATATTCTGTTCCAAATCCATTTGCAGAAATTCCCGCTTGATGCGCGCCCGCTTTCTTCGAATTGAAGCCCGCGCGTATCGGAAGAGTCGACAGCAAAGGCACCGCTTCCGCACATAACCCTTAAGCCCGAATACATAGACCTGCGCATACGCGGTAATCAGGGTAAACCAGAGCGTAAACGCCGCCGCCAGAAAGAGCAGATTGAGCACCCACACGATATCCGCGGCTCCCGCCGTGCTAAGTCCCGGCAGCGCGGCACGCAGAATATGGGCAAGGCTGTACTCCCAGTTGTCGGACATAGAGTACAGGACAAACGTGGCAGACAGTTCTCCCAAACTGAGGAATGCTGCAATTACAAGCACAGTCAGCACCTCTATGTGCAGCGGCAAAAGTTGGTATGCATGGAGACGGTACTTCTTCCACAAGGGCAGAAGCATAGCTGCAATCCCCAGAACAACAAGCAGCATCCGAAAAACATCCTGTATACCGCTGTGCAGATAATTTCCTGCAGAGCTCATGGCGAGAAACATCCGTGAGGACGCCTTCACATCAGCTAATTGCGTCGCCGTAAGCGCATAAGAGACGGTACAGTTTTTCGGCATATTCAGAACCTGCAGATTCATCTGCATCACCGTATTGTATTCCGACGACTGATAGTAGATGGCATCTTCCCAGTCGATGCTCCCGTAAGCGGAATAGGACAGATTCTCATAGAGACACCGTTCCAGATAACGGCTCCGCATCACGCGCTGTACACTCTCCACAAGCACATCCGCATCCTCGCCCCGCACCCAAACATGTTCCAAAAGCCCGCTCTCGTCAAAGTCCAGCTTGATATAATAAGGATAGTAGTCATCCAGATAAACGCTCTCCTCTTCCGTGCCAAGGTAATGCAGCTTACGTTCGGTATTCGAGAATGTCTGTCCGCTCTCGCGGTCTATCATCTCATAGTCGATCTGCTGCTCTAACCCGTTCTGAAAAGAAAGAGACCACTGGTAAAGCAGTTCATCCAGCTGCTCCCCGGCATAGGAGAGGGGCGTCTTGCCGCCAAAATCATAGTATTCGCCGAAGTCTTTCGCTCGCTTTATCTCCGCGCTGAGAAAATAATCCTGCGCGGACGCGTTCCCCCCGCCCTCCTGCGACATCATCGATGCCTTGTAGTCGCAGAGCTGTTTATAGAGAACGATATTGCCCTGATAAATTTCGTGCAAAAACTCGCTTCCCGCAAGGATGTTCGGCTCCTCCTCCGCCGCACGCTCCTTAAAACCCGGATACTGCGCCAGAAAGACAAGAGCTGCGGACAATATCAGCGCCGCTGCAGCAAAAGTCCCCGGCATCCTCTCCCGTTTATTCGGTTTTACTCTCTCACTGTTTTTCGATTTTGTAGCCAACGCCCCACACCACCTTTAAATATTTTGGCTCCCGGGGATTAACCTCAATCTTTTCCCGGATTTTCCTGACATGTACCATGATCGTGTCCGTGTTGATCGCCTGTTCATTCCAGACCCTCTCGTAAATCTCCTCGGCGGAATAGACCCTGCCCGGACTTTTTATGAGAAGCAGAAGAATTTTAAATTCCGTGGGCGTCAGCTTTACGGGATTGCCGTCCAGAAATACCTCCACCGTATCCTCGTGCAATTCCAGCCCGCCGATGGTATAGACTCTCTCCTCGTTTTCCGCTTTTTTGCCTTCCTTCATTTCCAGAAAGCGTCTGTAACGCCGCAGCTGGGAGTTGACTCTGGCGAGAAGCTCCATGGTGGTAAAGGGCTTCGTCACATAGTCGTCCGCCCCCATGTTAAGTCCCATGATCTTATCCACTTCCTCTGACTTTGCGGAGAGCATGATTACAGGAAACTCGTACCCCAGCTCCCGCACCCGCATCATCATATTGATCCCGTCCATCCGCGGCATCATCACATCCACGATTGCCAGATGAATGTCCTCTTTCTCAATCACGGAAAGCCCTTCCACACCGTCCGCCGCCTGAAAAACGACATAGCCCTGATTTTTCAGATAAATTTCGATGCCCTCCCTGATGTCCTTGTCGTCCTCCACGATCAAAATATGGTAGTCCATTTTCTGCCCCTCATTTCTTTGTCTTAGTCCGCAGTGCACGATCGAAAAACCTTCGGCTTTCCTCGCTCGCAGGCTTCGCCCTATCATCCGAGCATCTGACAAAATTGACTGTCAGCAGTCATTTCGTCAAATGATCGAATGGCACTGCTCTAGCATAACCGAAGAATCTAAACAGAAACCGCTGTCAGTTCTTAAGAAATTCTAAATAAATCCCTTAGAATCCCAAAACATTTAAAGTATCATACCATATCCAAAAAAGAAGAAAGGCACCCCGGCCGGATGACCGGCGCAGAATGCCTCATATTATCTCTTTTTTCTTAGTTTCCCCTCAGGACAGCACAGCAATTAACGAAGTTAATTGTTGATCAGCTTGTCCTCGCCGTTCCAGCTGTAGAGCTTTCTAATCTCCTCGCCCACAACCTCAGAAGGATGCTCGGAAGCTAACTTGCGCATCGCCTTGAAATGTACCTGACCGCCTGCGGAAGACATGTCAAGCAGGAAGTCCTTCGCAAAAGTACCGTCCTGAATGTCGGAGAGAATCTTCTTCATTGCCTTCTTGGTGTCCTCGGTGATGATCTTCGGGCCGGTGATGTAATCGCCGTACTCAGCGGTGTTGGAGATGGAATATCTCATGCCTGCAAAACCGGACT
>ERZ779637.550-NODE-550-length-23286-cov-6.293659_pt1 | contig 23286 bp, 15 predicted proteins | sample MGYA00514196_ERZ779637 | MGnify/ENA primary metagenome ERZ779637 (study PRJEB29562, sample SAMEA4376700) | mouse gut metagenome | isolation source: Cecum | study: EMG produced TPA metagenomics assembly of the A DSS colitis mouse model was used to assess the...
CTGCAAAGCCATTGACATCATAATTCCCGGCAAAAGATACTTCCAAATTTTATTCCCTATAAGCCTTTCATTCCTCTGGTGCATATGCCCCATCTCCACATCCTCCAGTCATAAACATTTGTTGTTATTTGTGGTTGATTTTTTTATTATGCGACAGCCTTTCCTGCAGCATATTGTATCCTCTTACCATCATCTCTGTCACCACGATTGACAGCAGCGCAAGAAGCCAGCACTGATAACTTCGAAAGCCCTCATAACCATTGATTCCGAGAGCAATAAAATATACTGTTATATGCAGTGCATAATACTTTGATATATGCTCACTATAATATAGGATCTGTCTCACGACAGGATTCTTTAGCACACGCAGTTTTCCATCTCTTGTGCCGATATTTTCAATAAAGAAAAAGACTATGGCAAAAATGAATATGTGCGCTATACTCGCCGCCACATGCCAAAAATCCGGCTGTGAATACGCATCACTTAACACCACATACATCCGGGATATGTCCGAACCATATTTTATGAATACCAATACCCACCATACAATCACAATCACGATGCCGGGAATGGCCAGCATGCCGTAAAATTTCACTTTATCCTTAACATGCCGAAGGATTTTGCCAAAGGCAGCTCCAAACAACGCATAGGACAGAAAATAGAGCGGTGTGAAAGAAACAAACTCTGCCTCTCCAATCAAAAGTTTCATAATATACCCAAGCACCGGCACATCCACAGGTGTTCCATAAAGGAATGGCGCAGCGATACTCAATGCCGCACCGAGCGCCACGTACCCTGCAGTGTTGATATTCAGTTTCCTGAGCAATGCCAATACAAGATAAATAATTCCGGTAATAAAAAAGATATTGATGTACTGTGGGTATACCTCTATCAAGTACTCAAAATTTTCCATGCCGGTTCCCGTCAGTTTCCCGCGGACAAAGGGGTATGGGATGAGCAGAGCGGCTGCATAGGCAAGGTTATTCAGATACTGATAAACCACCATGCGGACACCGCTCTTTGCCATTCCCACTGGCGTTGCATTCCTGCTGTAAGCAGTCCCAATTCCCATAACGAAGATGAAAATAGCCGCACCGGACATCGTTGCAAACATATAAATCCACCGGGTAATGGTATCCTCCGGGGACATGGTTGCCTGAAAGGCATGAATCAGATAAATAAATAACATAAAAATCCCTTTCAGGTAATCAAACTCCCTCTGTCTTCCGGTATTTGTCTCTTCATGTGAAAAAATAGCGTTCATTTTTTTATCCTCTCCAGACTATCAAAAACAGGATTGCAAACTATCTTGCTTTGGTTTTTCAATCATTTCGATTCACAACCCTCTAGCCTCATAAACAAGACCAGCAAATCCATCTGAATGACAGCAAAATATAATTTTAAGATTTTAAGAAAAATATATCAGATATACAGAAGACAGCAACCCATTTGGAATAGAAAGCACTTTTTTGGGAATAGATTGCATCTGCCCATTGCTCCCACCTCCCTGCTTTGCGGAGCAAAGTATTTCCTAAAAATCACTAACACTAATAGCCGGCGTCTTACGGAATCTATATATATTTCGTTCTCCGCAGACCAAAAAAAGAGCCTGATTAAGCATCAGGCTCCCACAAAAACTTTAATTCAGCTGTTACAAGGGATTCACATATTTCACACAGCGGGCAAATTCTTCTTCCTCTGCGCATACAGATACTTTATATTCCGGAATGTTATATTCCATGATATGGCAGGAAAGTATTTCGTCTCCCCGGCGCACCTGTATCTTCTCCCCCTTTGGTAAAATTTCAAAATCCTGCAGGGGAAGCCGCAGACCCTCCCCGGTCATTTTGATATAACTTTCCTTCCACGTCCAAAGACGGAAAAACATATCATTCCGCTCCTGCCCCTGAAATTTTTGTAAATATTCTGCTTCGTTCCGGTGAAAAAAACGTTTCGCCACTCCCTGAATCTCCAGCCCTGTTTTTTCAATATCACATCCCACGGCTTCCTCGCCCACTGCACAAATTACCAGATTACCAGAATGGGAGAGATTAAAGTGCACGTTCTCTGCCCGCGGCTTTCCCTCTGGCCCACATATGATTTTCTCAGGATTCTCCCCATAAAGCGGCAGGATTCTTGCCAGTAGAATACCTGCCCCCAGGCAGCTTTTCCTATCATTTGCCTGCAGATATTTCATAACTTTTTTTCTTCGGCTGCTGCTGATATGATGGAGCGCTGCCGGATTTTCTTTTGGATCCGGCAGCGCCCTGATATCTATTGCATACAAATATACCATATTTTTCCTCATTTCAATCAAAAATTTCATCCATGGCAGACTACGAAGCCGGGCAAAAGGAACGGAAAGAGAAAGCCGCCACCCCATGCGCTTTCCGCCCGTATCCGCTATCCTTGCTTTTGTAATTCAGGCTTATTTCGACGCAATTTGTTTCCGCCAACCGGTTATAACCGCTTCAAAATCCTGTCCACATCCTCATTCTGCCCCAAAACCATCAGATGTTCGTCGCTTTTGAGCACATAATCCGCCCCCGGCAGTAATGACAGGTTTCCGCCCTTCTTCGTCCCCAAAACATTCACATGGTACTTGGCACGGATATCAATATCCCCAATGGTTCTGCCCACCCACTCCTTAACAAGCGGAATTTCATAAATCGAATATTCCTCCGTCAGCTCAATATAGTCAAACACATGGTTTGCACTGACTTTTACCGCCAGTTTCTCCGCGATATCCCGGTCGGGATAAATAACCTCATCCGCCCCGTTGCGCAGCAGGAACTTGGCATGGATATCCCGGTTTGCCTTGCTGATGACATACTTCGCCCCCATCTCTTTTAACAGACTGGTAATTTCCAGACTGCTTTGGAAATTCGTCCCGATGCAGACAAAACAGAGGTCAAAATTCCTGACGCCCAGGGATTTTAACACTTCCTCATTGGTACAGTCGCCGATTTTCGCGCTGGTGACTACCGGCAGAAGATCTTCCAATACCTCCTCCCTGTCATCCACAATCATAATCTCATTTCCGAGCCTTGCCAGATTTTGGCATAAATGATGCCCGAATTTTCCCATTCCAATCATTAAAATTGTTTTCATTGACCCATTTCCTCCACTTTCTTTTATGTCAGGTGTTTGGCTTCATGCCGCTGTCCATCCATACGTCCCTTCAGCCGATGATAATCTTCTCTGCCGGAAGCTGTACCGGCGCCACCTTCTTCCGCTCCGTAAAAGAGAGCGCAAACGTCATACTGCCGATACGCCCGCAGTACATCAGCACAATCAATATGAATCTTGATGCGGTTCCCATCCCCCGCGTAATCCCGGACGACATACCCACCGTACCGATGGCGGAAAAGACTTCCAGCAGTACGTCTTCCATGGGAAACGCCTGCACGGCACAGATAAAAGCCGCCGCAATAACCGCTAACAGCAGGTTAATCGTCACCACGATACTTGCCTTCCTGATTTCCCCTTCTTCCAAACGGCGTTTGAATACATTGCAGCCGTGGCTGCCCCTTAAGTTCGCCCATACGAAAACCAGCATCACCGCAAAAGTCGTGGTCTTGACCCCGCCCGCCGTAGAACCCGGACTGCCGCCGATGAACATGAGCATCACCGTCACCAGTTTACTGCTGGACGTCATCCCTCCCACATCTATGGTATTAAATCCTGCCGTCCTCGCCGTCACGGAAGCAAACAGGGACGCCAGTACCGTCTCGGTTCCGTCCATGCCTGCCATCAGGTTCCCGCGTTCCAGCAGCCAGTACACGGCGGCTCCCCCGAAAATCAGAATCGCCGTAACCGTCAGCACGATTTTCGTATGCAGCAGATATTCTTTCACCCGCAGCTTCTTTTTCTGCAGGTCATCCCACACCACAAAGCCGATGCCGCCAATGATAATCAGCAGCATAATGGTCACGTTAACAAGCAAGTCGCCGGAATACGCCGCCAGCGAGGAATACTCTTCCTTTTTCCCCATCAGGTCAAATCCTGCATTGCAGAATGCCGATATGGAATGGAAAATGCCGTTGCAGATTCCCTCCAGCCATCCCATTTCCGGGATAAACCGGACGGAAAGAAGCGCCGCCCCAATTCCCTCGATGGCAAAAGCGGCGACGGTTATCTTCTTTACCAGCCGGACCACGCCGCCGATTTGGAGCGTATTCATGCTTTCCTGCAAAATACCCCGTTCCTTTAACCCGATATTCTTCCGCATCAGGACGGCAAGGAATACGCCGATGGTCATAAACCCCAGCCCGCCAATCTGTATCAGCAGCAAAATAAAGCACCTGCCAAATACCGACCAGTAACTGTAAGTATCCACCACTACCAGCCCCGTTACACAGGTTGCGCTGGCCGCCGTAAACAGCGCCGTCAGCGGATCCGTGAATCCGCCGCTCCTTGAGGATACCGGCAGCATCAGCACAACCGTACCGATTAGAATGATGACCAAAAATCCCACCGCAATTGTCTGGGTCGTTGTCAGTTTATCATGCCATGTCTTCTTCATTTCCATTCATTCCTCTTGGCTTTCCTTATGATTTCCTTCCGTTATCCGTATAAAGCAAAAAATCCAACTAACAGGTACACCTCTTAGTCGGATTCATTTTATACATTCACAAAAATAAGCAGGATACGGGAGTCGGACCCGCCTCTTCAGCTTGGGAAGCTGACATACTACCGATGTACTAATCCTGCATAACTGCCCTGTCCTCTGTTCCGGCATACAACATTGTTTTATTGGTAAACCGCCGTCATTCTTTCGCAAGAAAAGGTTCTATGGCAGCTAAAATCTCCTTTTCCTGTTCATTCGTTTCCAAAATACGGAGCTCCAAATTCTTGGACAAATCCATACTGAAAATCCCCATTACGGACTTGGCATCAACCACATACCTGCCGGAAATCAAATCGAAGTATCCTTTAAACCGTGCCATAATGCTTACAAACTTCTTCACATCCTCAATAGACCGAAGCCTGACCATAATGCTTTTCATCTAAAGAATCCTTCCTTCTGTCGAAAATTCTTTTCATAAGAACCTCTGCATGAATTATTTTACTAAAAAAAACACCATTTGTACAGGATTATTTTAACGTTTTTTTATTTATGTATAACTGTTCATCCCATGCAATAATCCGAAACAAGCCGGATGGCAATTTCCTTTGCCGCAGCGCTGGGCACATTCCGGCTTTTCCGTCGTTTCCGCCGGAGTATCCCCCGGACAGCACTGCCACTATCATACCAAAACACAATGCTTTCCAAAAACGGTTCTGCTTTTTTATGAGAATCTCCTATTTTTCCAGTCCAAAATATCATCCAACAGGTATACACGGTTAAACGGAATGGAAAAATAATACCCGTCCACGAAGCCATCCGTCATATCCATGACCTTCTTCGCTATCCCCACGCCCGCCATTTCCCCTTCTTCCCTCGTCATTTTGGCATGGAAACAGGAAAGGACCTCATCATCCACCCCAATCCCCACCATTTCGTTTTTCATGAAAAGGGCATTGCGCAGATTCACAAGAGGCATAATGCCGCACAGAATCCTGGCCCCGGTGCGCTCCTTCACCTCTTTCAGCCGCTTGGCGGCAGCTTCCGTAAAGACAGGCTGGGTCAGGAAAAAGGACGCACCCTGCGCCATCTTCTTTTCCACCCTGCGGACTTCCACATCCAGGTTATGCCTTCCCTGGTTTAGCGCCCCGCCAAAGACCATGGGTTCCGCCGCAAATTCCTCCTGATTTAATTCCCGGATGATTTTCATTAAACCCACGGAATCAAAATTAAACACGCTTTTTACGTCCTGGCGCATCAACATCGGCACGGGATCGCCCGTTACCACAAGCAGGTTCCTTATTCCGTTGACATATGCCCCCAAAAGCTGGGAGCGCATGGCAATCGCATTCTTGTCACGGCAGCAAATGTGCGGCATGACGCACAGTTTTGTTTCCTGCCGCACCTTCATCGCCGTCAAAACCGAATCCGCTCTCGTCCTGCCGGACGGCGAATCGGGAAATGTCACCACGTCCGCCCCTTTTTGCCTTAACCAAAAGGCGCCTTCCATCACTTTGCCGTCATCCGCGCCCGGAGGCGGTGAAAGTTCCACGGCAATCAGCTTTTTCCCGGACACCTTTCCCTGCCAAAAGCCGCACTCTTTCCCTGCCCTTTCACGGACGGTCACTTGCCTGCGTTCCGTACCGGTCCTCACCGGAGCCATATCCGCACTTTCACACAGCTTTTGCGTAAAAGAAGGCGCCGTTCCGCAGCAGCCGCCCAAAAACGCAACGTTTAACGCCCCGATTTCCCCCATCTTCCCGGCAAAATATTCCGCACTGTTGCCAAATACCCTGCGCTTTTCCATATACTTCGGATATCCCGCATTGGGCAGCGCCGTAAGGTAAATGTTTTCCGGCAGTTCCATCTTCTCCAAAATCCGGTATAAATGGGCGGGACCGACGCCGCAGTTAAAGCCGGCGGCATCCACCGCCCCGGACTGCGCCGCTTCCGCAAGCAGCCTGCGGGCGCTGATACCCGCACTGCTGTACCCATGCTGGTTCACGCAAAACTGTACGATGACAAACAGCTCCCGTTCTTCTTTCATGTCCCGGATAACCGGAAGAATGTCGTCCATATGGGAAAATGTTTCAAAAATAAGGATATCCGCCCCTGCTTCCGTAAAAGTGTCTGCAATCAGGCGGTATTCCCGGTAAACCTCATCTTCCGCCCTGCCGATGCGGTCGGGCAGCGGACCGATGTCTCCGGCAATAAAGCAGTCCTCCCCCAAAGTCCTGCCGCAGTCTTTTGCCGCCTGAAGGGCATTTTCCCACGCGGCACGGATATTCTCCCGCAGCGCTTCCTCCCCGCAGCACAAGGACATGCGGTTCGCCGCAAACGTATTCGTCCGCAGAAGCACGGCTCCCGCCTCCAAATATTCTTTATGTATCTGCCGCATCCATTCCTGCTTTGTCCCGTTCAAACGCTCCGGCAGCTCCGCCACCCCGTACTTATCCGCAAAATAGGTGCCGAAAGCCCCGTCGCAGATGATTTTCTTCTTTTTTAAATAATCCTGTATTTTCATTTTTTACTCCGTATCCCGTATTTTTCTGCACAAATGGCGGAACTGAATGTTCAAACACGCTCTAACAACCGGAAAGATCCCGGATGATTTCCCCCGCCATGATAAGCCCTGCCACCGAAGGCACAAACGCCACGCTTCCCGGCGTGGAACGCCTTGCGCTATCCGTATCCGTTCCGTCTGACGGCAGCGGTCTGCGCGGCTCCTCTCTTGAGTAAACCACCTTTAGGCGTTCCACCCCCCTTTTTTTCAGTTCCCTGCGCATCACCTTCGCCAACGGGCATACGCTGGTTTCATAAATATCCGCCACCTCAAAGGCTGCCGGATTTAATTTATTCCCCGCCCCCATGCTGCTGATCACCGGAACCCCGTACTCCTTCCCCTGCATCACCAGCGCAATCTTCGCCGTCACCGTATCCACCGCATCCGCAATATACGAATAACTGCCAAAATCAAACAAGTCCCGGTTCTCCGGCAGGAAAAAGCAGCGGAACGTCCTTACATGGGCAAGCGGATTGATTTCCATAATCCGCTCCGCCATGACATCCACCTTATACCTGCCCACCGTGCCGGAAAGGGCGATAACCTGACGGTTTATATTGCTCCACGCCACTTTATCGCTGTCGATTAAATCTATATTTCCAACACCGCTGCGCGCTAAGGCTTCCGCCACGTAACCTCCCACACCGCCGACCCCGAAGACCGCCACCCGGGCATCCCTCAGCCTTTCCATGGCGCTGCCGCCAAGCAGCATTTCCGATCTTTGAAACCGGGAACGCAGCCTTCCGTCCATGTTTCCTCCGCTATCCATGTTCTTTTCCCAGCCTTCCTGCTTCCCATTGTTGGAATCTATTGTTTTTAACGGTTTTCGTTCACATAAATCTGAACCCGGCTTTGGATGATATCCGCCACTTCCTTCGCGTTCTTCTGCCCCGCGAAATACGGTGCCGCTTCCTCCGCCACGATATTCAACAGCGCTTCGTTATAGGAATACAACTGATCCACCGTCTTCACGTAAGCGATGACTTCATCCACTTCCTCCCTGCTCATGGGCGTAATCGGGATTTCCACGCCGTTTACCATGTAGGTCTGTTCCATTTCCACCAGGTTCCCGTTTTCATCCTCATAGGTCGGCACCTTCATGGCTTCTTGTGCCAAACGCTCCGCCTGCTTCATGCTAAGCGGCCACTGGTACAGTTTTTCCTGATATTCCTCCGTCAGGAAATACCGCAAAAACTGCCACGCCCCTTCTTTCTGTTTGGATTTTGCGGACATCGCCAGCTCTATGCCGGAAGAAATTGCCGCCCCGTTTCCTTCCCGGACCGGAAATCCGACCAGCGTAATGTTTTCGCCAAACGTTCCTTTTTTTGCATAATTATAGGATTCAAAATTGCTGAGGTATACATAAGTTAACAGCACCTTATCCTCCCGCCACATGCTGTCATATCCCTGCCAAAAAGAATCGTTGTAATAGTCGTCCCCTAACTGCTCCGGGAATTGGTTGATAAACGCAAGCAGATCCATAAATTCTTCCGTATTAAAATGGCATTCCCCCGTCTTCCAATTGATAAACTGGCTGCCGGACATTTGGATGCTGTTATTTAACATCACATCCCGTGTCATTTCCGAAAATACCTGGGTGCCTTCCGGCATTTTCCCCATCGCCGCATTCAGGTCATCCAGCGACCATCCGCTTTCCGTTCCCACATTGGCGGTTTTGCCCGCTACCGTCTGGACCGTAAAGGAAGGTACCAGCCGGTACAGTTTTCCGTCCGTCTCATAGGCTTTTAACACATTCGGGAAAAAGTCTTCCCTGTTAAAGTCCCCGTCTTTATCGATGAAGGGGTACAAATCTTCAAACAGCCCCTTCGCCACATAACTGTCTATCGGCATGGAGTAACCGACCACAAGGATATCCGGCACTTTTCCCGACGCGATATCCGCATTCAGGCGCGTCAGCCCCGCCGTGTAATCCTCATCCGTATTATAGTTGGAATAGTCCTCCACCACAATGCGGTACTCCTGGCTGGACTTGTTAAACGCCACCACCTGCCTGCGCACATCCCAGTCAAAACCGTTGCAGGCCAAAGTAAGGACAATCTTATCCTTCACGTCTTTCGGATCCACTTTCGTAAATTTCATAAACGCCAGACTGCCGGTATCGTCATCCGTAATCCCGTAAAATTCATTTTCATCCGCGGCAGCAAAATTGTAAATATAATAACCGCTTAAATCCGAATCGATGAAATTCATCAGTTCGGTCAGCTCCGTGTCCCCCAAATTATAAGCATAAATGCTTCCGCTTCCCAGCAAATAAAAGTCAAAACCTTTTCCCGCATACAGCCCGCCATAACCGTTAGAGCCCCCCGGTATGGTATATTCTTCCGAAATCTCACCGGTATCGGGATTCACCTTGGTCAACACATCGGCATTTTTTTCGGAGCTGTAAGAACGCACCACAATGGAGCCGTCCCTGATTTGGTACATACTGCCGATTTCCAGTTCCTTCTGCAGTTTTATTTCCCCCGTCTTATTTCCCTGCGCATCAAAAAGGAACATTCCGTCCGCATCACAGACCATAATCCTTCCGTCCGCCATGGGAAGCATATTGTTGATCCAATACATATCCGGGTCTTTCCCTGTCAGTTCCGTCCGCCACAATTCATTTCCGGTCTGACCCAATTTCACCAAATAATATTTGTTTACCCATACGGATTCCCCGGCACTGTCGTCCGTTTCCTCATAGGAATCATTTACAATGGCAACATAATTACCCTCCGCATCCGCCGATATATTCGAATAATAAGTATTTTCACCCGCTTCCACTTCGGCCGTTTTAGCATCCGTGCCGTCCATATTTTGGCTGATGAGCCGGATGAGGCTGCCTCCTTCTTCCTTCCAGGTATAGGTGGTGATATATAGCCTGCCGTCCATGACTTTAATATCATTGATTTCGTTTGGATCTCCCACGGCGCCCAAATCCATCTGCTCCGAACGGTAAACGTGTTCCTTGGACTTTTCCGAGGCTTCGCCGTCCCCTCCCCCGCATGCCGTAAGCGCCAGTGCCGACAAACCAGCAAGACCGCACAGGATTCTTCTTTTCAGGTTCTTTACGGCAGCGCTTTTATAGTTTTTACCTATTTTTTTCCCCATATGTTATCCTCCCCATGTATGATTGGCAGTGATATACCGACATACTTTAAAGATATTGCCACATCACTAAAAATATTTCCACTTGTTTTTTTCTTTGCGGAACCGCTCCGTCCACTTTTCCTTAACATCCAAAAAGAACTGCCATACCGTCCGCCACGTCCACTGTTTCCGCTTCCATAAAAGGATAAGCGTCACGGTCACGATAACTGCAGGGATGGACAAAAAGAGGATTTGCAGTACCAGCACAAGGGCGAGCACGTCTTCCCATGCCCTTGCCACATTCTCCCAGTAAGGATAACGGATGGCATAGTCGTTCATGGAACGCAGCCCGAATTCCGCAATCACCTGAAACAGCGCCTTCATCCGAAAGCGGGAAGAATTATCCACGACCCACATATTGGTTTCATCGATACCGAATTTCTCTTTTACCTTTTTATAGGCAAAATCCTCCACCGGATTAGGCATAAGCACTTCATAAGTATTGATGCCGTCCGTGGTGCCGTATTCCGACAACGTTTCCCAGGAAACGTAAACCAGTGTTTTCCCAAGACCTGCGGCTTCGTTAAAACGCCCGCTTTCCCTGTGGATAACCCCGGCGACGTAGTGAGGGACACCCCCGATGGTTACCTGCATCCCCACCACGTCACTGGAGCCGAACAACTGCCATGCGGCATCCTCGTCCAAAATTACCTTATCATACATCAGGTCGTTTCCCGAAAAATAAGAACCAAACAAAAGCCGTACCGGATGGAACAGGAAAAAGTCCCCGCCGATTCCCACGGCATCCGCCTCCAAAGAGGTTTTTCCGCTGGAAAGAGTAATTTTCCCTACCGCGCTGTAAGCATCCGCCCAAAGTCTTGCATTTTCGTTGGATGCCGTAATGGAAGCCTCCAAAAGCGCCTTATCCAGTTGGTCCTCAAACGTCCTTATCCTGTTTTTGTCAATCTCCGTGCTCCCTGTGAAAAAACAGGTAATCTGTGCCGCATCGTTTTCCTTTGACCAGCGTTTCGCCGCCGTCTGGTCTGGCAGCCCGTTCTTTTTGCCCACGGAAAATACCGTCAGCGCGCACCATGCCAGCAGGCAGAGTATCACCACCATGGCAAGCAGCACCTGTTTCACGGTAAAACACTTGAAAAATGCTTTGATTTTATTCATATCCCACTTCCATATCGATACACGCCCTTCCCATCCGGTTTCCGGTTTTAATCGGTCAGGCGGACCTGTTTTCCTGCTTCCACCGGCTTCGTCGCCGTGGTAATAACATATTCATAGCCATAAATACCTGCGGAGATTGCCGTATGGGTATCGTCCGATGCCAACACCTCCACATCCACCCTCGTCGCAATGTAACGGTTGCCAAGGGGGCTGCTCTTAGACTCCACAATCAGGATAAACTTGCCGTTATTATCCTCACGGATGGCGCTGTTTGGCACCACCAGTTCATAATCCATGCTCTTTTGCCCGATGGACAGGCTTAAGGACTGCCCCGCCTGTACCTCGCCTTCCACGTTAAAGGTCAGCAGTTTCTTCTGCGCCGGCTCGTTGGGGTCCGGCTTTATGGAAGCAAGCGTTGCCTTTACGCCGTCGTAATACCATGCATTCTGCAGCTCTGCAATATCCCCCACGGAAAGTTTCTTCGCCTGCTCGGTGGTGGCGGAAAATGCCACGGTGAAGCCTTTGCCTGCTACCTGCATGACTGCCGCCGTCTCTCCCGGTTTTGTGGATTCTCCTGCCGCATAGGCAAGGGATGTGACCGTACCCGCCACGGGGGATTTTACGGCAGCGCCTATGGATTTCTCCCTTAATTCCTCAATTTCCTGCTCTTTTTTCGCAATGTCGTCACTGATTTTTGCCAAATCCAGTTCCGCGTTGATATCCGCGTTCATTTCCGTCTGTTCTTCCTTGAGCAAATCATATACCGCCTGTGCATTCTTAAGGGCGGCTTCCGCATTGGCAAGCTGATTCTGGTAGGCAACGGACGCCTGCTTATTGGCATTGTTTTTATCGGTTAAGTTCCGGTCTGCCTGGTTTAGTTTGTCCTGCGCCTGCTTTACGCTGTCGCCGGGCGTATAGGTCATGGCATTTACCTCGGAAAGACGTGCCTCCAATTCCCTGAGTTCTGCCTTCCTTTTTTCCAGCTCCGTCCGGTTATCGTCATGGCTTCCCAACTGGTTCGATGCGTTTTCTGCCATCTCCACGGCGATTTCATACTGGGATACCGCCGCATCATAATCGTTTAACAGGGTGGCATACGTTTGGTACCTGTCATCGCTTTCATTGATCCACTGTCTTAATTCATCAATATTTGGCCCACCTGTATAGGAACCATCCCTTTGCGCCGCATCATAAATATTGTTGAATTTCTCTGTAACCACCGTCTTTGCCGCTTCGCGCTGCTGAATAAAAGCGTCAATTCCTCCCGATGTTGTGCCCTGCTGGTCTTCCGGTTGGGAGGAATTTCCCGAACCGGAAACGCTTCCCGCAATATTTTCCGCCCCTTTAATCAGGGTCTCCAAATCGGTAATGGCATTCTGCGTTTCCTTAATCTGGTAATTCAGACTCTCCATTTTTTCCGATTTCATCCGGTTAAAAGCCGCTTCCGCATTGCCCTCCGCCGTTTGTGCATTGGCAAGGTCCGTAGCCGCGTCCGCCTTCTGATTTTCCTCCCCTATGGTATTGATGGTGGAATTGTTGGCATTGACCGTGCTTTGGAGGGTTAAGGCTTCCAGAGATTCCTGGCACTCCTTCACCCGCTTCTGTGCCGCGTCAAGGCGCTTTTGCATATCGCCTACTTTTGCCTGCAAAGCGGCAAATCCGTCCACGTTCCCGTTGGCAACTTTCGTGATAATTTCCGATGAAACGTTATTGCCAAACAGCCCCTTCATGTAAGCCAGTTTTAAGTCTTCCAGTTCCTTTTCCGCCGTCTTAAGTTCATCGCTCTGTTCGTCTTCCAGGTAATAAATCACCTGGTCTTTTTCCACCTCGTCGCCCTGTTTCACCGCCACGCTGGCAATAACCCTTGTTTCCTTTACGACAATATTATAAGGGTCCGTCGCCTCTATTGTCCCCGTTCCCCTGACTTTTTCGGTAATGGAGCCGCTCTGCACGTACTCCGTCGCCACCTCCGGCAGCGAATAATTCATAATGGTATTGGAAAAAAATGTCAGCAACAGCATGATGGTCAAAAAGATAATCGCCGCATTCTTCACCCATTCCCGCCTTTTTGCCGGATTCGTATTCTCATTCATCTGCTTCTATCCTCCTATCCCTTGATTCCGCCCTGATACGTAATCCCTTCCACCAGATAATCCTCTCCGTAGAGGAATACCAAAAGAGTCGGTATCATGTATATGGTTGCCACCGCAAACGCCAGTCCGATTTCCCCCTTTTTGATTTTGGAAAGGAATACCGACAGCGGATGCATGGAATCGTCCGATAATAATATAAGCGGCTGCTCCACCATGTTCCAGTAGTCGATAAAAATCAGAATTGCCACGGAACACATGCAGCCCTTGCAAAGCGGCATACAGATATGCCGGAAAATCTGCCATTCCCCCGCGCCGTCAATCTGTGCCGCCTCCATCACGGAGACAGGAATCCGGCGCATGTATTTCGTCAGCAGATACACCGCAAAAGGGGAGAAAATCCCCGGCAGCCAAATCGCCCAGCGCGTATCCAAAATATGCAGCCAGCCGGATACCAGATAATTCGGCACCAGCGTTACCTGATAAGGCATCAGCATCAGGATAATGTAAGCGAAAAAAACCATTTCCTTTATTCTGCCCCGGTACCTCGTAAAACCATACGAAGCGAGCAGCGCCACCAAAAGCTGGAAACCCACAATCGGCACCACCAGAATCACGGAATTCCAAAATTTAAACAAATAGTCGGGGCTTTTAAACAAAACCGTAATGTACTGGCTAAAGGACACCATATCCGGGATAAATTTCAGATTGACTTTTTCGGAAATGTAAGTTTTCCCGCCGGAATCGCTGGTGGAAAAAACCTGTCCGTAATTGGAAGATATTTCCGAAGCCGACATGAACGAATTGGTGACGGTAAGCACAATAGGCATTAAGAACAGTACCGCACAGGATGCCGCAAGCAGCGTGGCGACCCCGCGCCTTACTTTTGAAATGCGTTTTTTCCTCGCAATCATCCGCTTATATGCACTTTCGCTTAACAGCGCCGCCTGATTGACGCTGCCCCTGCCGATTCTCATCCTTCCACATCCTTTCCAAAATGATTTTCCGCAAGGAACAGAATTCCTATAATGACAATCATGACAATGGACATCATGATTGCCGCCGACGACAGCTTCTGGTAATCCAGACTGCCGAAGGTATTGTTCATGAAATGCTGCATCATATACACCGTATTATAAGGATAATCATCGGTCAGCAGGTATATTTCCCGGAACACCTTAAACGAATTGATGAGCGACATAATCGTTACGAAAAGTATGGTGGAGGAAAGGTAGCGGATTTTAATATGGAGGAAAATCTGCCACGGTTTGGCGCTTTCCAATACCGCCACTTCAAGGATATCCTTCGGTATGCTCCCAAGCGCCGACATGAACAGAATCATGTTATACCCCAGATTTTTCCATAAAAACAGTACGATAATCACCACCTGCGCGTGGTCCGATTTCAGCCAGTCGGTTTTTACCGACCCGAACAATGCCGTAATGTCGTTTACCATGCCGTTATAATGAAACAATACCTGCCAAATCAGCACAATCGATGCAATGGGCACCATCATCGGCGTCAGGAAAAACGTACGGAACTGGCTCTTAAACGGAATCTTGCTGTCCAACAGCATGGCAAGCCCCAATGACAGCACCACCGCCAAAGGAACCGCAATCACGGAAAACTTCATGGTATTGTATGCCGCCTGCCGGAACGCCGCATTGCGGAACACGTTGATAAAATTATCCAAAAACACAAAGCGGTGACTGATGGGATTATCCACCACCGCATAAAAAAACACAACCAAAAAGGGTAGCACAAAGAACAGCAGTACCCCCAAAATGCTGGGGGCCAAAAATGCCGTTGAAATCCGTCTGCTCTTTGCGTTCTTTTTCTGTATGGCGCTTTTTTGTTTTCCCGCGCCGGTCTTTGGCGCCGGATGCTCCTGCTTTTTCCGCTGCCAAAAACCTGCGGGTTTTTTTTTCGTTTCCATCATCTTGTCTCGTCCAAATACGTCTGTACGCGGTTTTGAATTAACGCCGCCACATCCTCCGCGCTTTTCTGTCCGTCAAAATATGCCTGCGCTTCCTCACGGATAATGTCATACAATTTTTCTTCCATGATTTTCCCAGGCTGGGCGGTATCAATCATTTCACGGATACGGTCCACCTGCTCTTTGGTCGCCGCATAGACCTCTACGGTAAAATCACCGGTCGTCCATGTACTCTTTGACGTCAGCTTTTTATTTCCGTCCTCATCTTCATAATACTCATCTTCCATCGCCTCCGCAAGCACCTTGTCCAATGCGGATTTCAAAATGGGGAAACCTGCGTTTGCCGTCCACATATTTTCCTGGCGTTTCTCCGTCAGGTTAAAACGGATGAATTCCCAAACACCTTCCTTATTTTTAGAAGATGCATGCATTGCCACCGTAGTGCTGTTGGGTACAAGCGTCAGCCCGCTTTTGCCAAACGTCGGATAACCAATGAAATTTACGGGCTCGCCAAATTCATACTCGTACATCTGGTACTGGGACACCGACGTAATCGACTCAGCCAATAACAATAGCTTGCCGCTCCTGATTTTCTCGATTTCCGAAGGGGCATTGGGATCATACTCATATTCCTGCGGGAACCGGCTTGCAAATTCCAAAATCTTATAAAAATCCTCGCTGCTGAAATCACAGGTACCGTTCTCCCTGTCGATAAACAGCTCCTCATTTAACGCACACATCTTGTGAAGAACATTCGTTCTGTCCGCATAGTTAAAAATTTCCACGCCGCTTTCCTTGGAGTCCACCAATGCCAGGACATCGTCCACGGTCCATGTGGAACCCTCCCCCACATCGGATACCTTCCCGACTAGCGTCGAAATTCCGAAGCAGGACATGATTCCGTACAATTTCCCGTCCCGCTCATAGGCACGCAGGGCATTTTCCACATAATCTTCCCGCGTAATGATGTCATCTCCGTCCAAATAAGGCGTCAAATCTTCCAACACACCCGCGGCAACCATTTCTTCCAAAGACAGGGCACTGTACTCCAAATCAATGATATCCGGCGCATTTCCGCTGGTAAGATCCGCATTTAACAATGCCGCCCGGTCCGCATAAGACATACTTTCATCCCCGTATTCCTTTACGACAATGCGGTATTTGTCACTCTGCTTGTTAAACGCCACGATATCCTTTTCCGCAAAATAAGGGACATACAGGGACGCATACGTCAGGATTTCCTTCTCCGGCACCTCGGAACGGTCTTTTTTGGTAAGGATACCCAGTTCCGTCGCCCCTGCACTGTAATCCACGGTTACTGCAGCAACCCGCCCGTCGGGAAGGATAGTAAAATCACTTAAGTTGTTACTGTCAATGTCACTGTCCATCCAGTTCAAAAGCGCCGTTGGTTTTTCATCCCCCAGATTGCAGGTATAGAGGATGGCATTTTGTGTGTAAATCAGATCCGTATCCACGCCGCCCTGATAGGTACCGTAATCAAAGACGATACTGCTCGCCAAAGGCTGCAGGTTCTTTTGGGAAGGGCTTACCTCCTCCAGCGTCCAGCCCGCATTCCCGTAATAAGCAGCCACCACCCTGCCGTCCTTCATGGCAAACAGGTTCGTCAGGTACTGACCGATGGGAATCTCGCAGGAAAGGCTTCCATCCTGCCTCAATACATAAATCTCCTTTGAGGCGCCAAGGTAATAGTTTCCCTCCTTGTCCTGTAAAAGACCGGACAGGTAAAAGGACATACTGTCCATTTTGGAAAAAGCATTGCCGGTTTCCACGGTTTCCAGTTCTTCCCCTTCCGGCGAACGTTTTTGGATGGTCACTTTTTTCACCGTTCCGCCGGCTTCCGGGTCGCCTTCGTACTGGATCATCCCAAGCAGCAGGTTCCCTTCCGCATCGTTCCCCAAAGCATTTACATGCATTCCTTTTTCCAATTCCAACGGATATTCCTTCACATCGTCTTCGCCGACGGTCATGGAATACAATACATCCTTATCTCCCTTCATTCCGGCAAAAAACAATTTATCGCCGCCGAACCGGAGCGCGTGAATGGAATCACAATAATCGTTCAGGGACTTGTACTCTGCCACATATACATAATCCCCGTCCACGCCGTTCCCGCTGCCCGCAGTTTCATCCCCTGAGCCGTTCCCGCACCCGCAGACGGCCAGCAGCGCTGCTGCCGCCAAACACCCAAATACCTTTTTTGCATGTATCCACTTCATCATCTTTCCTGCCGTACTCCTTTCCTCATGTTATTGCCTGTTTCTTTTTGGCTTCTTTTGGGTCTCTTTTCCGTTTTTCCCGTTCCGGTATCTTTTACCGGTTCTCGTTTACGTAAATCTGAACCCTGCTCTGTATAATGTCCGCAACGTCTTTCGCCGACTTCTGTCCCTCAAAAAATGCCGCCGTTTCTTCCTCTATAATATTGCTCATCTGGACGTCATACCGGGAAGTGGAATGGGCGCTTTCAATCAGTTTCCGCATTGCCGCCACTTCTTCCTCCGTTGCCGCATAAATATCAATCGAGAAATCATCATAACCCCATGTAGTCTTAGGCTGTTTTACTTTCTCACCGTCCGGTCCTTCATAATATTCTTCTTCCATGTCTGTTTCAAACATTTTATCCAATGCCGACTTCATTACGGGGAAACCGTAACTGCTTTTGGAGTTTTTCTCCTGTGCTTCCTTTGTTAACGACATGCGGATAAACTGCCATACCCCGTCCTGGTAAGGGGATTTCGATGACATGGCAAGCAGGGCGCCTGCGGAACTTAAGTAAGTGCCGCTCTCCTTGGACGTAGGGAAGCCGATAAACGCCACCGGTTCCCCATACATTCCCGTATACATTTGGAACTCCTGCATGGAAGAAAGGCTGACTTCCATCATTACCAGTTTTCCTTCCCGTATCTGGGTGGGAACGCTGGGTGCATCTTCGCTCCATACATATTCCTTCGGGAAAGTATTGGCAAATTCCAGTGCGCGGATAAATTCCTCCCCGTTGAATTTACATTCCCCTGTTTCCCAATTCACGAACACATCCATGTTCATGCGGAATATACTGCCCAACACGCTGCTCTTGCTTGCATATTGGTAAAGCTCTACCCCTTCCGGCAGATTTTCCGAAAGCTCCATCACTTCCTCCAGCGTAATATGCTGCTTATCGCCCACATCCGCCACTTTTGCCATAACGGTACTGATATAAAACCTGGGGGGCATGGCATAGAGTTTCCCGTTCTTTTCATAGGCATGAAGTACATTATCCAGGTAATCCTCTTTGTTTATTTCCGCATCCGCCTCCATAAAGGGATATAAGTCCTCCACCACCCCTTTTGCGATGTAATTCTCCACATTACCGTTGGAAAAATCGATGATATCCGGGCATTTGCCGCTGACAATATCCGCATTCATCGTCTGCACCGCATTGGTATAGGAATCCTCTCCCGAATAATCCGTATAGTACTCTTTCACCTCAATCCGGTACTCCTGGTTCGTCCGGTTAAATTCGATGATATTCTTCCGTAAGTCATAGTCCATCATCAGCGTACCATATGTAAGGATTTTCTTTTCCGGTACCTCCGAACCCTTTTTCTTCGTCAGATACGCCAGTTCCACCTGGTTTGAATCGCTTTCCCCGTCCCAGTTTGACGTAACGGCGAGAATCCTTCCGTCCTCCAGCAGCGTAAAGCCCTGCAGGTTATCCTGGTCGATATCGCAGTCAATCCAGTTTAACAGTTCCACCGCTTCCGCATCGCCGAAATTATAACTGTATAAACTGCTGTCCATGCTGTAAAGCACATCCACACCGGCGCCCTGTGAAAACGTATATCTGCCGAACCGGTTGGACTGCATCGCGCTCACGGCATCCCCGATTTTCTTTCCCGCCAGGTCAATGGTATGTACTTCAATCTGTTCTCCCCAGTAGGATACCAGCACCTGTCCGTCCCCCGTGGCGGACATGGAATTTAACCAACTGTCCAATTCCGTTTCAAACAGCATCTTCCCGCCCTGATCCAATACAATGATGTTTTGGTCATATCCGAAATACAGGTTGCCTTCCCCGTCCGTAACCATATACTGTATGTAAAAATTTTCCTTATCTTCAAAAACCTGCGTCAAATCTACCGTTTCCGCAGCTTTTCCATCCTGTCCGAATTTCCAAAGTTCCGTTTTCTGCCCTATGGGTTCCCGGTATTCCATTTCCCCGTCCATGGAGAAAGGGCTTGCCACTTCTACGGAAAAATCCCCCGTACCGCTTATTACCACGGTTCCGCCGGAACCGCCGACGACGGATGCCGATTCGCTTTCCGATGCGGTATCCGCATCCCCTTCTTCTCCGGCTGCTTCTTCCCCGGTTTCCGTTCCTTCCTGCGCCTCCCCGTCCTGCTTTTGGGTATCTTCTGGGGCATCTTCTTTTGTTTCTTCTTTTGTTTCTTCTTTTGTTTCTTCTTCCGTTTCTTCTTTTGTTTCTTCTTTTGCTGCCTCCGCTTTTTCCGTATCCGCTTTTGCCGCTTCTGCACCGTTTTCCGCTCCCGCCGTTCCGTCTTCCGCATAAAGCGCCGTTACGACTACCGCCTGTAAATTTCCTTCCGCGTCTATGTCCATCGCCATCATATTGGATTCTTCACCGATATCCAGCTGCAGCATTTCCGGTGTACGCTCCCCCGCTTCCAGCTTTCCAAGATATTGCCGGTATGCATTTGCCGCATCGTCCCAATGCCCGGAAACAAAATAAATGGTGTCACCCACCACCTTCATCTGGTCGATGCCATCTTCCATATCCAATTTCACGAATTCCGGCACATACACAAATTCCTTCTGCGCCGTGGTCGTCCCCTGCTGTTTCCCGCATCCTGCCGCTAAGACCGCCGATGCAAGAAATGCCGCCGCCACGGCTCCTTTTTTACCGGACTGCAGATTTTGGAGAAACCGTAATTTCATGCCTTTTTCTTCTGCCCTTCCATTTTTTTTACCGAGCCATTTTTCATTTTTTTTCATATTTCTCCCTCTTTTTTCCGTTACCGCCTTTTCCGTCCTCTTTTTTCCTGCTTTCTCTATATTATATTCCCCAAATTCTCCCTTTTTCCGGTATCTTATGGCAAATTAAGCCAAAATAACACCTTCCGGGATTCACGCTATCTATAATTCGTATTATCCCATACTAAAAAAAACACCATATATAGAATATCATATATAGTGTTTTTATACAATCATACATTTCTTAATTATTTCTGAAAGAGTAACGGTTCGGCTTGAAATGTTGTGTTGAGGGGCGGACGCACGGGAGGGAGTAAAAAAGAATGCTATGATACGACATTACATTTTTTGATATCCGGCAAAAGCCGGGAGCACAGCCCTCTGTCCGGTTTCACATCACCGGCGCACCCTGCGGATCAGAATCCCGTTCCGCAGCAGCACATTATCGATATAATGCCTTTGGAACACCACTTCCCCTTCCTTTGGCACTTCCACATCTTCATCCTCACAATTGATGATAACCTCCACATAATCGTTCTCCCACGCCACTTTCATGAACTCAATGACGCGCGGGCGGTTAATCTTATTGGGGAAATGGAAGTTACGGTTCCGTAAAAGCGGTTCTTCCGTCCGTAAATGAATCAGGCTTTTCACAATTTCCATCCGGTCGCGGAAATCCCCCGCATCTATCAGTTCCCAGGGCATACAGCGCCTGCAGTCCGGGTCATGCTCTCCTTCCATGGCAATTTCCGTCCCGTAGAAAATACAGGGGCTTCCCGGCATGGAAAACAGCACCGCAAGCTGCTGGAAATATTCGTCCAGGTTCTTCACGTCGCTGCGCAGCCGCTTCGTGTCATGGGAATCCAGCAGATTAAACAGCACATCATTGGTCTGCTGCATGTATCCGGTATAACAGCGGTTAATGGTATATTCAAAGTCTTCGTTCGTCTGTCCCTTGTCAATCCAAAAATCCTTGATGCTCTCGCCCAGCGGATAATTCATAACCGCGTCAAACTCATCCCCCCTAAGCCACGGCATGGCATCATGCCAAATCTCGCCCAAAATATATATATCCGGTTTGATTGCCTTCATCCGTGTGCGCAGTTCCTTGCAGAACACATGGGAAATTTCATTTGCCACATCCAGTCGCAGACCGTCCACATCATACTTTTTCACCCATGTCTCGCATACGCCAAGCAGATACTCCCGCACCGCCGGATTGTTGGTATTCAGTTTCGGCATGGAATCAAAAAAGGCAAAACTGTAATACTGCCCCGATTGCGCGGCCCCTTTGCTGAAATCAAAAGGCCACTCCCGTACCATGAACCAGTCATAATATTCCGATTCCGGTCCTTTTTCCTGCACGTCCAGCCAAGGTGCAAAATATTCCCCGCAATGGTTAAACACGCCGTCCATCATGACCTTCATCTGTCTCGCATGGGCTTCCTCCACCAGCCGCATAAACGTTTCTTCCGAGCCGAAATGCGGGTCTATCTTCATGTAATCCGTCGTATCGTATTTATGGGAAGACGGCGCTTCATTTATCGGCGTCAGGTACAACCCCGAAATCCCCAAATCCTTCAGGTAATCCAGTTTATCAATGATTCCCTGCAAATCCCCGCCAAAAAATTCGTCGTTGCGTACGCTCCCCGTATTCCTCCAGGGCAGCGTCCCCTCCGGATTGACGGACGGATCGCCGTTACAGAAACGTTCGGGAAAAATCTGGTACCATATCGTATCGTTCACCCAATCCGGCGTCACCGGGATATCCGCCGGATTCATCCAAGGGAACACGAAACACTGCCGGCTTCTCCCCTCTAAATGCATCTGCGCCTCGCTGACAAAACCGTCCTCAAAATAGTACCATTTTTCCGTTTCCGTAATCAACTCAAAATAATATTTTAACCGCTTGAACTGCGGCGCCATGGTGGTTGTCCACCAAAGCTGGTTTTTGAGCCTTTTCTTAAAAGGAATGTTCACCGCATCCCCGTTCCACGTCTCTCCCCCGCCGAGAATCCCTGCCTTAAAAGGATCTCCCTGTACAATGTTTACGTACTTAACGTCATATCCCGTCTTAATGTTAATGACCAATTCGTCCTTGTTCAGCGGATAACAATAATTGTCGTTCGCCCTGTGATATACCGCATTAAAATCCATACCCTGATACCTCCTGTTACCCCGTTTTTACCCTTGCCCAATCTCCGTTTTCATCCGTATCCATCCTGTTTATCCGGCCGTTTTCGAGAAAACGTTTTCCAATGTAATTAAACCATAACCCATTTTTCCGTTTTTGTCAAGAAAAACCAGCCTTGGAGACGCTTCTGCAGTAACGGTTCAGCCCGGACGCAATAGCCAGGATTTCCCCTGCCGGCATCTGTTCAAACCTGATGCAAAATGATGTGACCCCAAAAAGTTAAACTTTTATTACGTAGTAGAATTTTTGTCTGCCACGCATTTTAGTACCATATAGCGGCCCATTGATGAAGCTGCCCTGTGACGGTCCGTCACCGCCATTTCACTTAAGGTGATTCCTGTGCCGGATATCCCGTATTCTTTTGCTACTTCTGGAAAAGAAAAAGGATGGCGTTCCAGCCAGGCGTATTTTTCTGGAAGCCGGTTATGATGTGGATATCCTTGGCACAAGCCGTATCAAAAACCTCTCAAAGCGCATCCCGAAAGAGGCATCTGCACCCTGCGGCCTGCATGAAGGATACCATATACATAGGAAACGTCCTGAGGATGCAGACTACAGCCGCATGGCCCCGGAAGAAGCCATGGCCTCCATGCAGCGTGAGATTGTGTACCTGCGTCAGGAGCTTGACTTAGGAACTGTCGCAAAATAAAATGTACTATTTGAACCCACGTATTACATAGT
>ERZ779637.553-NODE-553-length-23247-cov-14.841109_pt1 | contig 23247 bp, 19 predicted proteins | sample MGYA00514196_ERZ779637 | MGnify/ENA primary metagenome ERZ779637 (study PRJEB29562, sample SAMEA4376700) | mouse gut metagenome | isolation source: Cecum | study: EMG produced TPA metagenomics assembly of the A DSS colitis mouse model was used to assess the...
ATTACATTGAGAACAATCACAACATTCTTACGGTGATAGAGCGAAAGCCCGCGATATAGCAGGCTTAATGCCCATCACCAAGCAAGAACTATTGTTGTGCATAAATAAGCGGCGCAGTGGGACCCACCGCGCCGGCTGCGCCGGTAGCGCCAGTGGCTCCGGTAGCACCCGTAGCGCCGGTAGCGCCAGCGGGACCTCTGGGACCGGTGGGACCCATAGCGCCAGCAGCGCCCGTGGCCCCCGTCGCGCCGGTGGCTCCGGTTGCACCAGCGGGACCAATGGGCCCCATGGGGCCCATCGGACCGGCAGGGCCGGGCAGGCCCCGGGGACCCATGGGGCCCGGAGGGCCGGGGACGTAGCAGACCGTGTCGCAGGGGTCAGAGCAGCATCCGCCGCAGGGACTTCCGCAGCAGCGGTCAGATTCGTAACGATTGTATCGCATAGGGACAGATCCTCCCTTGTATCACAGTGACGCGGCGCGGCGGCGCGCCGCGTGGCCAGACCGCCCGTCTCCGCCGCGCCGGAAGAGCCGGGTGTCCGCTCTTATCCTATGCTCCGCCGCAAAAAAGGTGACGGGGGAAGCTGTCCGCTTCCCCCGTCCGCTATGCCAGCTGCAGCTGATACAGCTTCCTGTATATGCCGTCCTGGTCCAGCAGCTCCTGGTGGGTGCCGCTCTCCCGGATGCGGCCCTTGTGCATGACAATGATCTTGTCCGCGTGCTGGATGGTGGAGAGCCGGTGGGCCACCATGATGGTGGTGCGCCCGGCCATCAGCGTCTCCAGGGCCTCCTGAATCCACTGCTCCGTCTCCGTGTCGATGTTGGCCGTGGCCTCGTCCAGAATGAGGATGGCCGGGTCAAAGGCCAGGGTCCGGGCGAAGCTGATGAGCTGCCGCTGTCCGGCGGAGAAGGTGGAGCCCCGCTCCGTGACCCGCTCATCGTAGCCCGCCGGCAGCTTCTCGATAAAGCGTCCGGCGTTGACCCGCCGGGCCGCCTGGACCACGTCCTCCTCGGTGATGGTCTCGCTGCGCAGGCGGATGTTGCTCTTGATATCCCCGGTGAAGAGGAACACGTCCTGCTGCACCTGCCCGATGGCGGAGCGGATCTGGTCCCGGGTCATGTCCCTGACATTGACGCCGTCGATGAGAATCTCCCCCCGCTGCACGTCGTAGTACCGGCCGATCAGGTTCAGAATGGAGCTCTTGCCCGCGCCGGTGGCCCCCACGAAGGCCACCTTCTGCCCCGGCTCGATGACAAAGCTCACGTCCCGGAGGATGTAATTCTCCCCGTCGTAGGCGAACCACACGTTCTTGAATTCGATCCGCCCCCGGATCTCCGCCGGACGCTGAGGCTCCGCCGGATCGCGGATCTGGGGCTCCTCGTCCAGCAGGGTGAAGATCTTCTCCGCCGAGGCCACCGCCGACTGGAGGGTGGAGAGCTGCTCCGCCAGATCCTGAATGGGCTCAAAGAAGGTCTTGATGTACTGTAAGAAGATGTACATGGTGCCGAAGGACACCGTCCCCGCCAGCACCCCCTGGCTGCCCGCGGCAATGACAATGGCCATGGCCGCCACGGAGCACATGACGATCACCGGCCGGAACACGGCCCCCACCAGGGTCTCCCGGCGGAATGCCTGGTGGAGCTCCCCGCTGCGCACCCGGAAGGCGTCCAGCTTCTCCTTCTCCCGGTTGAAGATCTGAATCACCTTCATGCCGGACAGGTTCTCGGACAGGAAGGTGTTCACCTCCGTCAGCTTGGTCTTGCTCACCTGGTAGGCCCGGCGGGAGAGGGTGCGGAACACCACGGTCAGCACTGTCACCGCCGGCACCATCACAAAGCTCAGCAGGGCCATGCGCACGTCCAGCAGCAGCATCACCGCCGCCAGACCGATGATCTTCACCACGTTCTTGAACAGCTTTACCAGAATGTTGGCGTACAGCTCGTGGACCGCCTCCACGTCGTTGGTGACTCTAGTGACGATTTTGCCCACCGGGGTGAGATCGAAAAAGCGCATGCTCAGGCTCTCAATGTGCTCAAAGAGCTGCCGGCGCATGGTGTAGACGATCTCCTGTCCCGTCCTTTGCAGCAGCAGAAACTGCACCCGGTTGCACACAAACAGCAGCGCCAGCACGGCCACGTACTTCCCCGCCGCGGTCAGTATGCCCATGAACCGCTCCTCCACCGCCTCCCCGGGGGCGTAGCCCCCGTCGATGAAGAGGTCAATGGCGTCGCCGGTGAGGATGGGCTTGTAGAGCTCCAGCGCCGTGATGGCCAGCACCAGGACCAGACAGGCCGCCATGGCGGCCATGTGGGGCCGCAGGTAGGAGAGCATCCGCACCACGGCGTTGCCCTGGTAGCGGACGTCCTCCTCCGTCCTTTTCGGAAACAGCTTCACGCCTCCTCTCCCCCTTCCTCCCGCAGCTGCTTCTCCAGCTGCTGCTTGTCGTGGATGCTCCGGTAGATGCCCCCCAGGGCCATCAGCTCCTCATGGCTGCCGTACTCCGCCGCCCGGCCCTCGTCCAGCACCAGGATGCGGTCCGCATTCTGGATGGTGGAGATGCGGTGGGCGATGATGATGGTGGTGCGGCCCGCCCGGTTGCGCCGGAGGTTGTGGAGGATCTGCTCCTCCGTGTCTGTGTCCACCGCCGAGAGGGCGTCGTCCAGGATGAGGATGGGCGCGTCCTTCAGAAGGGCCCGGGCGATGGCGGAGCGCTGCTTCTGGCCGCCGGACAGGGTGACGCCCCGCTCCCCCACCATGGTGTCGTACCCCTCGGGGAAGTCCATGATATTGCTGTGGATGCAGGCGTCCCGGGCCGCCCTCTGGATCTCCTCCCGGCTCTTCCGCTCCGCGCCGAAGGCGATGTTGCGCTCCAGGGTGTCGGAGAACAGGAAGCTCTCCTGGGGCACGTAGGCGACGTCCCGCCGGAGCACGGACAGGGGAATCTCGCAGATGGGCCGGCCGTCGATGCGGATCATGTCGCTTTTGGCGTCGTACAGCCGCAGCAGCAGATTGGCCAGGGTGCTCTTGCCGCTGCCCGTGCGGCCCAGGACGGCCAGGGTGCTCCCCTGGTCCACGTGGACCCGGATGGAATCCAGCACCGTCACGTCCTCCTGATCCGGGTAGGCGAAGGTCAGCCCGTCGAGCTCGATCTCCCCCCGCAGGGCCGCCACGTCCTTCACCTCCGCCCCGTCCACAATCTCCGGCTTCTCGTCCAGGATGGTCCGGATCCGCTTGAGGCTGGCCATGCCCTGGGAGATGAAGGTGATGCACTCGCCGGCGGCCAGCATGGGCCAGACCAGCATGGCGATGTACAGGTTGAAGGCCTCGAACTGGCCCAGGGTGATCTCCCCGGCAATGGTGAGGTAGCCGCCGTAGAGCAGGGTCAGCAGGCCGCTCACGCCGATGACCAGATCCAGCAGGGGCATGAAAAGGGCCTGGGTGCGGGCCACGGCCATGTTCCGGTCCTGGTTGAGGCGGTTGACCCGGGCAAAGGCCGCCAGCTCCTGGCGCTCCTGGACAAAGGCCTTGATGACCCGGATGCCGCTGACCGCCTCCTGGACCTGGTCCGTCAGATCGGAGAAGGCCCGCTGCTTGGCAAAAAACTTCCGGTGCATCACCTTGCCGTAGTAGTAGTCGCCGTACATGATGAGCAGCAGGGGGATCACCGCCACCAGGGTCAGGCGCATGTCCACGTAGAACATCATCTTCCCCAGCACCATGACCAGCATCACCGTGGCGTCGAAGGCGGTGACCACCGTGGGCCCCATGAGCATCTGCACAGATCTCATATCGTTGGTGAAATGGGCCATGAGATCACCGGTCTTGTGCTCGTTGTAGTAGCGCATGGACAGCTTCTCCAGGTGAGCGAACAGGTCCTCCTGGAGCCTCCTGCGCACGTCCAGGGCCGCGCCGAAGATGAAGTAGCGCCACCCGAAGCGGCCCGCGGCCATGGCCGCGCCCATGAGAATAATCAGCCCGATGAGCCGCCACACCCCGTCCATCCCGATGGTCCCGGCCTTCAGACCGTCGGTGATCTGGCCGGTGAACTGGGGGATGTAGACGTTCATCAGATCCACCGCGGCCAGGGCCAGTATGCCCGCCGCGTAGTGGAGCCAGCGGCTCTTGGCATAGCCGCCGATCAGTCGAAGCTCCCTCATAGCTCTCCTCCTCAACCATATCCGGATATATCCGCGCGGCGGACAGCTCCGCCGGCGCATGTTCCCCCATTCTAGCACGGCGGATGGCGGAGCACAATAGCTATTTAGGGAAGTTTCGGGGGAAATGGGAGATATTTCGGCACAGATCCCCCTTTTCCCGCAAAAATTCCCCCTTGCATTTTTCCCGCCGCTGTGGTATACTGCTCAAAGACAAATAAAGAAAGGATGTGATAGCGAACATGACAGGTTTCTTCACCGGCGTCGATATTGACGACATGATCTACGGTGAGCGCGACGGTATTATCAGCGAGCGGTAACCACCCCCTGGCAATATGGAGAGACGTGCGTCCACGCTTCACGGCGTGGCTTTTCTTTTTATAGAAACCACCGCGTTCACGGTCCCCCGCGCCGCCCGGCGCAGGGGGCCATGCTTTTTCCGCCGCTCCATTTATAAAACATTTGTTAAGGAATCGGATTTCACGTTTACATTTTTTCTCCCCTGTGATATCCTAATTGTTGGCAGGGTCCGCGGGGCCCCGGCCAATGAATGATGGAGGAAATTGTATATGGAGAAACCTGTTTTGCTGGTTCTTGCGGCGGGAATGGGCAGCCGCTACGGCGGCCTGAAGCAGATGGACAGCATGGGAGGCCATGGACAGAGCATCATTGACTACTCGATCTACGACGCCCGGCGCGCCGGCTTTGAGACGGTGGTATTTGTCATCAACCGGGAGCTGGAGGCGGACTTCCGGGAGACGGTGGGCGCGCGCATCAGCCGGGGCATGGAGGTGCGCTACGCCTTCCAGGAGCTGGAGGACCTGCCCAAGGGCTGCCGGGTCCCCTTTGGCCGCAAAAAGCCCTGGGGCACCACCCACGCCGTGATGGCGGCCCGGGACCTCATCAGCGGCCCCTTTGCGGTCATCAACGCCGACGACTACTACGGCCCGGAGGCCTTCCGGGTGATCTACGACTATCTGGCCCACCACCGGGACCGGCCCGACTGCTTCCAGTACGCCATGGTGGGCTACCACCTGGGCAAGACCGTCACGGAGCACGGCGGCGTGACCCGGGGAATCTGCCACCTCAGCCAGGACGGCCTGCTGGAGGAGGTGGAGGAGCGGGCCGGCATTGAGAAGGACGGGGACGGCGGCCGCTACGCCGCCCAGGACGGCTCCTGGGTCCACCTGGACGGCAAAACCCTGGTGTCCATGAACTTCTGGGGATTCCAGCGCAGCTTCCTGGACGAGGCCATGGCCCGGTTCCCCCTGTTCCTGGACCGCATCCTGGACCAGGACCCCATCCGCGGGGAGTGTTACCTGCCCATCCTGGTCACGGACATGCTCTCCAGGGGCAGGGCCCAGGTGCGGATGCTGTCCACGGCGGACAAGTGGTACGGCGTGACCTACCGGGAGGACAAGCCGGCGGTGGTGGAGGCCCTGCGGGAGAAGACGGAGCAGGGCCTGTACCCGGAGAACCTCTGGGGCGTGTAAGAGCCCCCGGAGAGGCGCCCCACCCCCTTTTGATATCATAAGGAAAAGAGGTCTTTATCCCATGATCTTTTATTTTTCCGCCACCGGCAACAGCAAGTACGCTGCTCAGCGCATCGCCGCTGTCACGGAGGACCGGCTGGTCTCCCTGCGGGACGCGGTCCGCGCCCGCAGCTACCGCTTCAGCGTGGGCAGGGACGAGCGGATCGGCTTTGTGGCGCCGGTCTACTTCCAGGGCCTGCCCAGCATCCTCCGCTTTTTCCTGGACAAGCTCCAGCTGGAGGGATACCAGGAGCAGTATATCTATCTGGTGATGACCTGCGGCCAGTGGACCGGCGGCGCGGCGGACCAGCTCTCCAAGCTTCTGGCGAAAAAGGGCATGGCGCTGTCCGCCCAGTTCGCCATCCCCATGGTGGACAACTACGTGCCCGCCTTCACCATCCCCGGCGAGGAGGAGACGGAGCGGATCCTGGACCGGGCGGAGGCGTATATCGACGAGGCCGGCCGGGCTGTCCGCTCCCGGGGGGCCGGGGACTACAACCGCTGCAAGGGTCCGGCTCCGTCCCTCCAGACGGCGGCCATGTATCCCTCCTACGCCCGGGGCCGCTCCACCCGCCCCTTTGTGGTGACGGACGGGTGCATCGGCTGCGGGCTGTGCCAGGAGATCTGCCCCTGCGGGGCCATCACCCTCGCCGGCGGGCAGCCCCTGTGGACCAAGCCCCAGTGCGTGAGGTGCCTGGCCTGCCTCCACCGCTGTCCCACCGGGGCCATCCACTGGAAAAAGCTCGGCGAGGACCGGGGCCGGTACTTCAACCCCCGGGTGGAGCCCTAGGTCTTGTTCCCTCTTTTCCACAAAGGGAAAGAATGTCCATTCCATGAATTACAGAAAGGAGTCTCTCTCAACGAAAGCAAAGTGGACCAAATACCTGCCGCTGATCCTCATGGCGGCATTCGCGGCCGTATTTCTGCTGGCGGCCAGGGACGTGGAGGCCGCCGATATCCTCCAGTGGTCACCCTCCAACCCCTTTCTGGCGGCCCTGTTCCTCATCGCCCTGTACGCCGCCAAGAGCATGAGCGTATTCTTCCCCTTGGTGGTGCTCTATCTGGCCGGCGGACTGCTCTTCCCCCTGCCCGTATCCCTGGCGGTGAATCTGGCGGGCATGGCGGCCTGCGTCTCCGTGCCCTATCTGGTGGGCCGGTTCTCTGCGGCGGAGAGCGTGGACCGGCTGCGGGAGAAGTATCCCAAGCTGGAGAAGCTGGAGCGGGTGCAGCAGGACAACCATTTCCTCTTTGTGCTCATCGCCAGGGCCCTGGGCGTCCTGCCCGGCGACGTGGTGAGCCTGTACTTCGGCTCCATGCGCCTGCCCTTCCTGCCCTATCTGGCGGGCAGCCTGGTGGGGCTGGCCCCCACCATGGTTGCGGTGAGCATCATGGGGGACAACGCGGCCAACCCCCTCTCCCCGGGCTGTCTCATCGCCGTAGCGGTGGACGGATGCCTGGTGGCCGCCTCCTTCCTGGCCTGCCGGCGGATGCTGCGGAAAAACACCCGGCAGGAAAACGCATAGCAGAGGAGCGCTGTGGATCTCCACAGCGCTCCTTTTGCCGCAAAATACTAAAAACGGGAAAGAAATCCTTCACACATATTTAACACTTTGTCCATAAACATCTCCGGGATTTTATGCTATAATGCCAAAGAAATTGGATTCATTTAAGGGAGGCCCTCTTTGGGCCGGGAGTACGACATGACGCAGACAGGCTTGAGCTTAGGCATCGACATCGGCTCCACCACCGCCAAGGCGGTGCTGGTGGAGGATGGCCGGATCCTATACGAAAAATATCAGCGCCACTTCTCCCAGGTGCGCCAGAAGACCCTGGAGCTGCTGGAGGAGGCGGCGGCCGCCGCCGGGGACCGGCCCTTTACCGCCGCCATCTCCGGCTCCGCCGGCCTGGGGCTGGCGGAGAGCGCCGGCGTGCCCTTTGTCCAGGAGGTGTTCGCCACCGGCGAGGTGGTCCGGGCCCTGGAGCCGGACGCCTCCGCCGTGGTGGAGCTGGGGGGCGAGGACGCCAAGATCATCTTCTTTGACGGCGGCATCGACGAGCGGATGAACGGCTCCTGCGCCGGCGGCACCGGGGCCTTTATTGACCAGATGGCCACCCTCCTGGGCGTCACCGCCGACGAGCTGGACCAGCTGAGCCTGGAGAGCACCCGCCTCTACCCCATCGCCTCCCGGTGCGGCGTGTTCGCCAAGACGGACATCCAGCCCCTGCTCAACCAGGGGGCCAAGCACGCCGACGTGGCGGCCAGCATCTATCAGGCGGTGGTGAACCAGACCATTGCCGGCCTGGCCCAGGGCCGGCGGATCACCGGGAAGGTCCTCTTCCTGGGCGGGCCCCTCTACTACTGCAAGGGCCTGCGCCGCCGGTTCCAGGAGACCCTGGGCCTGACGGACGGTCAGGCGGTTTTCCCGGATTACGGCCGCTTCGCCGTGGCCATGGGGGCCTCCCTCTACGCCCGGAGCGCCGGGGAGGCGTACACCATGGACCAGCTGCGGGAGAAGATCGTCCACAGCTCCGCCGTCCGGGACGCGGCCAACCTCCTGCCGCCCCTGTTTGCCAGCGAGGCGGACTACGCCGCCTTCCGGGCCCGCCACGCCGCCGCCACGGTGGCGGAGGGGGATCTGGCCTCCTACAAGGGCTCCGCCTGGCTGGGCGTCGACTGCGGCTCCACCACCACCAAGGCGGTCCTTCTGGGGGAGGACCGGCAGCTCCTCTATACATACTACAGCTCCAACCGGGGCAATCCGGTGGAGATCGTCCGGGAGCAGCTGGAGACCATCTACGGCCTTTGCGGGGACCGGGTGCGGATCCGGGGCAGCGCCGTCACCGGCTACGGCGAGGAGCTCATCCGGGCCGCCTTTGGCGTGGACCGGGGGGTGGTGGAGACCATCGCCCACTACACCGCGGCCAAGCACTTCTGCCCCCAGGTGGACTTCATCCTGGACATCGGCGGTCAGGACATCAAGTGCTTCAAGATCAAGAACGGGGCCATCGACTCCATCATGCTCAACGAGGCCTGCTCCTCCGGCTGCGGGTCCTTCATCGAGACCTTCGCCCGGTCCATGGGCTATGACGTGGCGGAGTTCGCCCGGAAGGGGCTCCAGGCCGCCGCGCCGGTGAACCTGGGCAGCCGGTGTACCGTGTTCATGAACTCCTCGGTGAAGCAGTCCCAGAAGGACGGGGCCACGGTGGAGGACATCTCCGCGGGGCTCAGCGTCAGCGTGGTGAAAAACGCCATCTACAAGGTCATCCGGGCCGGCAGCGCCGACGAGCTGGGCCGCCATGTGGTGGTCCAGGGGGGCGCCTTCTACAACGACGCGGTGCTCCGGGCCTTTGAGATGGAGCTGGGCCGGGAGGTGATCCGTCCCGCTATCGCCGGGCTCATGGGGGCCTACGGCGCGGCGCTGTACGCCATGGACCTGCGGGAGAGCACCCTCATCTCCCCGGAAAGCCTGAAGCGCTTCACCCACACCGCCAGGGCCGCCGCCTGCCAGGGCTGCACCAACCGCTGCCGGCTGACGGTGAACAGCTTCGGCGGGGGCAAGAAGTACATCTCCGGCAACCAGTGCCAGAAGGGTCTGGGGCTGACCAGCCCGGAGGAACTGCCCGATCTCTACGCCTGGAAGCGGGACGCCCTCATGGGTCTCCAGCCCGGGGCGGAGATCCGGGGCTCCGTGGGCCTGCCCCTGGCCCTGGGCATGTACGAGCTGCTGCCCCTGTGGCACGCCTTCTTCACCCGTCTGGGGTTCCGGGTGGAGGTCTCCGGCCTCTCCTCCCGGCGGGTCTATGAGAAGGGGCAGTTCTCCATCCCCTCGGACACCGCCTGCTATCCGGCCAAGATCATGCACGGCCACATGGAGGTGCTGCTGGAGCGGGGGGTGGACGCCATCTTCTACCCCAGCCTCACCTACAACGTGGACGAGCGGCAGAGCGACAACCACTACAACTGCCCCGTGGTGGCCTACTACGCGGAGCTGCTCCGGGGCAACATGGACGATCTGGCCCAAACCCGGTTCCTCTACCCCTTCCTGAATATCAACAACCGCCGGGAGCTGGCCCGGGAGCTCTTCGCCTGTCTGCATCCCGTGTTTCCGGACGTGACGAAAAGGGAGGTCCGGCAGGCGGTGGACCACGCCTTTGCGGCCTACGAGGGGCACATGACGGCCGTGCGGCGGCAGGGGGAGGCGGCGGTGGCCTGGGCCCGGGCCCACGGCAAGCGGATCATGATCCTGGCGGGCCGGCCCTACCACGTTGATCCGGAGATCTGCCACGGCATCGACAAGCTGGCCGCCTCCCTGGGCTTTGTGGTGGTCAGCGAGGACAGCGTGTGCCACCTGGCGGACCCGCTCCCGGTCCATGTGCTCAACCAGTGGACCTACCACGCCCGGCTCTACCGGGCGGCCCGGTACGCCTGCGGGCACCCGGACGTGCAGCTGGTACAGCTGGTGAGCTTCGGCTGCGGCGTGGACGCCATCACCACCGACGAGGTGCGGCGGATCCTGGAGGAGGCCGGGAAGCTGTACACCCAGATCAAGATCGACGAGATCACCAATCTGGGCGCGGTGAAGATCCGGCTCAGGAGCCTCATCGGCGCGCTGGAGGAGAAGGGCGTCTGAATCTGTGTTGGAACAGGAGATTGCGCACATGAACGAAGAAAAGCAGATATCTGTTAAGAAAACCGTAAAGTCGGGCATTACCTTCGGCAGCGCGCTGGCGATGGTCATCAGCTACTCTACCTGGCGTTCTGTTGGGTGGGCTGTTTTTCACGGACTCCTGAGCTGGATATATGTGATTTACTTTGTGCTGAAATACTAATTCCACGTCTATGGAATCGAAAGGAATCCGATCTATGGTGGATCAGAATAAAGGCTATGTGGTCTTCACCGAGGAGATGAAGAAGACCCACACCATCCTGGTGCCCAACATGCTGCCCATGCACTTTCAGATGATAGGCCGGGTGCTGGAGCGGGTGGGCTACAAGGTGGAGCTGCTGGAGACCAGCGGCCCTCAGATTGCGGAGACGGGACTCAAGTACGTCCACAACGACACCTGCTACCCCGCCATTCTGGTGATCGGGCAGTTCATCCACGCCCTGCAAAGCGGGAAGTACGATCCGGACCGGGTGGCCCTCATCCTGTTCCAGACCGGCGGGGGCTGCCGGGCCTCCAACTACATCCACCTGCTGCGCAAGGCTTTGGAGAAGGCGGGGCTGGGCCATGTGCCGGTGATCAGCCTGTCCATGGCCGGGCTGGAGAAGCACCCGGGGTTCCAGCTGACCCTGCCCCTGGTGATGAAGATGATGTACGGCGTACTCTACGGGGATCTGCTCATGACCCTGGTGAACCAGTGCAAGCCCTACGAGGTGGAGAAGGGGACGGCCCAGGCTCTGGCGGACCGGTGGACCCGGCAGCTGGCCGGGGAGCTGACGGCCAGGAGCACCGGCGGCTACCGCCGGGTGAAGGCCAACTACCGCCGCATTCTGGACCAGTTCGCCGCCATCCCCATGGAGCGGCGGGACACCCTGAAGGTGGGCGTGGTGGGGGAGATCTTTGTCAAGTACTCCCCCCTGGGCAACAACAACCTGGAGCAGTTCCTGGTGGACGAGGGGGCGGAGGTAGTCATCCCGGGACTCATGGACTTCTGCCTGTACTGCGTGTACAATAACATGCTGGACCACCAGCTCTACGGGATGCAGAAGCTCGCCCAGCCCGCCTATCACGCGGCCTACCGGTATCTGGTGGGCAAGGAGCGGGACATGATCGACGCCATTGCCGCCCACGGCCGCTTCACGCCCCCCACCCTCTTCACCCACACCATCTCCCTGGTCCAGGGCACCATCAGCATGGGCGTGAAGATGGGGGAGGGGTGGCTGCTGACGGCGGAGATGCTGGAGCTGGCGGACAAGGGGGTGGGCAACATCGTGTGCACCCAGCCCTTCGGCTGCCTGCCCAACCACATCTGCGGCAAGGGCATGATGAAGCCCATCAAGGAGAAGAATCCGGCTGTCAACATTGTGGCCATCGACTACGACGCCGGGGCCACCAAGGTCAACCAGGAGAACCGGCTGAAGCTGATGCTGGCCAACGCCCACCAGTCCTCCGCCCGGCCGCCGGAGCCCATCCGCATGGCATAAGAGAAATCCAAGCCCGCCTCCGGCAGCAGCCGGAGGCGGGCTTTCGGCTCGTCAAAAGCCATCACGCCGGAACTTTTGCTGTTTTATAAAGAATCTCTAGCCAAGCGGCGGAATCTGGTGTATAATCAACCCGTGCGCAGGCGGCGGGGAGGGCCCCATACCTCCTAAGAGCCTGTATCTCGGCGCACGGATTGACGGGGGATGGTCTGCCCTGCAAGCTTTTCGCAGTCAGGGCTGGTCCTGCTTTGTCACGCCGCGCGCTGTCAGCCGCCGCTGTCATGCGCAGAATACTTAGGAGGAATGATACCCATGAGAAAATGGAACAAGCTGCCGGCGCTGCTGCTGGCAGGGGTCATGGCCCTGGGCCTGACCACCGCCGCCCTGGCGGCGGACGTGACGTACGCGGACGTAGCGGGAACCTGGTCTGAGGAGTATGTGGAGCGTATGACCGAACTGGATCTGATGGAGGGCAGGAGCGCCGGCTCCTTTGCCCCCAACGAAAACATGACCCGGGCAGAGCTGGTGCTGGCCCTCTACCGTCTGGCCGGCTCCCCGGCCATCAGCGGGAAGAACCCCTTTGACGACGTGGCCGGGGACGCCGCCTATCGGGACGCGGTGATCTGGGCAAACGAGAAGGGCATCGCCTCCGGCAGGAGCCAGGGCGTATTTGACCCTGACGGCGATGTGCAGCGCCAGGAGATTGCCAAGATCCTCAACGCCTTTGCCGCCGGCGCCGTGGGCAGAAAGGCCCTGACCAGTCGCGCCGACGTGCTCTCCGGCTACGCCGACGCGGCCCAGGTGTCCGGCTGGGCCAGGGAGAGCATGAACTGGGCCGTTGCCAGCGAGTTCATCACCGGCAGCGGCGGAAAGCTCGATCCCAGAGGCGCCGCCACCCGGGCCCAGATGGCGGCCATTCTCTGCCGCTACATGGACGACGCCTCCACCGGCGACGCGTCCAAGGACAACCCCCGCAACGGCGACAGCATCGGTGAGAACGAGCTGCTGGTGGTCAGCTTCGGCACCAGCTACAACGACAACCGGGCGGCCACCATCGGGGCCGTGGAGAGCGCCATGGAGACGGCCTTCCCCGACTACGCCGTGCGCCGGGGCTTTACCTCCAACATCATCATCGAGCACATCCAGCGCCGGGACGGCGTGGTCATCGACGACGTGACCGAGGCCCTGGCCCGGGCCAAGGCCAACGGCGTGAAGAACCTGCTGGTCCAGCCCACCCACCTGATGAACGGCTATGAGTACGGGGATCTGGTCAAGGAGCTGGAGGGCTGCGTCTCGGACTTTGAGAGCGTCCGGATCGGCGCGCCCCTGCTGACCACGGACGAGGACTTTGCCGCCGTGGCCCAGGCCATGGTGGACGCCGCGGCCGGATATGACGACGGCAAAACCGCCGTGTGCTACATGGGCCACGGCTCCGAGGCCGCCGCCAACGGGATCTACGCCAGAATGCAGCAGCACCTCACTGGCAGCGGCCATGACAACTTCTTTGTGGGCACCGTGGAGGCCGAACCCACGGCGGAGGATCTGGTGAAGCTGGTGAAGGCGGCCGGCTATGAGAAGGTGGTGCTGCGGCCCATGATGATCGTGGCCGGGGACCACGCCAACAACGACATGGCCGGCGACGGCGAGGACTCCTGGAAGTCCGTGTTCACGGCCGCCGGCTTCCAGGTGACGTGCGAGATCAACGGCCTGGGCGAGCTGGAGGCCATCCAGCAGCTGCTGGCGGCCCACGCCGGGGAGGCCAAGCCCCTGGACGAGACGGGCATCCACGTGGAGCCCAACCCGGGGAATGTCAAGCCCGCCGGGACCGCCGCGCCGGCGGACGGCGTGTATACCGTGGAGGTGACCTGCAAGGAGTCCATGTTCAAGATCGCCGGCTGTGAGCTCACCATAGCGGACGGGAAGATGACCGCCGCCCTGACCCTGGGCAGCGCCAGCTTTGACCGGATGTTCCCCGGCTCCGCCGCGGCGGCATCCGCCGGCGGGGAGGGGGCCGTGGAGGCTGTGACGGACGGCGAGACCGCCACCTTTACCCTGCCCGTGTCCGCCCTGGACCAGGAGCTGGGCTTTGCGGCCCACAGCGTCCGCAAGGACACGTGGTATGACCGCAGCCTGACCTTCCACGCCGAATCCCTCCAGGCCAAATAGATTTTCCTCCATATAGAGCCGGCGCGCCGCGAAGCAATGCTTCGCGGCGCGTTTTATCAGGGCTCTATGGTCTGCCCCCGGGGTCCGGGCGGCGCTGCCGGACCGGCGGTCTCAGCGGCGGCAGCCGCCGTGGGGCTGGGGCCGGCCGCAGTCGCAGTCACAGGAGCCGCAGGGGGCGCAGGGAGCGCAGGAGGGCTTGCACTCGCACTCACAGGCGCAGGGCTTCCCGCACTCGCAGTCGCAGGGGCCGCAGGAGGGCTTGGAGCACTCGCAGCCGCACACGCCGGAAAGGCCGTGGGGCGGGAAGAACTCATCCACAGGGAAGCTGATGTTCTGGAACAGCTCGCAGGGGTCCTCGGTGGCGGTGCAGCCGCAGCCGGCGCAGGAGCAGTCCTTGTGGGGCAGGCAGTAGTCGTACACAGGCATGAGCAGCTGGCTGTCCCGCTCCAGACGGATGATGGAGAACTGGCCCAGGGTGACAAAGGCGCGGCGGTAGTCGTCGCCCATGGTCAGCTCGCAGCAGAAGCACTGGCACACGCAGCTGGGGATCTCACAGATGTCGCAGTCGCAGCAGCGGTGCTCGCAGCACTCCACCAGCTTCGCGTCCAGCACGATGGGATCGACTGCCTCCACCACCGCCACAGGCATGTTGCTCTGCTCCAGCATCTGGCGGTCCAGGCCGTCAATGCGCAGCTTGGAGGAGAAGATCTTGGCGTTGCCCTCGCTGCCGAAGAGGATGACCCGCTTGTCGAACACGCACAGGCCCTCCACCTCTACCGGACGGGGGCAGGAGCAGTAGGCGTTGAGGGTGACGCGGTAGAAAAAGCGCATATCCACCGTATAGAACCCCCGGTTGAAGACCACAGGCTCCACGTTGATGTAAGTATACAGCAGCTCCGCCTTGCCGCCCTTGACAGACTGGGCCCGGTTGAGAATATCCTGACCGGCCGCGGTGGGATAGAAGCGGAGATCCTCGATGCAGTCCTTATCACGGCAGCTGTCGTAGATCTTCTTGGTATGGATACAAACGGCCTCGCAGTTTTCCTTCAAGCCGGAAACCGGGCCGGGTACGATGCGTTCAGGCATAATGGAACCTCCTAAAAAGTAACTCTGGTTCGTTCGGTAAGTTTGGAAGGCGTCCGCCTTCATTCCAGTCTATGCGCCCCCCGCCGGGATGTGAAAATTCGGGGTATACAAATCGGCGCCGGACAGGTATAATAGGGAACAGGCAGATCAAGAACCTGTATTCACAGCCGCTGGACGGGTCTTGGCGGCTGTGAATACAGGTTCCAAGAGGAGGTGTCCATGAACGACTTTGGATTTATCAGCGACAAGCTGGAGATCAAGTTCCTCATTCTCTATATCGCGTCCCGGATGATGGGTCCGGCGCCCTTTGAGGTCCTCCAGGAGCTGAGCATGTGCGACGGCGGCGTGGACTACTTCGGCTTCTCCGAGTGTCTGGCGGACCTGGTGCGCACGGAGCACCTGCGGGTGGACCAGGACGGGCTCTACGTCATCACCGAGAAGGGCCGGCGCAACAGCGCCATCTGCGAGAGCAGCCTGCCCTACTCCGTGCGGATGCAGGCGGAGCAGAGTCTGGTCAGCTGCAACGAGCAGCTCCGGCGGAAGGCCCTGGTGCGCTCCCAGATCCAGCCCCGCGAGGAGGGCGGCTACACGGTCACGCTGTCCCTCAGCGACGAGTTGGACGATCTGATGAATCTCCAGCTGCTGGTCACCCGCCAGGACATGGCCCTGGAGCTGCAAAAGCGGTTCCGGGCCCACGCGGAGGAGATCTACTCCAGGATATTGGCGGACCTCTGCGGAGGTGACGGCTGAGCGGCCGCCGCGGCGGGGTAAAAGACCGCCGGGGGCCGGTTTTTGGTCAGGTTAGCAACCATCTGCGGCGCTCCCGCTCTTTAATTTGTAGAAAAACCTCTTGAAAACAGGGGGAATGAGGTGTACTATAGGTACTATCAAGCAATCGTCTCCGGAAGGTACCGCTTGATGATGCACTATATGAAGAATGGAGAACGAGAATATGGCTCGACTCAGCAAGAATGCCCCGGCCAAGACCAGCGCCCCCTCTGTGGTAGAGGCGGTGAAGGAGACTGTGGCCGCGAAGGCTGCCCCGAAGAAAGCCGCTCTGAAGGCCGCGAAGACGGAGGAGATCTACCTCCAGGCCGGCGGTGTGGAGTGGAACGTCACCGACTGCAAGGAGCGCGCCGTTGCCGCCTTTGTGGCGGAGGGCCACAAGGCCTCCGCTGTGAAGAAGCTGGCAGTCTACCTCAAGCCCGAGGAGGGCAAGGCGTACTACGTGATCAACGACAGCGAGAACGGCAGCATCAGCCTGTAAGCGGGATGGACGGCAGCGGAGGCTGCCGCCCGTTTTTTATGTCCGGAAATCCTTTTGGCGAAACGCCCCGGCAGGAGCCGCCTCTTCCTCAAATGGATTTCCGTGTTTTTCCGGAACTTTCCCTTGCCAAAGGCTGAAAAATATGATATGGTAAACACACACGATAGAGGTCGCGGACGCGATGAAGCTGCGCTAGCCGGCAGGCGGAGACCGCAGCGGGGGCAAATCCGCCGAATCCATCCTCCGGGCGCGGAGGCTGGGTGGGGACGGGGAGAACATCTCCGCCACTGTCTGCGGAGCCCTTCGGCTTCCCAGTTGCGCTATCTGCCTGCACTTGCAAGATCTGCTTGTCAAAGCCGGTGGGAGCGTCCGCCGGCTTTTTCTGTTTTTCTCAGGAGGAATGAACCATGGACCATCTGATCATCAGGCCGGAGCGGACCGGCGAGTACAGGGCTGTGGAGGGGCTCCACCGCCGGGCCTTCTGGAATCTGTACGTCCCCGGCTGCCAGGAGCACTATATCGCCCACGTCCTGCGCGGCCGCCCGGACTTTGTCCCGGAGCTGGATCTGGTGTGCGAGCTGGACGGGCAGTTGGCGGCCAACATCATGTACACCCGGTCCTGGCTGACGGACCGGCAGGGGACCCGGGTGGATATCCTCACCTTCGGCCCCCTGGCCGTGGACCCCGGCGCCAATCAATAAGATATAACAACAGGAGGAAATCTTTATGGACATCCGCAATCTCAAGGGCTCCATTGTGGCCCTGGTGACCCCCTTCCACCCGGACGGCTCCGTGAACTTTGAAAAGCTGCGGGAGCTGACGGAGTGGCACATTGAGAACGGCACCGACGCCATTCTGGCCCTGGGCACCACCGGCGAGAGCTCCACCATGACCCACGAGGAGGACGACGCGGTGCTGCAAACCGTGATCGCCGCCGCCGCGGGCCGGGTTCCGGTCATCGCCGGCACCGGCTCCAACGCCACCCAGACCATGCTGGAGAAGAGCCTGCGGGCCCAGGAGCTGGGCGCCGACGGATTGCTGCTCATCACCCCCTACTACAACAAGGGCAACGGCGAGGGCATCTGCCGCCACTTCACCGCCGTGGCCGACGCGGTGAACATCCCCTGCATCCTCTACAACGTCCCCGGCCGCACCGGCTGCGCCATCTCCGTGGAGAACGTGGAGCGGCTCGCCAGGCACCCCAACATCTGCGGCATCAAGGAGGCCAGCGGGGACATGTCCTACGCCATGAAAATCGCCCACTGCATCTCCCCGGATTTCGCCCTCTGGTGCGGCAACGACGACATCACCATTCCCCTGCTGTCCATCGGCGGCAGCGGCGTGATCTCCGTGTGGGCCAACATCATGCCCCGCCAGTGCCACGACATGGTGATGGACTACCTGGAGGGCCGGCAGGACCAGGCCCTGGCCGCGGCCAAGCGGTATCTGGCGCTGATGAACGGCCTCTTCCTGGAGGTGAACCCCATCCCCGTCAAGACCGCCCTGAACCTGATGGGCATGGACGCGGGCCCCTTCCGCCTGCCCCTGTGCGAGATGAGCGGGGCCGGACAGGAGCGGCTGCGGGGACTTCTGAGGGAGGCGGGACTGGTCCAATGAAAATTCTGCTGATCGGACATGGCCGCATGGGCCATCTCATGGAGCGCACCGCCCTGGCCCAGGGGGACCAGCTGGGCGGCATTGTGGACGTGGGCAACCTGGGGGATCTGGAGACCATCGGCCGGGTGGCGGACGTGGCCATCGACTTCTCCGCCCCGGCGGCCCTGCCGGCGGTGGCCCGGTACGTGCGCCAGACCGGCACCCCCCTCCTCTCCGGCGTGACGGGCCTGAGCGGGGCGGAGCTGGAGATCTTTACGGACCTGGGCCGCTGCGCACCGGTGATCCACTCGGCCAACTACTCCCTGGGCGTGGCGGTGTTCCGCCGTGCCCTGGCGGAGGTGGCCGGGGTGCTCTCGGACTTTGACGTGGAGATCGTGGAGACCCACCACAACCAGAAGGCGGACGCCCCCAGCGGCACGGCCAGGCTGCTGCTGGAGGCGGTGGACCCCCGCCACGAGCGCACCCCGGTCTACGGCCGCCACGGCGTTTCCGGTCCCCGGGACAAGCGGGAGATCGGCGTACACGCCCTCCGGGGCGGCACCGAGGCGGGGACCCACACGGTGAGCTTCTTCGGTCCCGATGAGGTGCTGGAGATCACCCACCGGGCCTCCTCCCGGCAGATCTTCGTCAACGGCGCGCTCCACGCCGCCCGGCGGCTGATCCATATGCCCAAGGGCCGCTACGCCCTGGAGGATATCTTATTTGGAGGGACAAAGGCATGATGAACGCCCAGGAGATTATCGCCTACATCGGCGCGGCGGAGAAGAAGACGCCGGTGAAGGTATACATTAACGAGAGGGAGCCTATCGACTACGGCTCCGCCCAGGTTTTCGGCGAGGGCCGCAGCAGGGTGGTGTTCGGGGACTGGCGGGAGCTGGGCCCCCTCCTGGCCGCCAACGCGGAGCGCATCGCGGACATGGTGGTGGAGAATGACCGGCGCAACAGCGCCATCCCTTTGCTGGACATGAAGGGGATCAACGCCAGGATCGAGCCCGGCGCCATTATCCGGGAGCAGGTGGAGATCGGGGACAACGCGGTGATCATGATGGGCGCGGTCATCAACATCGGCGCGGTCATCGGCCCGGGCACCATGATCGACATGGGGGCCATTCTGGGGGGCCGGGCCACGGTGGGCAGGAACTGCCACATCGGCGCGGGGGCCGTGCTGGCCGGGGTCATCGAGCCCGCCAGCGCCACGCCGGTGATTGTGGAGGACAACGTGCTGGTGGGGGCCAACGCCGTGGTCATCGAGGGCGTTCACGTAGGCGAGAACGCGGTGGTGGCCGCCGGGGCGGTGGTCATCGAGGACGTGCCCGCCGGGGCGGTGGTGGCCGGCTGTCCCGCCCGGGTCATCAAGATGAAGGACGAGGGCACCACCCAGAAGACCGCCCTGGAGGCCGCTCTGCGGCAGCTGTAGAAAAAAAGGCGGCAAAAGCGGTTGACATCCCCCGGCCTATGGGGTATACTGAACGTACAAGCAGCCGGTAGGTAAGGCTACCCCCGGGATATGGATCGCTGCCGCAAAGGGATGGAGACATCCCGCGCTGGTTTGAACAGGTCTTGTCGAACGCAAGGCATGACCTAACGCGATTTCACCGCCCTGGGGAGCTAAAGCTCAAACGGAGGCGGAGCGCATCGCGGTACTGCCGCGCACCCGTTTTCGTTCGGGTGCGCGGCTTTTTGCTTGCAGGACAACAGGGAAGGAGGCGAAGAGGATGGACGCAGGCGGCGGGCCAGACAACAGAACAAGCGCCGGCCGGGCGGGCGTCTGTCCCGGCGCGGTCTGATGTGTCCGGCCTCCCTGCCAGGACGGGGCTCCGCCCCGAGAAGCAAGGAGGAGATCAGCGATGATGAACAGCAAGACCTATTTTGTGAACAACAAAACCTATTCCGTCCCCACGGAGCCGGCCCGGGACACGGTGGGGGCCATCATGTGGGACCGGCCGGTGGTGCTGCCGCCCCTGGCCCGGATCAACGAGGCGATTGAGCGGCTGCGGCAGGTGGGGCTGCCCCACCCCTCCATGAACAGCTGCTATGTGGTGGCGGAGGACTACACCCTGCTGGGCGTGCTGGGGCTGCGGGACATGCTCCTCACCCGGGGCGGGGTGCGGGTGGAGGCGGCCATGACCCGGCCCTTTGCCACCATCCAGCCGGAGGACGATCAGGAGCTGGCCGCCCAGCTGATGGAGGCGTTTGACCTGCTGGAGCTGCCGGTGGTGGACAAAGACAACCGCCTGGTGGGAGTGGTCACCGCCGACGAGGCCATGGGCGTTTTGCAGGAGGAGGCCACGGAGGACATGGAGATGATGGCCGCCATCACCCCCTCGGAGCGGCCCTATCTGGACACGCCTGTGTGGCGCATTTTCGCCAGCCGCATCCCCTGGCTGCTGCTTCTGATGCTGTCGGCGGCCTTCACCGGGGCCATTATCCAGCACTTTGAGGCCGCCCTGGCCGCCCAGGTGGCCCTCACCGCCTTCATCCCCATGCTCATGGACACCGGCGGCAACTGCGGCAGCCAGTCCTCTGTCACGGTGATCCGGGGACTGAGCCTGGGCCAGATCCGCTTTGGCGACTGGCTGCGGGTGCTGTGGAAGGAGCTGCGGGTGGGGCTGCTGTGCGGAGCGTCCCTGGCGGCGGTGAACCTGCTGCGCCTGACCCTCCTGACCGCCGTGTCCCCGGCCGTAGCGGCGACAGTGAGTCTGACCCTGGCGGTGACGGTGCTGGCGGCCAAGCTGGTAGGCTGCTGCCTGCCCATCCTGGCCAAGCGGCTGGGCCTGGACCCCGCTGTCATGGCCAGCCCCTTCATCACCACCCTGGTGGACGCCGTCTCCCTGCTGGCCTACTTCGGCATGGCCTCCCTGCTGCTGGGGGTGTGACCCAAAGGAGTATCCCATGGAAAAGAGAGCCCTTCCATCACCCGTCCTCTTTCTCGCCCTCGCCTTTTCCCTCCCCCTCCTCTTCGCGGTCCTCCGGACCCGGGCGGAGGACGGGACCCTGCGCCTCCTCCTCTACGGCCTGCAGGCGGCGGGGCCCTCTCTGGCGGCCCTGGCTGCCGCGGCCCGCGGCGGGGAGCTGGTCCCCTTCCTCGCCCGGCAGCTCCGGGCCCGGGGCGCTCTGGCCGCCTGCCTGATCCCCTTTGCCGCCGCCCTGGCGGCTATGGCAGCGGCGCGGGGCCTCTCCTGCGCCCTGACCGGGGAGACGTTCGCGGTGCGCGGCGTGACCCCGGCCCAGGGGCTGGTGATCCTGTGGGCGCTGGCGGCGGAGGAGCTGGGGTGGCGGGGGTATCTGCACCCTTTGCTGCGCTCCTCCATGGGGCGGCCCGCGCTTGCGCCCCTGGCGGTGGGCCTGATCTGGGGCCTGTGGCACTACCACTACGTTCTCTTTGACGGGATGCGGGTCCCCCTGGTCTGGTTTTTCTTAGGCTGCGTGGCGGAGAGCTGCCTGTACGGCTATTTTCTGGACCGCTCCGGCGGCAATCTGCTCTCCGCCATGTCCTACCACTGCTCCTGGAACCTGTTCGTCCATGTGTTTGCCATTCAGCCGGCGGACAACGGCGGCGATCCCCTGCCCTACGTTATTCTGACGGTTCTGGAGCTGCTGGCGGCCTGTCTGGTCCTGGCGGCGGGGCGGCCCAGAGGCGCTCCGCCCAGTGTTTACAGTCCGTTCACAGAAAATTAGCACTCTTGTCATGAGAGTGCTAATTTTCCTCTTTACATTTCCCCGCCCCGGGTGTACAATCACTGTCGAAAAGAAAAAACACGAGGTATGACCCGCCGGCCGGGCCATACTAGGGCTTGTTTGATAATTGGCGATATGCCCAACAGCAAGGAATTTTTTCGCCAGACAAGGCAAATTTTTGCAGGCATCCTGCCGGATGGCAAGAAAATTTAACGCAGTATGGCGGAAAAAGGCCTGCTGTTTGGGCGTGTTGACAATTTTCAAACAAGCCCTAAGCCCAAAGGAGGCATTGCGCATGAATTTCGACAAGTACACCCAGAACGCCCAGGCGGCGGTGGCGGACTGCCAGTCCATCGCCATTGAGAACGGCCAGCAGCAGCTGGAGGGGGAGCACCTCCACCTGGCCCTGCTGCGCCAGCAGGAGGGGCTGGTGCCCCGGCTGCTGACCTACATGGGCCTGGACGTGGAGACCCTGGCCAGGGAGGTCCAGGGGGAGATTGACCGGCTGCCCAAGGTGTCCGGCAGCGGAGCCGGGCAGCTCTACGCCAGCCGCGGCTTCTCCCAGCTGCTCCATTCGGCGGAGCGGATCGCCGGACAGTTCAAGGACGAATACGTGTCCGTGGAGCACCTGTATCTGGCCCTGGCCCAGGAGACCAGCACCCCCAGCGCCCGGATCTTCCGCCAGTACGGGATCGACTATGAGAAGATCCTCCAGGCCCTCACCAGGATCCGGGGCAGCCAGCGGGTCACCAGCCAGAACCCGGAGGAGAGCTACGAGGCCCTGGCGAAGTACGGCCGGGATCTGGTGGAGATGGCCCGGCAGGGGAAGCTGGACCCGGTCATCGGCCGGGACGGGGAGATCCGCCACACCATCCAGATCCTCAGCCGCAAGACCAAGAACAACCCCGTGCTCATCGGCGAGCCCGGCGTGGGCAAGACCGCGGTGGTGGAGGGGCTGGCCCAGCGGATCCTCAACGGCGACGTGCCCGAGGGGCTCAAGGACAAGACCATCTTCGCCCTGGACATGGGCGCCCTCATCGCCGGCGCCAAGTACCGGGGGGAGTTTGAGGAGCGGCTGAAGGCGGTGCTCAGCGAGGTGGAGAAGAGCGAGGGGCGGATCCTGCTGTTCATCGACGAGCTCCACAACATCGTGGGCGCGGGCCGCACCGAGGGCAGCATGGACGCGGGCAATCTCCTCAAGCCCAAGCTGGCCCGGGGGGAGCTCCACTGCATCGGGGCCACCACCCTGGACGAGTACCGCAAATATATTGAGAAGGACGCGGCCCTGGAGCGGCGGTTCCAGAAGGTGCTCATCGGCCAGCCCACGGTGGAGGACACGGTGTCCATCCTCCGGGGCCTGAAGGAGCGCTTTGAGATCCACCACGGCGTGCGCATCACCGACAGCGCCCTCATCGCCTGCGCCACCCTGTCGGACCGCTATATCACGGACCGCTTCCTGCCGGACAAGGCCATTGACCTGATGGACGAGGCGGCCAGCAAGATCCGCATGGAGATCGACAGCCTGCCCGGGGAGCTGGACGAGATCAGCCGCAAGATCATGCAGCTGGAGATCGAGAAGCAGGCCCTGGGCAAGGAGGAGGAC
>ERZ779637.556-NODE-556-length-23230-cov-7.269299_pt1 | contig 23230 bp, 20 predicted proteins | sample MGYA00514196_ERZ779637 | MGnify/ENA primary metagenome ERZ779637 (study PRJEB29562, sample SAMEA4376700) | mouse gut metagenome | isolation source: Cecum | study: EMG produced TPA metagenomics assembly of the A DSS colitis mouse model was used to assess the...
ATGGCTTTGGCAGGAACCGGAAGCAGAAATTTGTTATGTCGTTTACTATAACTTACCAGTAGCAACTAGTAATTTTGTATAAGTATCAAACTCATAAAAAATTATCAAAAGACTTATCATAATCAAAGAAACATATTTTTTCCTTACAGAACCATCAAATAAATTTTTTAAAATGTTTCACGTGTAACATTCAATTTATAAAATTAGAACTCCATTTTCAAAATATATACCCATTATAAACAGGCCTATAAATATTGAAAATAACAAGCAAATATCCTATAATCAAATATATAAATTGGAAGTTATAAAGGAGAAAGTATTATGAAATCAAGCAATAAAGATAATGGTTGGATAGCTGGGAGACTATATTTTAACAGAAAAGATAAAAGAGTAATTATCAAGAGACCAGAAAGTGGATTTGGCTATACAATGAATTTAGGAAATAAAGAGACATGGATATTTAACATTATTTCTGTAATCATTATAGTTATATTAGTCACCATTCTTCAAAACAACTTCTAACAACTTATTTCATATAGTGCACTATACTATATGATACCAGAATTAAAAATAATAAGTTAGTTTCATAATTGCACACTCTACCATTTAAGTATATAATAATAAACAAGAAGCGAAAATATATTCTTCCAGCCGCTATGTGGCTTATTTTTGAATCAATTGCCATCACTCTCTGGCAAATCAAAGACAACCTGTTTTATCTATTCAATTTCAGTTACATAGGTACTTCCATCACTCTGGGCATTCTTCTCTATCTACATGATTACAAGTACGCTCACAGAATTGTACAACTACTAGTCGATCTTTACATATTTATCTATCTAGGGGTCATCTGTAATGAAAATATGCAAATAGAAGGCTTTTGGTATTACCTTTTTACCGGAGTATTTGAAGTCGCAACAATCCATTATGCAGTCGCCAAAATATTCGATCCTCTTATCTTTGGCAGAGGTTGGTGTGGATTAGCTTTTTTATTTCAGGACAATAGAGCATTTTGCAAATATATATGTCCAATCACAATATTTTTAAAACTAATGAGTTGCTTCTCTTTCATTCGGATCAAATGCGATAAAGATAAATGTATCTCCTGCGGAAAATGCAAAAGAATCTGTCCGATGGATGTTGATATGACATATAACTCATGAAAAAGAAAAAATGGAACAGAATGCATCTTATGTATGGAATGTGTCAAAAATTGTCCAAAAAAGGAACTATAACATAAAATACAAAGAGACTCTGATAATCTACAGAATCGAAAAGGAGCAAACAAATTATGAATAAGAAAACAGCTACCGCCCTAATCTTAACAGCATCTTCCATCAGTGCAATGCACGTTATAAACCGAGTACACACTTCACTCTGCACTGTCAAAAACTTACTGAGTAATTCAGAAAACCAATATTATGAGTGGCGCTTCGGCAAGATTAGATACCAGAAAAAAGGCAGTGGTACCCCTCTCCTATTTATCCATGATCTTACCGTCGGAAGTTCCAACTATGAATACCACAGATTGATCAACAATCTCACAGATCAACATGAAATATACTCGATCGATCTGCTTGGCTATGGACTATCAGATAAACCGACCATGACCTACACCGGAAATATTTACGAACAACTGGTAAGCGATTTTATCAAGAATGTAATTCACAGAAAAACATCCATAATCGTAACCGGGGAATCTGTTCCTTTTGTGATCATGTCCTGTCACAATAATCCGGAACTCTACAACAAATTAATCTGCATTAATCCGCAGAACCTTTATTTACAGAACCAGATTCCTTCCAGACAGACACAGATTTTGAAGCTTTTCTTTGAAACGCCAATCCTGGGAACTTTTACGTATCACATCTTTGCCAACAAACATATGATACGTAAATCATTCAAAGAAGAATATTTCTATCAACCTGGTGAGATCAAAGAAAAATATATATACAACTATGTAGAGGCTGCACATATCGGCAAATACAATTCCAAATTTGCATTTGCCAGTTACATCGCTAAATATATGAATATGAATATTCTTCATGAACTGAAAGAAATAGATAACAGTATCTTAATGATCGGCGGAGAAAAGGAAAAGGACATTAAGACCACCATCGAAAACTACAAGTATTACAATCCGGCAATTGAAGAAGTCTATATTCCCCAGACGAAACATTTTCCTCACTTGGAATCGCCGGACGAAATGTTGAAAGAAATAGAAATGTTCCTCTGATCTATTTTACAGCACTGCAAAGCAGCAAGGTATTTGACCCTCGCGGCAGTCGCCAAATGTCTGCAGGCAGTCACTCGCGGAAATAAATTAAGACATAAAGAAGCATCAAAAAATTAATCTATAAATCTCAAACCAGAAAAAATACCGAAGAAACAAGAATGACCAATCTCTTGCTTCTCCGGTATTTTTATCTTCCATTATTTCAGACTATTACATTTTTCTCCAATATCCGATCTGACGCTCATTGATCTCTTTGATAGTATCTACATTCACTTTAAAGTTCCTGTCGATATCCATCAGACCATTGATCTCCTGCTGTACATCTGCTACCTGCGTATAGCAATAACCGCATACATAAGGAATCTCCTTGACAGCCGTAGTGATCTTATCAAATCTCTTGATAAAATCTTCTTCCGTATTTACCTTATTGCCATATCCCCAACCGCTGTCATCGTTATTGAAAGCAATACCGCCGTACTCGCTGATGATCACTGGTTGACCAATATAGTCATAACCATTTGCCATTGCTGACTTAAAGAGACTGTGATATACTTCCGTACTAAAAATCTCTTTCTCGCAATCCACATAACGCTTTTTCAGAAGCTTACCTATCTCTTCATAGTCATGCAGCGTAAGGATATCGGAGATCGTGTGTTCCCAACCATCATTAACAATGACCGGTCGATATCTGTCAATACTCTTTGTCAGATAGTAAATTCCCTCCGTAAAATGCTGCTGTCTTACATCCGTCTCTACCTGACTGATACCCCAGGACTCATTGAAAGGTGTCCACGTGATGATACAAGGATGATTATAATTTTGCTTTACAATTTCCAGCCATTCCCTCGTAAACTCTTCCACCGCATAATCAGAGAAATCATAGGCAGATGCCATCTCACTCCAAACGAGCATACCCTTCACATCACACCAATATAAGAATCTTTCATCCTCTGTCTTCTGATGTTTACGCAGTCCGTTATAACCAAGTGCGTGGATCTTATCGATATCTTTGATCAATGCTTCTTCACTTGGTGGTGTTAAATGAGAATCCTTCCAATATCCCTGATCGAGGATTAATCTCTGATAAAGGGGATGTCCGTTTAACAGAATATTTCTCTGCTCTATACGGATTTCACGCATTGCAAAATAAGAACCGACCGTATCCAATATATCTGTATCTTTTACTACCCTGAAGGTAATATCATATAGATTTGGCTCTTCCGGACTCCACGTCTTTACGATCCATGCATATCCGCTGTTTTTCTTAGATATATCGATCCTGGTATTCACATGTTCGGATACGACTGCGGTACATACCTTATTAATGAACTTTCCGTCAAAGGTAACTATCGCCTCAACGCTCAGGCTCCCATCCCACATACATTCCGATGCATCAACCTGATATTCCACTTCAAGTTCACACTCATCCAAATGCGGTGTCATCTTCACAGCCTTCAGACTCACCTTAGGCACATATTCAGTCCACACTGTTTTCCAGATTCCTGTAGTCTGTACATACCAGCATTGGTAATTTTCATCACACCAACGTTGTTTTCCTCTGGGCTGCTGCATATCAAAGGTATCTTCCACTCTCACCACCAAAAGATTCTCTCCGTCCTTTACCAGATCAGTGATATCAAAAGAAAATCTCGCATAGCCGCCTCTGTGGCTGCCAGCCTTCTGCCCATTCACCCAAAGCGTTGTCAGAAAGTCGCTGCCCTCGAAATGAATAACAAAGTTTTCTTTCTCTAATCTGCTGCCATCAATATTAATCTTCTTACTATACCAGATAATATCGTGCCGGCTTTCATCCTGAATCCCGCTCAACTTCGTCTCGTAAGTAAAAGGCACCTGGATCTCATGCTGTTTCTCAAATTCCTCATACCATTTATCACGCTCTCCCGCATTGTCGTCATCAAAACGAAAATCCCACGCTCCATTCAAATTCTCCCAATTATCCCTCACAAACTGTGGTCTGGGATAATCCTTGACATAATACTTCATAAACTAAATTCTCCTCTCTTTCTATTTTACGCTTATTTGCATTCGTTTTAACTAAAGCACTTTGCGCTTAAAGAGGTTTCTTACTTGCCATTCCTGCTTTGCGCGGATATTTAACAGGCGTAGGGACACACTTTTCCACTACAAACAAATTACGAAACAAATCTGAATCAGGAAGATTAAAAGCTATCTGTTCCTCTATCTTACCACCAAGTGTCTTGATTGCATATTCCGCATTCTTCATCTCTTCCGTGATCTTCTCAGATTTATAAGATATGAATTTTCCTCCAACTTTAACATAAGGAAGGCAGTATTCTGAAAGCACAGAGAGATTTGCCACTGCTCTCGACACACAAAGATCATACTGCTCTCTCAACTGTCCGGGCTTTGCATAATCTTCTGCCCGTCCATGAATCGCATCAATTCCATCCAGAGCAAGTTCTTCTATCACTTCTCCTAAAAAATCAATTCGCTTATGCAAAGAATCCATCAAAGTCACTTTCAAATGCGGAAATGCAATTTTAAGTGGAATGCCCGGAAAACCACCGCCCGTTCCGATATCGATCACCGAAGCAGGAAACATATGCAGATCATAGGCCTTCACAAGAGAAAGACTGTCAATAAAATGTTTCTTTAAAACCTCATTAAATTCTGTAATAGCAGTAAGGTTCATCACCTTATTCTTTTCTATCAACATCTCATAATATATAAGAAACTGCTGTACCTGCGAATCTGTCAAAACGATATGAAGTTCACTCAAATCCTTATAAAACTGTTTAAGATCATATTTATCAAGAATAGTATCCATATATTTTATTTATCCTGCCATTTTCTATATTACATGATATGAAATGATGCCAGGGTCAAAAGGTCATGTATGACATGCTTGCATGTCAAAACATGACTTTGGGACCCGAAAAAACATGAAAAAGTAGCCCGATAGGGCGGATTTTGAATGTTTTAAGGATTGCGGGAGCATGAAATGCAGAGCAATCCGTAGGCATCAGGGGCAAAAAACCTTTTGACCCCAGCATCTATGAAATATTAAGATCATAAGATGCCATACGGATTATCCCATGTCGTATACTTCCACGATCCTGTTCGATATTCGGATATCATGTTTTATGATAATGCTCCAAATAGATCAACAACACAGAAATATCTGCTGGCGATACACCGGAAATCCTCGATGCCTGCCCTACTGAAACAGGTTTAAAATCAATAAGTTTTTGTCTTGCTTCCAACCGCAGCGAACTGATATCATTATAGTTAAGATCGGCCGGAATTCTTTTCTTTTCCATTTTCTTATATTGCTCTACCTGGCGCATCTGCCGCTCGATATATCCCTCATATTTTACTTCGATCTCCACCTGCTCGATCACATCTTCAGGGAGAGGTATCCGCTTTGTATCAATTTCTGCCAGTGTTTTGTATGTGAGTTCCGGCCGGCACATAAGCTCCGCCAGATTTGTACCTGTCTTTAACAAAGAACTGCCGCATTTTTCCAAAAAATCCTGATTTTCTTTTGCGGCTCCTATCACGGTATTCTTCAGACGATATATTTCTTCTTCTATCATTTTCTTCTTCTGAAGTGTCTTATGATAAACTTCATCAGATACGAGTCCCACTTCATATCCGATCTGACGCAAACGCAGATCCGCATTATCCTGACGAAGTAACAGTCTATATTCTGCTCTAGAAGTCATCATACGGTAAGGTTCAAAGTTTTCTTTAGTCACAAGATCGTCAATCAACACTCCTATATATGCCTGAGAACGATCAAGAATAACAGGTTGTTTTCCAAAGATCGTAAGAGCAGCATTGATACCGGCTATCAATCCCTGTGCCGCAGCCTCCTCATACCCGCTGCTTCCGTTAAATTGTCCGCCGCTGAACAATCCTTTAATATCCTTAAATTCCAAAGTTGGATATAACTGCCTCGGATTAATACAGTCATACTCGATCGCATAGGCATTTCTTACGATCTTACAATGCTCCAGCCCCGGCACAGTGCGATACATGGCAAGCTGTACATCCTCAGGAAGAGAAGAAGACATACCTCCGACATACATTTCATTGGTATGTATCCCTTCCGGTTCGATAAAAACCTGGTGCCTGTCCTTATCAGAAAATTTCACCACTTTATCTTCTATAGACGGACAGTATCTCGGACCTGTACCTTCAATGATTCCTGCATAAATGGGAGATCTGTCAAGGTTCGCCCTGATAATATCATGTGTATTCTCATTAGTGTAAGTCAACCAGCAGGATACCTGATCGATCTGTACATCCGCAGGATCGGTTGAAAAAGAAAAAGGTACTACTTTCTCATCTCCAAACTGTTCTTCCATCTTACTATAATCGATCGTATTGCCATCCATCCTGGCCGGAGTTCCTGTCTTAAATCTTCTCATCTCTATACCAAGATCTTCAAGAGACTCCGTCAGATAATTTGCCGCCTGCAGGCCATTCGGTCCCGTATAAGTAATAGCCTCCCCACACAGACATCTCGCTTTGAGATAGGTACCCGTACATAAGATAACCGCCTTACACTCATAAATTGCTCCCGTAAAAGTCATAACGCCAGTTATTTTTTTAGTTGCAGCGCTTTCTTTATTATAATAACAGTCGTAATTATCTGTTAAGATCTTACATACCTCTGCCTGCTTGATCGTAAGATTTTCCTGATTCTCCAATACTTTACGCATTGCTCTGGAATACTCTGCTTTATCTGCCTGCGCGCGGAGAGAATGCACAGCGGGACCCTTAGACTTATTGAGCATCTTAGATTGTATAAAAGTCTTATCAATAATATTACCCATCTCTCCGCCAAGCGCATCTATCTCACGGACCAAATGACCCTTGGAAGTTCCGCCGATATTCGGATTACAGGGCATCAATGCGATACTGTCCACACTGACTGTAAAGATTACTGTTCTTAACCCCAGCCGTGCACAGGCAAGCGCTGCTTCACACCCTGCATGTCCGGCACCGACAACGCACACATCTACTTTATCCTGTATATAAGACTTATCAAATATCTCTGACATATTAACCTCCATGATTTCACTCTACGGAATCTCAAATCTTATTTTCCCATACAAAACTTAGAAAAGATCTCATTCACAAGATCCTCTCCTACTTCTTCTCCTATAATTCTGCCAAGTGATGCATAAGCACTCATCAGATCAATAGAATAGAAATCTTCCGGCATGTCCAGTTCCAAGCTTTTCTTTACCTGTACTATACTGTCAAGAGTATCCCGGATAGCTTCTTTATGTCGCATATTCGTGATATACACCTGATCGTTATAAGTAATCCTGCCGTGGAAAAACATATCTTTGATAGCATTGACCAGATCTTCAATGCCGGAATCTGTCTTTGTCGAAGTCCTGATGATACACTTTTCGTTTTCTGCAGTCTTATCAGTATCTAAAGTTCTGTCAATTCCTTTTATCATATCATAAATATCATTTTCTCTGACTACTTCATTCAGATCAGACTTATTCAGCAGAATAATAGTATTTTTATGCCGGATCATATTCATGATCTCATAGTCATTATCGTCCAGAGGAAGAGAAGAATCCACAACATAAAGAATCAGATCGGCATTCTCGGAAATCTTCTTCGCTCTGTCTACTCCTATCTTCTCTACTATATCCTCCGTGCGGCGGATACCTGCGGTATCAATGATATTCAAAGTGATCCCGCCAAGCGATATGATTTCTTCCAACGTATCCCTGGTCGTTCCTGCAATATCGGTCACGATCGCCTTCTCCTCTCCTACCAAGATATTTAACAGAGAAGATTTTCCTGCATTCGGTTTTCCGACGATAACCGTACTAATTCCCTCACGCAACATCCTGCCGTCATCTGCAGAATCTAACAATCCACTTAATTCTTTCATGATATGATCTGTTTTCTCTGATAATCTGTCATGATGACCGTCCAGACTGATATGCTCAGGATCATCCAGAGCAGACTCTATAAAAGCGATCTCATATAAGATATCATTTCTCAGACTTACTATTTTATCAGATAAAGAACCTTTTAGCTGCTTCATAGAAGACTGCAGGGCAAATTCATTCTTGGCGTGTATGATATCCATCACTGCTTCCGCTTTTGACAAATCTATTCTTCCGTTTAAAAAAGCACGTTTCGTAAATTCTCCTGGTTCCGCTATCCTTGCTCCTGCACATATCACAGTAGCAAGAATCTTCCTCATCATAAGAATACCGCCATGACAGTTGATCTCCACCGTATCTTCTGCTGTATAACTCCGCGGAGCCTTCATCACTGTGACCATTACTTCGTCGATCACATTCTCACTTACTTCTGTTTCTTCTATAATAAATCCATAATGTATCGTATGCGTAGCATATTTCGTCAGAATTCTTTCATTCCTGCTGTTTCTGTATATCTTATCAACGATCATCAGAGCATCTTCTCCGCTGACACGTATGATACCGATTCCAGAATCAGACATAGCTGTTGCGATAGCCGCGATCGTATCTGTCCTCATAGAATAAAACTCCACTAAAAACGGCAAGATTTAAATATCCTGCCGTTTAAAAAGAAAATATTATCTGTTCCTGTCATACTTCTTTAAAACCACGACCACATGTCTGAACGGCTCGTCGCCTTCGCTGTGTGTCGTGACATACTTATCATTCTGAAGTGCGGAATGTATGATCCTTCTCTCATAAGGATTCATTGGCTCCAAAGATACAGGTCTCTTCGTTCTCTTTACCTTATAAGAAATATTCTTTGCCAGGTTCTCCAAAGTTTCCTTTCTTCTCTGACGATAATTTTCCGTATCAACCTTCACCCTGATATAATTCTCAACATTCTTATTCACTACCAGAGATACAAGGTATTGCAAGGAATCCAGAGTCTGTCCTCTCTTACCGATCAGCACACCCATATCGTCGCCGCTCAGATCGATTTCCATATAATTCTCGATCTCGTCATATTTTACATCCACGACAACCGTCATATCCATGGCTTCAAAGACATCCCTTAAGAAATCTTTTGCGGTATCCTGCACGGAAGACTTTACTCTCGCCTTAATGATAGCAGGTTTAGCGCCTATTCCAAGAAATCCGGTAGATCCTTCCTCTACAACTTCATATTCCAGCTTATCACTGGTCACAGTAAATTTCTGACATGCTTCCGTGATCGCATCATTCACTGTCTTTGCAGATATCTCAATAAATTCCATAAATATTCAATCCTCCATTCCTACACAAAATCACCCTGATAAAATCCGTTAATCCTATTTGTTATTCTTCTCGTTATACTGCTTCACCATATTAGCCTTCGACATCATGCTTCCTGGTTTTGCATTCTTGCTATAGTATTCAGTAGATTTCCTGACTGCTTCTGCCTTCTCTTCTGCTGTCATGCTGGAATTGCCATCTGTCTTTGATATATTTGCAGTATTTACCTTCTTCGTGTTCATACTCGCATAAGCAGCCATCTGCTCAGCCTTAACACCGGCTTTTTCCATCTTCTTCTTGGCTTTGACTTCATTCTTCTTAATGATATCATCCAGATCCATCTTATCAATATGTTTGTTGATCACAACCTGCTGAATACTTCTCACAACAGCACCGGCTACCCAGTAAAGTCCAAGACCGGCAGGCAATGTATAACAGAAGATAGCGGACATGATCGGCATCATCATATTCATTGTCTTCATGGACTGCATCATAGTATTCTGAGTATCACTCTTGTTATCCGACTGCGTTTCCTGCTGCGGCATTAATTTCAAGTTGATCCACTGCGTTACAGCAGACAGAACAGGAATCAAAATAGCCGCCACTACCATCAGATAAGAACCTGCACTGATAGCTTCTTTTACAATATAAGAAGGAGAATTACCGATATTCAATCCAAGGAAATTATTATACTGGTTTAATAATTCAAGTGACTGATCCACATCTCCTGACAGACTCGGAAACTTATCCTTGATACTGAGCCACTCTGCAGTAGAGGCCTTATTCAGCACATCAATGAAAGTATTCTGTACATAAGTAGTAACACCGTTTATAAAAGACTCATTTTGAAATTGATTCTCATAATAACGAGCCTGAGAAAATGACTTGATAAATTCCGTACTCCCTGCCTGTGTGATCAGATTATCCACAAGCGGAAAAAAAGCATCCTTAATCTTGCTGACATAGGCAGGCATATTGTTAATGACCCGATACAATGCAAACAGAATCGGCATCTGGATGATTAGCTGTACGCAGCCTCCGGTAGGAGAAACACCGTACTTCGCATAAATTGCTTTCGTCTCCATATTCATCGCCATCATGGCATCATTATCTTTCCGGTTCTTATATTTGGCTTGTACAGCCTGCAGTTCCGGATTCATCTTCGCAGACAGCTTAGAGAACTTCTGCTGCTTGATCGTAAGGGGCATCATAAGAAGATAGATTACGATCGTAAACAAAATAATAGCAAGTCCAATATTAGGGATACCAATCTTATCAATGACAAAAAAGATACCTTCCATAATATAACCCAACAGTTTCGCGATAGGACCTAGTATCTTACCGGGATCCTGGGTTAACAAAATATCTGACACTATCGATTTACCTCCTTGAAATCATGTTTGTTACCATTTACAACTTTACCAATCATAACAATTTGAACTACTCCTCTGTTTCCTGCATACATGATCATTATGGAACAGGGTCATAACCACCTTTTGAAAAAGGATTACATCTGCATATTCTCCATAGTGCCATACATCCGCCTTTTAAAGCGCCATATTTTTCGACTGCCTCCAATCCGTATTCGGAACAGGTCGGAAAATAAGGACACTTCGTACTTTTCATCGGAGAAATATAACTTCTATAGAATTTAATAAGATAAATTAATAATTTTTTCATATCAATTTCTAACTCTACTCTTCATCGCACAAGATGTGATGAAGGCCCGAAAGATGTAATAACGCACTTTCGATCTCATGATAACCGACCGAAGCAGCACTTTTTCTTGCAACGACTACTATATCTAAACCACTATTAAATATATTCTCATGTAGTCTGTAACTTTCTCTCACCAGTCTGGCAAACCTGTGCCTGACGACACTGTTTCCTATCTTCTTACTGGCGGATATTCCCAGTCTGTTCTTCTGCGTGTTGTTTTTCAATACGTACATTACCAGATACTTGTTTGCATAACTCTTGCCGTTTCTATAAACATACTGGAAATCATTATTTTTCCTTAAGGATTCTGAAAATACCATTTTTCCTCCATATCTAACGAATTACAAGTTACATGAAATCAGGAGAAAAAAAGGCCACATAAATGCGGCCTATGCTGATAATCTCTTTCTTCCCTTTGCACGTCTTGCAGCCAGAACTTTTCTTCCACCGGCAGTACTCATTCTCTTGCGGAATCCGTGAACCTTGGATCTCTGTCTCTTCTTAGGCTGATAAGTCATTTTCATTTCGATGCACCTCCTTCTATGAAACCTTAATGTATATATAAGGTAGTTTTATTATACAAATATTTGAAAAACAACATGTTGATTATATATAATTCACCGGAAAACGTCAAGTAAATAAGCCTATTTTTCTTCGTAAAATACAATAAAAATGGCACAAAACTTATTTTCAAAAAAATCTGATACATAAAAACATATGATGACTATATCCACAATTCTGTGTATAACTTGTGTATAACTCTTTCATAAAATAGACAAGCCTTTCCATTTCATTTAAAAATAAGATGTTTATAATGTTCATATCTAATTTTACAGTTGTCCACACAACAAATTGCACATTCAAAAAAATTTATCCTCATTAACATTTCTTTTGAGGATGCTTTTCTTAAAAAACATTAAGTTGTGGACAAATCTGTGGATATAAATATTATTTTGTGGACAACTTCATTTGAATTTTTAGATTATTTATATTAATATATAGTGTAGGAGAGTTTCGACGTATAGTAAATGATAACTAAATTTACCGTACACTACAGCCATCCTTATAATGCTCATATAGAACGAGGTTTATCAAAATATGGATTCAATCAAAAACAAATGGGATTTAATCAAAGAGACGCTGCGGGAAGAATATGAACTTACCGACATTTCCTACAATACCTGGATCGTTCCTCTTAATTTCTATCAGGTTAAAGATAACGTAGTTATGATCATCATACCTTCCGACCAGGCTCATGCTCTCAATTACATCTCTTCCAAATATAAAAGTTTTTTTCAGGTTACCATATCAGAGATGATGAACCACACTTACGATATAGCTTTTATATTAGAGAAGGATGTGGTAGAAGGCGCTCTGAAAGAAGACGATCCTCTTTATAACTTGAAATATGAACATGCTAATTTGAATCCGAAGTATAAATTCGACACCTTTGTCGTAGGCAGCAACAATAAATTTGCCCACTCTGCTTCTCTCGCAGTGGCCGAATCCCCAGGTGACGTATACAATCCTCTCTATATTTATGGAGGAGCCGGCCTGGGTAAGACCCACCTGATGCATTCCATCGGACGATACATATTAGAACAGAATCCTGATATGAAAGTGCTCTATGTGACGTCGGAAGTCTTTACCAATGAAGTCATCGACGGCGTTAGAAGCGGTGATACCGTTAAAATGAACAAATTCCGCGAGAAATACAGGACTGTGGACGTACTTCTGATTGATGATATTCAATTTATCATCGGTAAAGAGAGTACACAGGAGGAATTCTTTCATACTTTTAACACCCTGCATTCTGCCGGAAAGCAGATCATTCTCTCTTCGGACAAGCCTCCTAAGGATATGGAGATCTTAGAAGAAAGATTCCGCTCCAGATTTGAATGGGGTCTGATCGCGGATATCCAGCCGCCGGACTACGAGACGAGAATGGCAATCCTTAAGAAGAACGCTGAAACCTATCCCAAAGAGATAGAAGATGAAGTATTCCAATATATTGCAAATAATATCAAATCCAATATCAGAGAATTGGAAGGAGCTTTTAATAAGATCATAGCTTTTTCAAAATTAAATAAAGTAGACATCAATCTTGCCTACGCAGAGGAAGCATTGAAAGATGTCATAGATCCAGATCTTCCAAGAGATATTACACCTACACTGATCATCAATGTAGTGGCAGAACATTTTAACATTAGTCCGACAGATATCACTTCCAAGAAAAGAAATTCTGAATTCGTCCTGCCAAGACAGATCGTCATGTATCTTTGCAGGACCATGACAGAGACCTCACTTGCCGGCATTGCCAAGATACTGGGCAAGAAAGACCACACCACTGTGATCCACGGTATCAAGAAGATCACGGAAGGAATCCTGGATAATGAAGAACTCAAAAGCAAAGTGGAATTGATCAAGAAAAAAATCAGCCCCTCATGATTTTTACTTTCATTCCTAAGCGTCACAAATTCAGACTGAACAAGTTCAATTTGTTGAAATAAATTACTCATCAGAGAATATATTCAACCTTATCATCCACATAAATAACATTTGGACTTGTTGAAAACCAGTGGAAAGAAAGTAGATATTGACAGAAGACCACTATAAGCCGGATAAAGCAATATAAGACAAATGTTGATAATCTAAGATTTATCATCAGGTTATCCGGAGTTTTTCACATGGTTATTCTTTTACTTTTTTGCTGATAAATAGTATAATAGACAGGGTTATCCACTTATCAACACCTATTATTATGAAGACTATGAAATAAATTATTAATAAATTACTTCTGGCAGCTCAAAATTTTTGCACACATATAAGAAAGGAATCTATGCACATATGAAGATTGTATGTTCAAAATCCAGTCTCTTAAGCGGAGTACAGATTGTTTCCAAGGCTGTTCCTAATAAGACAACAATGTCTATATTGGAATGTATACTTGTAGATACGAGAACCGGTGAGATCAAACTGACTGCCAATGATATGGAACTTGGTATTGAGACGGTCATCGACGGAGAGATCATTGAGAAAGGTATCATTGCACTGGATGCCAAGATTTTTCTGGAGATCGTGAGGAAACTTCCTGACAATGATATTACGATTGAGACAGATGATTCGTTCAAGACTACCATCACTTGTGAGAAGGCTAAATTTAACATCATAGGAAAATCAGGAGAAGACTTCTCTTTTCTTCCGGAAATCGAGAAGAATGATTGTGTGATGTTGTCACAGTTTACGTTAAAGGAAGTGATCAGGCAGACGATCTTCGCTATATCGGATAATGACAATAATAAGCTGATGACGGGAGAACTGTTTGAGATCAGTGACAATACGTTAAAGGTTGTTGCTCTTGATGGCCACAGAATCTCCATTAGAAGGATACTCCTTAAGAATTCCTATGATTACAAGAAAGTAGTCGTTCCTGGCAAGACGTTGAATGAAATCAGCAAGATACTTTCCGGTGATATGGATAAAGATGTCAGTATCTATTTTACGAGTAAACATATTCTATTTGAATTTGATAATACGATCGTTGTTTCCAGATTGATCGAAGGTGAGTATTTCAGAATTGAGCAGATGCTATCCAGCGATTATGAGACAAGAGTGAGGATCAATAAGAAAGAATTGCTGAATTGTATTGACAGAGCGACTCTTCTTGTGAAGGAAGGGGATAAGAAGCCTGTTATCATGAGTATATTGGATGGCATGATGCAGTTGAAGATGAATTCTACTGTGGGAAGTATGGATGAGGAGATCGACATCGATAAGGAGGGCAAGGATCTGATGATAGGATTTAACCCTAAATTCCTGATCGATTCCCTGCGTGTGATCGAAGATGAAGAGATCAACCTGTATATGGTGAATCCGAAAGCGCCATGTTTTATCAGAAATGCAGAGGAGACGTATATCTATGTGATACTGCCGGTGAATTTTACGACGGTAAATTAAGATGTATGGTATGTTTGAAATTTTGCTCGTGTCCTCAGCGTTAAACGCTTCGGAATGGAGGAATAAAATAGAAAATTATGGAAATAATCAAGATAAAGGACGATTTTATTAAGCTGGGACAGGCGCTTAAGCTGGCGGGACTGGTGGAGTCCGGAGTGGATGCTAAGATAGAAGTACAGGAAGGACAAGTTAAGGTCAATGGCATTGTGGAAACACAGCGCGGAAAGAAGATCCATTCGGGCGATGTGATTGAATTTGACGGACAACAGGTTAGGGTAGAAAACTGATGATTATAAAATCATTGGAAATTGCAGATTACAGGAATTACGACTCTTTACATATTGATTTCAGCAGCGGTACTAATATTCTGTATGGAGATAATGCACAGGGTAAGACGAATATTTTGGAAGCAATCTATATGTCGGCTACTACTAAATCTCACAAAGGAACTAAGGATAAAGATGTCGTTAATTTCAATAAAGAAGAAGCTCACATCAGGACTTATCTTGAAAAAGAGGGCATAGAGACAAGAGTGGATATGCATCTTCGCAAGAACAAATCCAAAGGGATTGCGATTGACGGACAGAAGATCAAAAAGGCGGCACAGCTTCTTGGTCTTTTGAATGTTGTTTTCTTTTCTCCGGAAGACCTAAGTATCATCAAGAATGGGCCTGCGGAGCGGAGAAGGTTCGTGGATATGGAACTGTGTCAGCTGGATCAGTTTTATCTCTACAATCTCAACAATTACAATAAGATCGTAAATCAGCGCAATAAGCTGCTCAAAGACATGTATTTTAATCCATCCCTTAAGGAAACGCTTAATATATGGGATTCTCAACTGATTTCTTTTGGAAGTAAGATCATAGAGAGAAGGCAGCTTTTTGTAGAGCAGTTGAATGAAATCATATTGGATATACACGGGAAATTGTCTGGCGGCAGGGAGAATCTTGTCATTCAATACGAACCTGATGTGACGATAGGTGACTATGAAGCTAAGCTGGCGGCGAATCAGGAAAGAGATGTCAAGTTAAAACAGACCACTACCGGGCCTCATAGGGACGATTTTAGTTTTCTTGTAGGTAATATTGATATCCGTAAATTTGGATCTCAGGGGCAGCAGAGGACAGCGGCGCTTTCTCTTAAATTGTCGGAGATCGAATTGGTGAAGAAGATGACCAAGGATAATCCGGTACTGCTTTTGGATGATGTATTGTCGGAGCTTGACAGTAACAGGCAGAATTATCTGCTAAGTACGATCGGAGACATCCAGACCATCATTACTTGCACGGGATTAGATGAATTTGTGAATAATCGATTTGAAATCGACAAAGTTTTCCATATAGAAAATGGTAAGATTATAGGACAGACATAACAGTATTAAAGAAGGGCATGGTGAATATGGCTAATACAGCTAACGAATACGGTGCAGATCAAATACAGATTTTAGAGGGTCTTGAGGCAGTCAGGAAAAGGCCTGGTATGTATATAGGCAGTACTTCACTTCGGGGTCTTCATCATCTAGTGTATGAGATTGTGGATAATTCGGTCGATGAAGCCTTGGCCGGTTTTTGTGATACTATTCATGTTACAATCAATCAGGACAACTCGATCACCGTGGAAGATAACGGCAGGGGTATTCCGGTGGGCATTAACCATAAGGCGGGTATTCCGGCTGTTGAAGTGGTATTTACGATCCTTCATGCAGGCGGTAAATTCGGCGGTGGGGGATACAAGGTATCGGGTGGTCTGCACGGTGTGGGTGCTTCTGTAGTCAATGCACTCTCTGATTGGCTGGAAGTGGAGATCTGTGCGGAAGGCAAGGTGCATAAACAGCGTTATGAGAGAGGACATGTATGTTATCCGCTGAAGGTAGTAGGAGAATGTAGTACAGATAAGACAGGAACGAAGGTTCATTTTATACCGGATAAGACAATCTTTGAAGAGACTGTCTTTGATTATGATACGCTTAAGACGAGACTGAGAGAAACGGCTTTTCTGACCAAAGGGTTGCGGATCATACTGATCGATGAAAGAGAAGGTAAGGAGCAGAAGAAAGAGTTTTATTATGAGGGAGGTATCAAGGAGTTTGTAACCTACCTAAATAAGAGCAAAGAAGCGCTGTACAATGATGTTATGTATTTTGAAGGTTCCAGAAACGGCGTTTATGTGGAAGTAGCCTTACAGCACAATGATTCTTACAATGAAAGTGTTTATACTTTTGTCAATAATATCAATACGCCGGAAGGCGGCACGCATCTGGTCGGTTTCCGGAATGCATTGACGAAGACTTTTAACGATTATGCACGAACCAATAAGCTGTTGAAAGATAACGAGGCGAATCTTTCGGGAGAAGATATCAGGGAAGGTTTGACGGCGATCATCAGTATTAAGGTGGAGGATCCTCAGTTTGAAGGACAAACAAAGCAGAAACTTGGTAATTCTGAAGCTCGGGGCGCCGTTGACGGTGTAGTCAGCGAACAGCTGACTTATTTCCTGGAGCAGAATCCGTCGGTTGCCAAGACTATCTGTGAGAAATCGATATTGGCACAGCGTGCCAGGGAAGCAGCCAGAAAAGCCAGAGATCTGACAAGGCGTAAGACGGCGTTAGAAGGAAGTGCCTTGCCTGGTAAATTGGCGGATTGTTCCGATAAGGATCCTAAGAATTGTGAAATCTATATCGTAGAGGGAGATTCTGCAGGCGGTTCTGCCAAGACTGCCAGAAGCCGTGCTACACAGGCAATTCTGCCGCTGCGCGGTAAAATCTTGAATGTGGAAAAGGCAAGGCTGGATAAGATTTATGCCAATGCGGAGATCAAAGCGATGATCACGGCTTTCGGTACAGGCATTCACGACGATTTCGATATCAGTAAACTGCGTTATGACAAGATAATTATCATGACAGATGCCGATGTGGACGGAGCACATATCGCTACATTGATGCTTACGTTCATCTATCGTTTTATGCCGGAGTTGATCAAACAAGGACATGTGTATCTGGCGAAACCGCCTTTGTATAAGCTGGAGAAGAACAGACAAATATGGTATGCCTATAGCGATGAGGAATTGGAGAAGCTTCTTGCAGAGGTAGGACGTGATCAGAATAATAAGATTCAGCGTTATAAAGGTTTGGGAGAGATGGATGCGGATCAATTGTGGGAAACAACTATGGATCCTGAACGGCGTATCTTGCTTCGTGTGAATATTAATGAGGAAGAAGAGTCGGAAGTAGACCTTACTTTCAATACACTGATGGGTGATAAGGTGGAGCCGCGGCGTATCTTTATCGAGGAAAATGCGAAGTTTGTAAAGAATCTGGATATATAGTTTATGTATCAATTTGACCATCTGCAAAGCAGATGATTGTAAGAAAGGAACATTGCTACAGAATGGATGACAGGATTTTTGATAAGATTGAGGAAGTAGATCTTAAGAAGAAAATGGAAGATTCTTACATAGATTATGCTATGAGCGTTATCGCTGCGCGTGCGCTTCCTGATGTAAGAGACGGTTTGAAGCCGGTACAGCGCCGGGTTCTGTATTCCATGATCGAGTTAAATAACGGTCCGGACAAGCCTCACAGAAAAAGTGCCCGTATCGTGGGTGATACGATGGGTAAATATCATCCACACGGTGATAGTTCTATTTATGGTGCGCTCGTCAATATGGCACAGGAATGGTCTACCAGATATCCTCTTGTCGATGGACACGGGAATTTTGGTTCTGTGGACGGCGACGGTGCGGCAGCCATGCGTTACACGGAAGCAAGGTTGAGTAAGATTTCCATGGAACTTCTGGCGGATATCAACAAGGATACTGTGGATTTCGTACCGAACTTCGATGATACGGAGAAAGAACCGATCGTATTGCCCAGTCGTTATCCGAATCTGCTTGTAAATGGTACTTCCGGCATTGCGGTTGGTATGGCTACCAATATACCGCCTCATAATCTGCGGGAAGTAATAAATGCGGTTGTGAAGATCATTGATAATAGGGTCAATGAAGACAGAAGTACCGATATGGAAGAACTTCTGGAAATCGTGAAGGCTCCTGATTTTCCTACGGGTGGTATCATACTGGGTACCAGAGGAGCGGAAGAAGCTTATAGGACAGGACGCGGCAAAGTGAGAGTCCGCGCAGTTACAGATATCGAGACAATGCCTAATGGAAAGAGCCGTATCATTGTGACAGAACTTCCTTATATGGTGAATAAAGCCAATCTGATCTTAAAGATCGCGGATTTGGTCAAATTAAAGAAGATTGATGGTATCACTGATCTGAGAGATGAGACAAACCGTGAAGGTATGCGGGTCGTTATAGAACTTCGAAAGGATGCCAATGCCAATGTGATCTTGAATCAATTATACAAGCACACACAGTTGCAGGATTCCTTTGGCGTGATCATGCTGGCTTTGGTGAACAATGAGCCTAAGGTCATGAATCTTCTTGATATGCTGACACACTATATCAGACATCAGGAAGAGGTTGTGACCAGAAGGACTAAGTATGATCTGAATAAAGCAGAAGAGAGGGATCATATTTTACAGGGTCTGCTGATCGCTCTGGATCATATCGATGAAGTGATCCAGATCATCAGAAGTAGTCAGACAACGCCGATCGCGAAGGAACGGTTGATCGAACGTTTCCAGTTCTCTGATGTACAGGCACAGGCCATTGTTGATATGCGTCTGCGTGCATTGACAGGTCTGGAGAGAGAGAAACTTGAGAATGAACATAAGGAATTGATGGCTAAGATTGCCGAGTTGAAGGCGATTCTTGCAGATGAGAAGCTACTGCTTGGTGTGATCAGAGAAGAAATATTGATCATTTCCGAGAAATACGGGGATGACAGAAGAAGTAAGATTGGGTTTGATGTCTATGACATCAATATGGAGGATTTGATACCGAAGGGAAATACGGTCATTGCCATGACCAGCCTTGGATATGTGAAACGTATGACTGTGGATAATTTTAAGGCTCAGAATCGTGGCGGCAAGGGCATTAAGGGAATGCAGACGATAGAGGAAGATTATATTGAGGATCTTCTGATGACGTCAACGCATCATTATTTGATGTTCTTTACTAATATGGGCCGGGTATACAGGATTAAAGCTTATGAGATTCCGGAAGCAAGCCGCACTGCCAGAGGAATTGCTATTGTCAATATCCTGCAGTTAAATCCGGGTGAGAAGATATCCGCTATGATACCGATCAAGGATTATGAGGAGAATGAGAACCTTTTCATGGTAACTAAACGCGGTATCGTAAAGAAAACGCCTGTTATGGAATTTAGCAACGTCAGGAAAAACGGGCTTGCCGCCATCAGTCTGCGGGAAGATGACGAACTGATCGAAGTGAAAACAACTTCTATGGAAACGGAAATATTCCTCGTAACAAAACTTGGTATGTGTATCCGTTTCAAGGAGACAGATGTGCGTCCTACCGGCAGGAATTCTATGGGAGTAATCGGTATGAATCTGTCTGATGGGGATGAGATCGTCGGGATGCAGTTGGATCATCAGGGTGATTCTCTTCTGATCGTCTCCGAGAACGGTATGGGTAAACGTACTTATCTGGATGAATTTACGGTGCAGAAACGTGGCGGTAAGGGTATCAAATGTTATAAGATCACAGAGAAGACCGGGGATGTAGTCGGTGTGAAGGCTGTTGATGATGAGCATGAGATCATGATGATCACGACGGAAGGTATCATCATACAGCTTCGTATGGAAGATATCTCTACATTGGGAAGAATCACTTCCGGTGTGAAGATGATCAATCTGGATGATAATGTGAAAGTTGCCAGGATCGCGAAGGTAAGAGAGAAGCTCAGTGACGGGCATCATGAAATAGAGAATCTGGATGATATCGTAGATGAATCAGAAGATACTAAGAACACTGAGAACGATGAAAATACAGGTAATGAACTATGAAGCTTGCTGTAATAGGGGATATTCATAGTAACCATATCGCATTGGAAACATGTATCGCACATGCAGTTGACAGAAATGTTGATGAATTCCTTTTTCTTGGGGATTATATCAGCGACTGTCCTTATCCGCAGAGAACAATGAAAGTTATCTACGAGATGAAACAGAAATACCGCTGTACTTTTATCCGAGGAAACAGGGAAGATTATATGCTGGATCATAAGAAGAATCCACAGGATAAATGGACCTATTCCTCTGCCAGTGGTAATCTACTCTATACTTATGAGAATTTGACGAAACGGGATCTGGATTTCTATGAAAGTATGGATATTCAAGGGATATATGAGAGAGAAGGATATCCGCCTTTCCGCTATTGTCATGGATCTCTTACGAAGTCAAATGAATTGTTGACGCCGGAAAATGATAAGTTAGAACAGATTATGGCCGCTATGGATGTGGATTTGGTCGTCAGCGGACATACCCATATTCAGGAGAGTGCAATCTATGGGTCTAAGAAATTGATCCATCCTGGTTCTGTAGGGGTTCCTTGGTATCATGACGGTAAGACACAGTATATGATACTGCATGGGACTGAGTATGGATGGGAAGAAGAGTTTTTTCAGCTGTCTTATGATGTGGATGCCGTGAAGGAAGAATTTAAGACTTCCGGGATCATGGCAAAGGCGTTATACTGGTCGAAGTTATGTATTCATGTTATAGAGACAGGAAATGACTATACAAGCCCCTGTCTGCTGCTTGCTATGAAATTATGCAGAGAGGAAGAAGGGGAAGTCAATTGGCCTGATATTTCTGAGAAATATTGGGAAGAGGCGTTCAGGAATTTTGTGAAATAAAATACCCCGCAGCTTGCTGCAGGGTATTTTTCAAAGGCATTATGATCTTTTGGAATTGATGACGATCGAAGCGATACCGCAACAGATACCGCCGACAGCAAATACTATGATATAAGGCATCCCCCATCCATCGAATACAAAACCGGCTATCAGGTATAAAATTGTGGCAATTAGCATGATACAGCCGCATACAGTTTCTGTCAAAGAACCCTTTTTATAAGCTTCGGAATTCTTATCATTTAGTTGGTTGTATTGATCAATGTTGTATTTTTCTTTCTGCGTTCCAAAATAAACGATGATAGCAGTAGCGATTGCAATGATCAGAAAGAAAAAGGACATTTCAAAAGCTTCCAGATATTCATTTCCATCAATCTGTGGAAAGAGAGAATCTAAACCTGAAATCAGTATGAAATTAATGATATAGAGGGATATTCCTGTTGTTATCATAACGGAAAACTTTTTGTTAAAGTTGTCTATCTCCTCTTCCTGATAGAAATTTACGATGTATGGATTCTTCTTCTTAAAATCATTGCTGCGAATACCGAATAAAGTTAAGATCGCCACGCCGATCACAAGAAAGATCAAGAATATGATACCGCAGAAATCTTCTTTGATCGGTTCGTCTTCAAAGAAATAATTTAAGCCATATACAAGTAATGTAGAGGAAAGGCCCAAAAAGATAAGAGCGATGCCAAGAGAAGTAAATTTGCTGAATGCATTATAATGTTTATCATAGTTGGTATTGTCTTCTACATATACCTGACTGACATCTCCTTGTACCAGATCATCCATACTGCAATGGAATACTTTGCATAATTGAAGTAATTTATCCATTTCAGGATAGGAGGAATCAGACTCCCATTTTGATACAGATTGTCTGGAAACATCCAGCTGCTCCGCAAGTTGTTCTTGTGTGATATTATTTTTCTTTCTTAAAAATTGTAAGTTTTCTCCAAGACTCATGTGAATTCTCCTTTTTCTGTAATGATAAAAATATATCGTATGTTATTTTAATACCAAGTTTTTTACAAGGTATTTTATTCTCGCTAGCAACGAGCCAAGTGGCTGCTTGCAGTGGAGTATTTGATTGAGTGACAAGAATTGTAAAGCTGTACCGGTCTGCCTTAACTGTCTCTCATTTTAAGAAAAATGTGATGTAAACTCTATCAATTTCGTGTTGCTTTTAAGTTTTTTTATGGTAAGTTGCGGTTGCATCCTTATAAAATGCGCGTTTTATGTAAAAATATAATTTTGACATTTGATTTTGGTGTTAGTCCGCAAATGGGTTGGTAACCCTTTTAAGTCCATCTTATTACC
>ERZ779637.557-NODE-557-length-23190-cov-18.088610_pt1 | contig 23190 bp, 21 predicted proteins | sample MGYA00514196_ERZ779637 | MGnify/ENA primary metagenome ERZ779637 (study PRJEB29562, sample SAMEA4376700) | mouse gut metagenome | isolation source: Cecum | study: EMG produced TPA metagenomics assembly of the A DSS colitis mouse model was used to assess the...
CGTATCCGCCGCGCTGAAGCATCTTTCCACATTCCAAAACGACGGTGCCTTTCGGATCAGTGACGACATAGCTTGCGTTCATCTGCATCAGGTTTGGCTTCACATGGAAGCGGGTCTTGCCGGAGCCGGAACCGCCGATAATCAGTACATTTTTATTGATGTTATATTTGGGTATCTTATTTCTCCCAAGCATGATCCGCTCTGTCTGCGTTAAGAGGATGTTGTCCGGGAATTTAGGGTCGATAAAAGGCTTTATGTCCTCCTGTGTCCCCCACCTTGCACTGCCATACTCTACGCCATGACGGTATTTCTTTGCGTTTTTCCCTTTAAGGTACACCACTGCCCGGACTGCCGCCGCGCCTGCCACGCCGATCAACAGGTCGCGGGGATGGAAACCCGGCAATGGGTTTTCAGTGATCGTTGCCCCCAGGCCGGACACCGCCGCCATCATCTTTGTCACCGCATCCGCGCCTGCACTGAGCCGGTAGCCCTCCGCGATCTTAGAGAAAAACCAGAACATCATCACATAGGGGAGGTTTGGGACAACATATTTTTTTATGTCAATACTGCCTTTCAATGCTCAATCCCTCCTTTCCCGCGGTGTTTCTCCCTGTCTGCGGACTGCCTGCTGACAAGTTCCTTAAAGTGGGAAAGCTGCTTTTTCAGCGAAGGCTTCCCCCTCTTCCGGTTTAATGTTTTCGCAGTATATTCCGCAAACGCGGCATTTAAGGCGTCCGCATCACGGGCCTTGAAAAACACAAGGTACTTTCCCTGTGACGGGTCTTTTTTCAGCGCAAAGTCCACACCGTACTTTCTTGCGACACGCTCAAAAGATTTGATATTCTTATCCGTGATCTCAATGTTCTGTACGCCGCCGCCCTGCTCCACAAGGCTTTTTACGCTCTGTTTCCCGTGCTGCGGCTCATTTGCCTGCCTCTGGTACTGGCGTATTGCCCATTTCAAAAGGTCTGCTGTCAGCTTCCCGCCGTTTTTTCCCACCCGTATCACAAGCGCGACGGATTTATCCCTGACTTCATCCTGCATCCGATAACCTCCCTTCTTCTAATTTTCTGTCAGCTTCCCATGCACCACATAGCGGGCATTTTCAAAGGAATAGGCACAGGTGGAGAGCGTCACGATATGGTCGTCACCGCCCACCCTGACCTCCGAAGAAAAATCCGATCTTTCCTTTATGCGCACAAGCCATGCGGCAAAATCCCCGCCGGAAGCAAAACGCAGGGTATAAGCGTCTGAATCCACCGCCGCCGTATACCCCGCAAACAGTTCCAGCCGGTAGTCCTTTTCCTCCGTAACCAGATACATCACCGGATGGGCCTCATAATATTCCTGCTCCGCATAGGAAACCAGACAGGCAAACATTTTCCCGCTCGCCATGTGGTGCCCGTAGATCAGTGTATTTTCGTCAGACAGGCCGCTCCGGTTCCCACAGTCCATGAACAGACAGCCGTTCCGGTTCTCGCTCCCGTCCGCCAGATGGGACAGGTAATAGGAATTGTCCTGTCCCTGCACCACCGGATAGCTTACCGCTGTATCCGGGCAGTAAAGCCAGCCCACAAGGTCGGGGCTGGCTTCCTTCAAAGCAGCAAAATCAATATCCAGGATACGCGGCGCATCTTCCGGCATATCCCCGTCCGGTGCAGGTGTTCCCGGCATGGCAGGCTCCCCCGTTTCTTCACAGGGCATCACATACTGCGCCATCTTCCCGTATGCCCTCTCACTGTCCGCATCCTGCCTCCATGTGTCATAAATACGCAGGCTAAACAAAGCGGCCACACCCATGCACACCACCGCCAATAATGCCGGAAAACAGACCGAAAATGCCTTATTCATCTCTGCTGTCTTTCTTCCGCGCTTTATAAACTGCATACCCGGCAGATACGCCCCCTGCGATCAGCGCAAGGACAGCGATCACCGCCCACAGTCCAATGTTGGAATCGTCGCCGGTCTTTGGTACATTCGCAGACATAGATGCCTGCCCTGATTTTGAAGATGTATTCCCGGCAGTGCCCGATTTTCCCGAAGCGTCGGATGTCCCTGTCTTTTCCGCGCTGCTCCCGGTGGAATCTTTCTTTGAAGAAACCTCCCCGTCCGAATTTCCTCCTGCCGCCTCGTTTTTGTTGGAGTTATCCACGTTTACTACCACGCTGCTTTTATTTTCCGGCAGGCTGTCGATCAGCCCCTTTATATCGTCCAGAAGGGTGTCCGGCTTTTCCACATAAGTCCTCACACGGTTGCTTGTGAGCGTCACATCATTTTCTGAAACGCTGGCTACATTCTGGATGCAGTCCCCTTCCGCTTCTTTCAGTGCCTGCGCCAGAAAAGTTACAGTCTGGGATTGGCCGCCTGCAAGCGTGACCGTCCATGTGACAGTCCCATTCTCACAGGAGCCGCCGTTTCCCGCAGACACAAAGCTGCATCCTTCCGGCACTTCATCCGTGATTAGGAAAGTCCGTTCCTCCACTGCCGTATTTTTCACAGTGATCTGGTATTGCAGGTTAGTTCCGCTCTTTACCGTCTCCCCGTTCAAATCCTTTTTCCCGTTCTCACTCTTTACAGCCTTTACCAATTCCTCCAGTACATAATTGATGACCTGGTTAGTTGTGGCTGTTTTGGACTTCCCTGTTTCCCTGTCGCTGACCGTAACAGCGGCATTGTTCGCAAAGGCTTCACCGGACAGCTCCGCGCCGGCTTTTACACGGACAGTGACAAACCCTTCCGTATCCGGCTCCACGTCAAAGCACCAGCGCACGTTATCGCCTTTCACAATGCTGTATACCCTGCCGTCGTCAGAAGCGTCCACAAAGGACACACCAGCGGGAAGAATATCATTGATCTCTATGCTGCGGACTGTATAGCTGTCATTTTTATAGGTGATCTTGTAGGCCACAATATCCCCCACAGCCACGTTCTCACCGTTTATATCCCTGCCATCCGCATCCAGTACATATTTTGCAGGCACATAATTTCTGGTATGTTCGTCTTTTTTATCACCGTTCTCCGCTTCCGTGCCGATGTGGGCCTCATCCATATCCACATAAGCCTGGTTTTCAACCGTCTTTCCGGTTGCGGAATCCAGGACTTTCACCTCCACTGATACCGTCACTTCCTCATGCGCCCCGGTCTCCATTGACCACCTGACCGTATGGGTGTCTTTATCATACACGCCGCCGTCACTTGCAGTGACAAAACCCACATCTTCGGGCAGCGCATCCGTAATCACCGCTGTCTTTCCATAATCTGAGGGATTCTTATAGGAAACGGTATATATGATGTTCTCCCCGATCTGCACCGGGTAAGTGTTGATGGACGGCTCCCCAAGTTTGGAAAATACGTCTTTTTCAGGGGTCGGGATAACCGGCGTCTCCACCTCGTTTGTCTCTTTCCTGGCAAAATCCACCGATACCATGGCACGGTTTTTCAGGATGGTGTCCTCCGCCTCTTTCAATATCTTTACCTTTACCGATACGGTTTCCTGCGTATTCTCTTTTACATCCACTTTCCATGTGACCGTATGGGTGCCTGTCTCATAGCTGCCCTCATGGTCTGCCGAGACAAATTCCACATTTTCCGGAAGCGCGTCTGTAACGGTAAATTCACGCCCGTCATCAGCGGGATTCTGGAACGTGATCCGGTATTCCAGAATGTCCCCGGCCTGTTTTACAGTCTGTATGCTGTTCCCTTCTCCATCTGCCCCTATATCGTGGCCATCTACGCACAAGACCGCTTTGAAAGGCTTATCCAGCACATAGACCGGCGTTTTTTCATCCAGCACGGAATCAGAGGAAATGGAAACCTTCTGCGTCCAGTCAACAAAGACCTCCGCCTGGTTATATATTTTCGTATATTCCGTATCAAAGGACGGCACAAAAGCATCAAAGGAGACTGTCTTTTCCTCCCCTGCCGCCAGTGTCATCTTCCATGTGATCGTCCTGCCGTCCACTGTGCCGCCGTCTGAAACTGTCCCCTCTGCCAGGGAAACCTCCGCAGGGATTTCATCTGTTACGGTAAATACTTTTTCTTCCTCTGCCGGGTTTCGGAAAGTTATGGTATATGTAACTGTTTCCTCCCCGTTTATCACTTTGTTGGTAACATCCTCCCCTTCCGTATTCCAAACGGATTTTACCGGGTCTTCCAGAACAGGGGAGTTTGTCACGTCAGACAGGGGCACATCCTTTTCCGAACTGTCCGGGATCGCCTTAAAACATACGGTTCCCGTATTTTTCAGGACTTCCCCCTGGGCCGCGGCTTCCACCTTGCAGTCAAAGGACACTGCACCTCTGCCATAGGCAACCACTGTTCCCTTCCATGACACGGTATGGGCTTCGGCATCATATACACCGCCGTTTCCGATGGAATCTGCTATCACTTCCATCCCCACAGGCACCCTGTCCGTAATCTCTACGGCCCGCGCTGCCCCGGTAGGGTTCTCAAAGCTGATGGTGTATGTCACTGTATCGCCGTCCCTGATAACTGCCCTGTCTATCACCTGCCCGTCACTGTAATTATCCAGGCAGCCGCTGTCTTTTATCGTTACTTCCTTATCCATAGAGGGCTTCACATAGGACACGACGATCTTATGGTTCTGCGTCACATCGCTGAACGTATAGAAGGAGGGGTATTCTGTAATATCCACTTTCTTCCCGTCCACCGTAACGGTATCAAGCAGATACCCCTCATCCGGCTCATAACGGACAATGCGGTCATGATGGAATTTCACGCGGTCATCCTCCTTGATATCCTCCTCACCCTTTACCGTTTCATTCCCGTCCGCGTCATAAATACCGATCCTGCCGCCCGTGACCTGTGCCTCCACTGTCCGGTATGGGGAAGCCGCTTTTACCTCGTTGCTTTCCACTGCCATGCTGTTAAAATACACCTTGCAGCTATTATAAAAATAGTCATCCTCCGCTGTGCCGTTCACCGTTGTATTGATAACAAGCGTATATGTCTCCCCCTGATAAGCCATAGAACTGGCCAGATAGGAAGAAGAAAAGGTATATGTCACCTTATGGCTGTCTTTATCATAAGAAACCGCCCCGGCATTCAGCTTATTTCCCGCCGCATCCTCCAGCCATGCGGACACATAATCGACCTCTGCCGGAAGTTTGTCAACAAACTTCAGCGCCGAATATTTGCTGACTGTCTCCACGCCCAGCGTATGCACTTTCTGGCTGACACGGTAAGTGATCCCCTGCCCTTCTTCTGTTTCTTCCAGAAATGTCACGCCGTTTTCTGTCTTATAAGGGTTTTCCGGCCTGGGGATTGCTATGGACGCGGAACTCGGAGAAATCCAGTACCCCGTATGGGTGTTGCACCCAAGATAAAAAGTATTCCCCGTCGCATACAGCGGTATGGAAACACTGTTTTTATAAAAGGTGGAACCGCCCAGATAGTCCGTAAAGTTATTGTTGCTTCCCCTGAAAGAAGGTACGCCGCTCACCCTTGTAACGGCTACATTGGTTGCACTTGCCGTATATCCGGTGGTAGTGCCGCTCAGGGGAGAAGCATATTCGCCGGTGTTCAGGCTGTTGAAGGTCATAAAAGAATTTCCGTCAAAGCGTATGGTCTCCTGCGTATCCACATAGAAATAATCCACTTTGACTTGCGCCCTTGATGCGCTCTCATTGCCTATGAACCACCACCCGTTATAAAAACTGGTCTCACAGTAATAGAGCGCCGAAAGGGAGCCTAATTCTGTAAATGTAACCCTTGCCCCTACCGCCTTATCGTTGTATGTACCGATATTGGCATAGGTGATCTGAACCACACTGGAATTTCTCAGGTTCGTGAACCGGGCCGTGCTTGCCCCTGTGTCCGCACCTCCGTATGAGGCCTTCCCCCAGGAAGCCCCTGACACGCTGTAACTGGAGGTGGTGTTCTGCCGCCTGATCTTGAGGCCGTTGCCCTCCGTAAACTGCCCCAGGTCGATCTTTGAGATTTCCAGCGAAGCCGGGACTGAAGGGGAGGTATCAGGATAATAAATCTCAATCTCCTCCTGAAGAAGTGTCACATAAAACTGCTTCTTTATGGTGGAATCCGTCCCTTCCGCACGGTAGGTCACTTCATAGGTGATACGGTCTTTCAGGGAATCATAGGCAATACATACCCCCTGCCTGCCGTCCTCGATCAGCCTGATCTCCTCCGGTTCCCCGCTCACACGGCCTGCCTGCTCCACAAGGACAGCCACCTCGTCCCCGTCAACTGTCGCCTGTATGCCGAATACTTCCGGGTCAACGGACATGCCAATGCTGCCGTATTCCACAAACATCTCTACCGGGGATTTCAGGGAATCCACTTCTGCGCCGTCCTCATACCAGACCACAGCCGCAGGTGTCTCCGGTTCTGTCCCCGTTTCTCCCTCTGTACCGCCTTCCGGCGTTTCTTCCTGCCCGGAACCGGAGCCGGTATCTTCATCCCATACCTCTGTCCCTGCTCCTTCTGTCTCCGTCCCCTCATTCTCCGCACTGTCAGCGGGCTGTATATCTTCCGTACCCGCCGCGCCCATCTCCGCCGCATATACGGATATTCCCCCGATGCCGCCGGAGCCAATGAGCGTTGCTGCTGCCACCGCCGCCGCAAGCAGGCGGGGCAGGAATTTACTCAGTCTCTTTTTTTGTGCCATAAATTCTCCTTTCTGGATCACAAAAGCCGGCACCCTTATCTGATACCGGCCCTTTTTCTGCACCTTTCTTTTTTCCGTCACAGGATGCTTCCGCATCTGTGCTTTTTACCGCATCAGACGGCCATGCCCTGTGCCTGCCCGCCCCACTTTGTCAGGACGACAGTTTCACCGTTCCCCAGAGTGTCCCACAGACTGTAAACCTTGTCTGCCATATCATCCGGGTCTGCATATACCTCGCTGCCCACCATCATAAACTCCCCCGGCCTTGCAAAAAGTTCCTGAAATGCTTTCTGCTGTCCGGGGTTAAGGGAAGCGAACAGGCAGCCTTCCTCCGGTATGCCGCACAAAAGGAATGTGCCGCTTACCACCCCTTTCCCTCCCGGTATACAGCGGTTAGGGGCAAGCCCGCCCGCATCCTCCCTGCTGATCATCAGTACCCTCTGCGGCAGGAAGCACCCCACCTGTGCCGTGCCCCCTAACGCTGCCTCCACAGCTTCCAGCGTGTTGTCAGGCAGGGCGGCGGGACGGGGAGCCTTCCCCGGCTCCACAATCAGAATGTCCATGCTTTGCTTCATGTTTTGTTGTCCTCCTTTTAATTTTTTGTCTATGTGCAGCCCATGAAGGGCGTCACAGCAATGAAAGAATTACCAGCGGAAAAGAAAAACCAAAGATTAACCGCCGCCGAATCCAACGGCCATATCGTGGCTTACAAGGCTTGCGTAATACTGGCTGATCGTCACAGGGGCATTGAACAGGGCAGACAGCGTATAAGCCCGGATATTGCCCACCAGGGTCGTATTCCTGTCAAGGCAGTCCATGACATACTGGATATGCCCGCTGTCCAGCTTCAAAAAGCGGCTCTTTACGACCTCCGTACTCATATCCCCCTGGTTGATGCGTATGCTTTTCCGGCTGCTGCAACAGGTCTCCGCCATCAGTTCCACAAAACCGTCCAGACGTTCCTTGTCGTATGGGTGGTCATGCAGGAGATAGTCATAATCAATGTTCTCTTTTATCAGTTCCCGGTAAGCATCCATCCGATCTATCCCATCCATCCCATAACCAGCGGAAGAAAAGTTATCCACAGGAAAATCCCCGGCCTTTTCCGGATAGATTGATAGGTCAGTATCACTAAAATCAGTTTTATTTAAGTCAGTATTATTAGTTTGTGATTTCCGCATTTCTTGAGTTGTGATTTTCACATCTCCTGAATTGTGATTTTCACAATTCTTGATTTGTGATTCCGGCTGTCCCGTATTTGCCTGGCAGATGAAATTTTTAACGTATATGACATTGGGTTTGCCAAGCCCCCGGCGGACACGCTCAATCAATCCAACGCCCTTTGAACAGTCCAGTTCATTCAGTAGTTTGTTTGCCTTCTGCTCCGCGCATCCCAGCGTCTCCATCACATCGGCAATCGTGAAGATGATATACACACGCCCTTCCCCATCAAGCCAGTTGTTCTTTACCGACAGTCCCATGCGGTCAAGCAAAAGCCCGTAAAGCACCTTCGCCTCCACCGACACCCCTTTAAAGAGCGGGTCTGTAAACAATATCTTTGGAATACGGTAAAAGGTGTACTGTTCCGCCTCATTCCCATAGTAATAATTCAGTTGTAACGGCATCTTAGCTGCCTCCTTTTCCTTCATTTTCAGCGACAAAAAAAGCCCCGGCAAAACAAAACAATTAGTCTCCGGGGCATGATCTGTCCGAAAACGCAAAAAAGCCGCCCGGTAACTGTCAGTCAGTCGCCGGACGGCTTCTTTGCATTTCAGACATTTTGTGTTTTCCATGTTTCTAAAAGGGAGAAAATGACCTCCTCAATCTGTTTTGGTGTATATGTTTGTGGGAAATACTGTTTCAGTCTGTCATTTTTGAGCGTTACCTGCACTGGTACAGTCCGCTCCTCTGTTAAAATGGCATCCATTACATTCCTGTCCAGTTTCCCCTCCTGGCTGTACTTTTTCAGGCGTTTCGCCTGCTCCAGTGATGGTACGGCCTGCAATCCCTCCATAACCTCTACAAGTTCCTCCTGCTGCTCTCCTGCCAGATAGGACAGTTCCACCGCAGGGTTAAAGGGCAGCTTCTTATCGTCCACCATCTGGAGCAGGACAGGGAGAAGTTCCGTCAGGCGGATAAAACGGTGGATGTTCCGGGCGCTGTCATTGGAATTTTCACTCAGCGCATCCACGCTGTACTTCTCGCCAAGTTGTCGAGAAGTGTCCTTTACACCCTGATGCTTCAGCGCGTCCAGCTTCATCTTATATGCCCATGCCTTTTCGCTGGGCAGAAGGTTTTCGCGCTGGATGTTGCTGTCTACCATGAACAGCGTTGCTTCATCATCATCCAACTTTCGCACGATTACCGGCATGGTTGTTTTCCCTGCCAGTTCCGAAGCCCTCTTACGCCTGTGCCCGGCGATCAGTTCATAGCCGCCCTCCACACGGGGCCGCGCTATGCCGGGGACAAGGACGCCATGTGCCTTTACACTCTCTACCGTGTCCTGCATGGTCTCGTCGTCCAGTACCTTAAACGGATGGTCTTTAAAGGGGAACAATTCTGTCAACGGGATTTCCTGCACGTTCCCGTCTCCTCCCGCCCCCGGAGGCTTGCTTCCTGAGAGCAAATCCTCATAGGTAGTCATCTGGATATTCTTTGCAACGCTTTTCATCCCCTTATCACCTCTTTCGTCAGTGCGGCATAAGCGGCTGCCACTTTACCGGAAGGGTCATGGAGATAGATGCTCTTTCCTGCCGCACTTGTTTCCGCCGCCCTCACAGAAAGGGGGATAATGTTCTCAAAAATCCGCAGTTTCCCATCATAATTCATGTGCAGAAGTTCCACAATATCCTTTGCATAATTTGTCCGCATATCCGCCATTGTTATCAATATCCCTGCTATGGAAAGGTGTGTGTTGATCTGCCGTTTTACCTTTGCAATCGTGCGGATAAGCTGCTCCAACCCTTTTATCGACAGGTACTGCGCCTGCACCGGGATTATGACCTGATCTGCCGCCGCAAGCGCATTGATGGTCAGCATACCAAGTGAGGGCATACAATCCAGAATAATCGCATCATATTCCTCACGCATGGTATTCAGATACTGCCGCAGGATCGTCTCCCGGCTCATGGTATTGACCAGAGTAACCTCCATGCCGGACAATTCTATGTTCGCCGGGAGCAGGTCAACACCCTCCTCATGGTGGAGAATCCCGCTTCCGGGTGGAAGCGGCTCGTCCATGATTATCCCGCTCAGAATAGTCGAGAGCGTGGTTTCCATCTGGTCGGGCTGCTGGTATCCCAGGCTGGCAGTCATTGACCCTTGACTGTCTACGTCCACCAGAAGGACACGCCTGCCCTCACGGGCAAGGCCGATCCCGATACTGATGGAACTCACTGTTTTTGCGCAGCCTCCTTTTTGATTACATAAGCAATAGATTGTCGCACCCATACTCACACCGCCTCTCTCACCCGGACAGTCAAACCATCCATCCGTATGTCTTTATGTCCCACCAGATAGTAGTCCCTGCCGTCATGCTCCACGCTCGTCCACACCCAATAGGGCACTTCCCGGTAATCATCTTTTATCAGTACCTCAATACCGCTTCCACTGGTATAATAATGCCCGCTCTTTGTCTCATATCTTCCGCTTCCGTTCTTGTGCAGACGGCTCGTTTCCTTAACCGGACGTGAGAGGTATGCAATCCTCCGCTCCACATCCGAAAGTTTCCCCATGACCTCCCGGAGTTCTGACTGGAGGAAAAGCTGCTGCCCGTCCTCATAGTTGATATGTAATCCACTCAGATCATCATAATCTTCATAAGTGGAAAGTTTTAATATGCCCCTGATGCTCAAATTCAGGTTTTGGGCTTCCTTCAATAATAGGTTTAAATCTGCCATAAATTTTCTCCTTCTCATAGGCGTTTATCTCTGTTAAAATAAATAGGACTAAACCAGCTATGCAGATACGGCGCTTGTCCGATGCAAAAGCTGATTTAGTCCTACCTAAACTTCAAATATTAAGTTATCACTCCTTTTTAGGGACACGTTTTACAACACCAAACGGCTTGGTGGTATATTAGTGTCAAGTTGCTTGATTTTCAGTTTTCTGGTTAAAAACAGGCCCGTCTTAATCCAATTTTGCTCATTTTCGACATGTCGAAAATTTTTTCAAAGCAAATTTTTCATAGGACTAAATCAGCGGAAACCCTTGATTTTACTGGCTCCTTGCTAACTTGACACTATATTACCATACGCCCCCACCCGCGAGTCCGGGTACTCTGCCACGCCCCGAATCGGCTTTGCGCCCTTCCTCAGATACGCCTTCACTTTCTCCCCGTACAGATAAGGGTCGTTCCCATTCACGATCCCCCACTGCATAAGCACGGCGGCAGCTCCCGTCACAAAGGGCACGGCAAAGGAAGTGCCCGTGACAGGCGAATAACCTCCGTCACGATCTGGCGCGAGAACACCCACGCCGGGCGCCACAAGATCCGGCTTCACAAAGGTGTCCGAGGTGCGGCTGTTCACCTGATCCTGATACAGATACCCCCTGCCGGAAAAATCCGCATAGGACTCATACACCGGGTCATAGGCTCCCACCGTAACCACTTTTCCCGCCGTGGAGGGGATCGTCAGCGTCACATCCGGCGTTGTCCTGACGAAACGGGTGTCCGCGCTGCGAACGGCTTCCGAGGGGAGATAAAATGTGTAGTTGCCGGTAATAACCTTAAGCGGACGGAGTATAAACGTCCATACGCCCCGATCCAGATACCTGCTGCCCTCCGCAGGCAGAAAATCAAAGTAAAGCTCCTGCGCCGTCATATAGGGAGCCGGTTCGCCGTTATAGAACAGAATCTGCGTCTGCTGCAGACGGTAAGCTTGTTTACCGGGACGGTCAGTATCCACCTGAAACGTCTCCCCGGATGGCGACATGACTGTCACTAAATAGCGGTCGACATACTCCTTCCACAGCTGCACATTCAGCCCTCTCTCATATGCCCCCACTGTCATTTCCACTCTCCTATCCCCGTCAGTGACATCCCTGTCTGCTTCTCTGCCTACTCGATTGACCAAGTCAGTCAGATTAGTATTTTCTCTTTCCTGCCGCCGCAGGCTCCCTCCCACGTGTCCCCCGGAAGCTCCCTCATTGCCGCTGCCCACACAGATGACGCTTCTCCCGATCTCCGACACATTGTCTATAAACCGCTCCAGCAGCGACGTCCCATTATGCGCGCCGTAAGTATTCCCGAAACTTAAATTGATGGCGATCGGCATGGCAAGTTCTTCCGCCTTTTGGACCACATAAGTCAGGGCGCGCATCAGTTCCGTTGTCCGGGGAAAGGAATCTGCTCTGGGTGAGCCGAGCCGCACAATAATAAGCTCACTCTCTCTGGCGATGCCCGCATATGCCTGCCCGCCTTCCCCGCCATTCCCCGCGGCAATGCCTGCCACTGCGGTCCCATGCCCGCTCGTGTCAATGCTCGGCACGAGCCGTTCCGCCTCCTGCATGCTGCCCTTCTGAAGCGCTTCGTTGATCTGCGCCGCGTCAAACTCCCGGTTCAACACCTGATCCCACAGATAACGGATTCTGGTCGTGCCGTCCGCATTCCGAAAGTCCCGATTATCATAAGCGATCCCGGAATCGATCACCGCCACCAGAACGCCCTTGCCCGTAAATTCCTCATAGATCCGGCTTCCCGGCGCGAAGCAGGACGCCGTATTTCCTGCCAGATCAGAAAAAAAGAGCCGCTTTGGTTTTTCCACATACTCAATCTGTTCTGTCTCCGCCAGCCGTCCCATCAAAGACTCCGGCACGGTAAGAATGGCATAGCCCGCAATCAGCTCCTCCACCAGTATGCCCCACTCGGTCAACGTCTGCAAAGATCCGTGATACTTTACAATAACCTCCCACGTTTTCTCCTGCACATCGTAACCCACATTTAATTCCAGCGAACGTTCACGCTCCCCGGCGGCAGTGTCAAGCGCCAGATTTAACAGGTTTTCATTCTTCTGAGAATCCATCTTGCCTCCGCAAAATAGTTTTATTATATTCTATTAAAAATGACATATATTTGACCTCGTCCAAAATTGATGCTAATATATTTTTATAAGTGGTCAATTACAGCGACGACTGCCTTTATCGGCTGCCCGCGAACACCTATAATACATACTATAATACATAAAAGAGGACTATCCATGATTACACAGCAGACAGCGATTCCCGCAAGAACGTTAAACGAACAGGATCTCTCACATGATTCTGTAAGCACCTACGACAATCTGTACTCTCGAAACGACTACGGAACGTTGGACTACCCGGTCAACGCCCGTTATCTGGATCTGCATAAATCTTATCTGAACTGGATTCGCTGGCACTGGCATGAGGAAATGGAAATTCTGATAGTGGACAAGGGCGTTGCGGAAGTTTCCACCGATGACGACACCTATCTGATCAGACCGGGGCAGGGACTTATCATCAACCAGAATGTCATGCACTGTATTCACGCGCAGGACAAAAAGCAGTGCACCTTCCACTCCCTTGTCTTTCATCCGGACTACATCTTCGGGCACAAGAGCAATTACCTGCAGACGCAGTACCTGCTGCCTATGCAGAACTACCAGCTTTTTAAAGTTTTTTTTCTGGACGAGAGTGCGCCGTGGCATGAGCGGATGCTGCAGACACTGACCGAGGTGATCGAGGTAAATATGACAAAACATTTCGGCTATGAGATTGCCACCAAGGGATATCTGTGCCACTTTTGGGCGGAACTGCTGCGTCAGCTCCCGCACACGGAAATCGTTTCCGCCCCGCGTGTGCCGCAGGATGAACAGCGCGTCAAGGAGGCAATGCTTTTTATCAGAACCCATCACGCGGAACCTCTGACTTTACAGGAAATCGCCGACAGCATCCACGTCAGCAAGAGCGAGTGCTGCCGCTGCTTTTCGAGAACCCTGCAGATGAGCCCCTTTGAATATCTGATGAAATACCGGATTTATGAATCCACCAAAAAGTTGATGGATCCCGAACAAAATTTTGGATCCATTGCGGATCTGGCTCTCTCGGTCGGCTTCAACAATACAAGCTACTATAATAAACTCTTCAAAAAGTTCCTCGGCTGTACGCCCACATACTACCGGACACACAAAGTGCTGCATCAGGAGCCGGAGCGGGGTACGCTGTCCTACTTCCTGTAAAAATTTGTCTGTTATCCGTTGCATAAGTAATTTTTATCATTCATATGCAAAATATAATTATTTTATGTAAAATATACTTGACATTCGTTTTTTAGCGTGCTATCCTGTGAATCACAGGCGGAAGTAACCCGTGCCTGTTAAAAGCCAGGGAAAGGAGGCAGGCATCTATTTATGAAAAATCTGAAACTGAAACTGGCGCGTATGGAAAAAGATATATCCCAGACCGAACTTGCGAAACGGGTCGGCGTCACAAGACAGACTATCGGTATGGTAGAATCCGGCGATTACAATCCAACCTTAAATTTATGTATTCAGATCTGTAAAGAACTTGGCAAAACCTTAAATGATTTATTCTGGGAGGAAAACGATGATGAAGTGGTTTAATAAAAAAAGCAATTTGGATGAAATGCAGGAACTGCAGCTTTTAAAGGCGGAGAGCAGAGGCTTCTGGATCGGATTTCTCGGTCTGGCTGCTGCCATGGCGGTGCAGGCGTTTCTATATGGCGCGGAATCCATGAGGAATATGATATCGGGTGAATTTATCGTGTTCCTGTGCATGGGGCTGTATCTGATCGGAAGCTGCCTGCGCAACGGCATCTGGGACAGGCACCTGAAGGCGACTCCGTCGGTCAATATAGGGTTAAGCCTGCTTGCCGCAGCGGTGACAGCCCTGTTCGATGCCATCCTCTCCTATCGCAATTACCATGACGCCTTCACCGCGCTTACCGTCTTTGTCGTGTACTTCCTCATGATCAGCGTAGTACTTTCAGTCACTCTGACAGTCTGCTCCTCTCTTTATCGCCGCAGGAGAAAGCATCTGGAAGAGGAAAGCGATGACAGCGAAAACCGGAAGTAGAAACAAGTGCTCTTATGACCGGGTAAAAGGCGTCCTCTGCCGACAGCCGGACCAATTCATAATATGAAATAAAGAAGGATAAAGGAGATAGAAAACAAATGAACACAAACACTTACAAAAAAGACTTTTCAGACATCGGCATCCGTATGCTCATCAGCACTGCAGTCATCACCCTGCTGCAGCTCGGCGCGCAGACCTTTGCCCTCACACTTTTTCCCGAATGGCGGGATAATTTCAACATCCTGTTAGCCGTCACCATGGTGCCGCTCTACGTGCTGGGTTTCCCGATTTCCTTTGCCCTGATGCGGAATAAAGACGTGCCCGCCATCGAAAAGCATCACATGAGCGCAGGGCAGCTTGTGGTTGCCTTTATGATCAGCTACGCTCTTATGATCACCGGAAATCTGATCGGTCTCGGTCTCACCGCAGGTATCAGTCTGCTGAAAGGCTCCCCGGTGCAAAATACGCTCCTGAACATCATAACCGGCGGTTCCATCTGGGTTACTGCCATCTTCACGGTGCTGTGCGCCCCGGTTTTCGAGGAGATTCTGTTCCGCAAGCTGATCTGCGACAAGGTTATCAAATACGGGGAGGGTTGCGCGGTCATGCTCTCCGGGCTGATCTTCGGGCTGTTCCACATGAATTTTAACCAGTTTTTTTACGCATTCTTTTTGGGCAGCTTTTTCGCCTTTGTCTACGTAAAGACCGGCAACCTGAAATATACGATCCTGCTGCATATGGCGATAAACTTCTTTGGAAGCGTTCTGGGCGGCATCCTACTGCAGCTTGATCAGACGAAGCCTTCCACCGTCATCATCTCGGCAGTCTTCTCCCTGTGCGTATTCGGAATGGCAATCGCCGGCATTGTAACGCTCATCGTGAAACGCCGTGCTTTTGCCTTAAAGCCGGGGGAAATTATCATAGAAAAGGGGCAGCGTTTCAAGACCTTGATCCTGAATGTGGGAATGGCTCTGTACTGCCTTGTCTTTCTGGGGATTATGATCTGGCAGGCATTTCTTGCATGACAGGTTCGGATTGATCCGACAGTTCTTTACGATACCGGCAGGGCAGTTACCTTGCCGGTATCGTTATTTTTTCCCGCCCGGTGGCAAAAAAGCAGGCGCCGCTGTAAGCCCCCGCCTCGTACAGTTTACCGATTATTTCAAGCATCCGCCGATTGAGTCTGTGGTATACAACAGGTTTCTCCCAGCGGATACCCCACAAATATTCCCGCTGTCTGCCATTGAGGCATCTCATTTTGTCCTCTACAGCAGCACACAATCCGCCCTGCTCACTCTGTACACCTTGCTCTTTTTCCCCGATTTGACTATATTGGTCACCTGCCGGTTCTCCGAAAGGACAGGACACATAACTGTAAGTTTCCCCGCCTTCCTTGCACTTTCTGTATAACAATTCTGTCAGTTTTCCATCCCGCTTCGGCTCGTACACAGATTCCTTCCATAAAATTTCCCGTGTCTGCGCCATTTTATTCCGTTGTGACGCTGCCGTCAAATCCAGCGTACTCGTCATATTGGTTTGACTCTTATAGTCAACTTCTATTTTCCGAAAACTCCGTCTTCCGTACGCATCCTGAACCTGCACAAACTGTTCCTGTGGCGCAAACAATTCTTCCGTAGGCTCTTCCAGCAAAAGCACACGGCTTTCATACAGATACGCCATCATAATGCGCTGTACCTTGGCACGTGGCGCCGGATAATCCAGCCGGTCAACAATCTGATCCAGCGTATATCCGATATCCGTCAAATGTCTGACCGCGCCGCCGCATGCCGCGTCCGTGACGAAACTTGACAGCGCGTTCTGAAAGTAACTTGTCTCGTCCAATGCCGCCCCTCCTATATTACACGCTTTTGACCCTTTAGCCCTCTTTGCCTGCCTCTTCACGAAGCAGACTTTGCTGCTGAGTTTTAGAAGTACTTCTCACACTATTACAGCCATCATCTGCCTACAGCAGAGGCACACATCAGTCATATGTTCTTCTTGCAGATATCCGCAAGACAGCACTTGTCGCAAAAAGGCTTCGTCCGCGCCGTACAAACCTCTCTGCCGTGCAGGACGAACCGATGGCACAGGTCGTTTCCCTCCTCGGGCGGCACAATCTTCCACAACGCCATCTCCACCTTCTTCGGCTCCTTGATCCCGTCCACCAGACCGATACGGTTACACAGCCGGATACAGTGGGTGTCCGTGACAATTGCCGGCTTGCCGAACACATCCCCCATAATCAGATTGGCGCTCTTTCTGCCCACGCCGGGCAGCGAAAGTAATGCGTCAAAGTCACCCGGCACCTGCCCGCCGTACTCCTCTTTCAACTGTTTCATGCAGGCGCTGATATCCCGCGCCTTGCTGTTCCCGAGACCACAGGGGTGCACGATCGCCTCGATCTCTTCCACCGGTGCCGCCGCCAGCGTGTCCACATCCGGGAATTTCTCATACAGCTTCTCCACCACCACATTGACTCTGGCGTCCGTACACTGGGCGGCAAGCCGCACACTGACCAGCAGCTTCCATGCCTCGTTGTATTCCAGAGAGCAGCCCGCGTCGGGGTATTCCTGCTTCAGTCTCTCTATGACCGCAAGAGCCAGTTCTTTTTTTCTCATGCTGCGTCTATCTCCTCTTTTGTTGCTCTGATTGTTTTCTTTTTCCATATTGTTACAAAGCGGAAAACTTCTTCAAATACCGCTTTAACAAAAACGCGCAAAAATACGGAAATGTGTAAATCTGACCGTCAAAACCGATATTGCCGCTTATCAGCTTTATCCCATAATGAATATCCTCGTATTTATCACTTTCAATGAGTGTTCTGAGCGATTTTGCCCTGCCGTTCGTGGCTTTCACTTCAATCGGAATCAGATCGTCCGCCGTCCTCACAAAGAAATCTTCCTCCAACGTGGAATCTTCACGCTTGTAATAGTACAGCCCGTATCCACTCTTGACAAGTGCCTCTCCCACCACGTTTTCATAGAGCGCCCCCTTATAGACTCCCAAATTCCTGTTGGCACGCAAATCTTCCTGCGCCTCCTCATCAAGCATTGCCACAAGCAGACCGCTGTCCGCAAAGTACAGCTTATATTTTGTCTCGTCGAAATTTCCTTTTAACGGCAGTTCCGGATATCTCATGCAATAGCAGACATTGACGATCCCCGTATCCAACAACCACTCGATGCAGCCGCGATAATCCTTGAACCGCGCGCCGGACGCCACTTTTGAAATCTGAAACTTTTTGTTGTCCTTTGCAAGCTGTAACGGAATCCGGCGAAAAACATTGAGAATCCGCGTCTGATCTATTCCCACCGCATACTTGCGCACGTCTTCTTCATAGTCAGTCAGAAGCTGCCGTTGTATTGAAAGAGATCCTTCAAAGCTGTCCTTTTCGATGTACTCCCTAACCACAGCCGGCATACCACCCAAGATACAGAAATCCAGAAACAGCGCGCTGCAGACAGACAATTCCATCTCACCAAAAAGCTGCTGCCGCACCATATGCGTCAGCATATCCTCTATAAAATCCGCCTCATAGCCCTTCGCCCACAAAAATTCCTCAAAATCAAGCGAATGCATCTCATAATCCGTCTTATAGCCGACACTGTTGCTCTCGATTCTGCCATAGTGAATCCCCAGCAGAGAACCGCTGCAGATCACGTCAAATCTCCCATCCTGCCCAAAAAACTTGAGCGCCGTCGCAATCTCCGGGAATTCCTGCAACTCGTCAAAAAATAGCAATGTCTTTCCTTCAACAAACCGTTTTGTGGGGTCAATTCTGGAAATATACCGAATCAAATCCGCAGTCTTGTAGCCCTCCGAAATAATCTGCTTGTATTTCGGCTCCTCCACAAAGTTAATCTCGATCACATTTTCATAATGCTTTGCCCCGAAATTCCTGATGGATTCTGTCTTTCCAATCTGCCTTGACCCCTTCACAATCAAGGGCTTTCTAGCCTCATCCCGCCGCCATTCTTCCAGAAATAAATCTATTTTCCGTTTCAGATATTTCATAATCCCCTCGCTTCAAAACAATCATAAGTTCCTGCCCGTCATCTGTCTATAGTATATCCACTTTTTCGTAGAAATACAATGATTTTTCAAAAAATGAGGGAATTATATGCTTATTATCGCAAAAACATGAGTGAATTATATGCCGTATGTTACAAAAAATGAGGGAATTACATGCTTATCATTACAAAAAATGAGGGAAATACATTTATTCCACAACCTCCACCTGACACATCTTCATCGCCTCCAGCGCATTCTTATGGCTCTCCGGCGTCACCCCGGCGCAGCAGCCGGCATTGACCCGCACAGTCACTTCCGGCAGAAACGCCTTAATGACAAGCGCGTTGGAGATCACACAGATGTCGGTGCAAAGCCCGATCAGCGTGACGCTCTCCAAATTTGGCATAGCTTTCAAATACTCCGCCAGCTCCACAGAACCGAAAGTCAATTTGTCAAAAACCTTCGCACCTTCGTTTCCCGCCTGACTCACCTGCGTCCGGATCTGCCACCCATCCGTATCTTTGATGCAGTGGGGCACAGGAAGCTTCTTTCCCTCCTGTGTGTCCAGATACCCCTCGAAATGGGTATCCCTCGTGTAGACCACCTCGCCGTCAAAATCCCGGATCTGCGCCGCCACCTTGTCAACGATCGCCTCCGCTTCCTTCGTGCCGAGGGCACCGTCGATAAAATCATTCTGCATGTCAATTACCGCCAAAACATGTTTCGCCATACCGTCTTCCTCCTACCTTTCCGAATTTCCCATTACTATCTGCTATGCCGCCTTATCATCCACACCGCCGCCAGACTCACTGCAATGTAGCCGATGATCGCCACCACGGAGGATTCTATGCCAAACTCGCCGCCCGTCAGCAAAAAGGCACGCGTCTCCAGCACATAACTGCTGACGGAATACTCGTTGATCTCCGTGCCGATGGTCAGACCGCCGCCTATGATAATCATGTTCCAGACGCCGTGCACAATGGCGCTGTTCCAGACGGAACGCCCCTCCAGCGCAATGAAAGAAAACATCACGCCGACCATAGTTCCCGCCACCATCACCTGTATGCAGCTCGCCAGACTGAAATGCATCCCGATGATATGGAGCGACGCGAAAAGCGCGGAAGGCGCAAGAATACCTGCCGCCCTGCCCCACTTTTTGATCACCGCATTCATCAGAAGCCCGCGAAACAACAGCTCTTCCGCCACGCCTGCTCCCAGTCCCGCGAGGAAAATGCCTCTGGTCACAAACGCAAGCTTCGTCCCGGCATCCAGCGGATTGCTCTCATAGCTTCCGGGAAGAAGCAGATATACCGCACTGACAAGCACCGGCAGAAGCACCGCCGCCACCGCCCACTTTATCTGGATCCGGCACTTTGGAATACAGAAATCCGACATTTCCTCTCCCAGATACTTTGTGCAGTAAAGCCGCACCAATATATAAGCCAGAACCGCGTAGGAAAGCCCGCCCACGATGTGATACAGCCACGCAGGAATCCCCGCCATGGAACACAGCATCATCACCAGCTGCTGCACCACCGATGCAAAAAGCAGAAACCCCACACTTGCCATAATGGTCAAAATCATTTTCCCTGTTTTCATTTCGTCCTCCTCCTTTTACAAGTATAACGAAATACCGGCACGGGAATCTTCAACCGATCCTGGCTCTTTTCCTCAGGATATCCGTCCGAACTGCGCCAGCCACTTCGCCACCCCGTCCTCGTCGTTGGAGGCAATCTCGCCTGTGGCGTGTGCCTTTAACTCCGGCACCGCATTCGCCACGGCATAACACTCGTCAGAAATTTCAAACATGGGAATATCGTTGATAGCATCTCCGAAGGACACCACCCTGTCACAGTGCCATATTTCCTTTAACCTCTTGATCGCCTCCGCCTTGGAGGCTTTCTTCGGCATGATTTCCAGAAAATATTCCGGGCGGTAAAGTTCCTGCTGCAAGGTACAGCGAAACCGCCCGTCACCGACAAAAATTTCATACATATGGGCAAGCTCCTCCCGGTCCGCAATGCAGGTGAAATAGAAAATGTCTCCCTGATACAGGCAGGTATCATCCGAAAGCGGTCGGAATCTCCTATCCCCTTTCCTCATATCCAGATACCGCCTAATGCCCTCGTTCTCCCTGCCCGCTACATAGGACACACGCTCGACACCGTCCACATAGGCGTAGACAAGGGGATTCGCACCGTTTTCCTGCAAAATGCCACTCACATAATGCGCCTCCTCCTCTGTAAAAGAAAGAGAGGAAATCACCTCCCCCGTTGCCGGATGGATAATGAGGGCGCCATTGTAGGCAATGACCGGGATGGTCGTCGATAACCCTTTTGCCACCACTGAGGCGGACACGAGAGAACGGGCTGTAGCATAAGTAAACTGCATGCCCTTTGCCACCAGCCCGTTGATTGTCTCTATACTATATTGACTTATGCGGTCATTGCTGTTCAGCAGTGTACCGTCCAAATCCGTAACATACAACGTATGCATATTCTATTCTCCCAAGATTCCTCCGCGCGGAGAATGCAGTTTTTCAGGCATTCTCCTGTGTGAGAAAAGTCTGCGCAGCAGGGTTTTCTCACACGCTTACAGATTCAGCTTTGCAAGCAGATCGCCCAGACTGGTAGAAACCGACTCCCCGGAAGTGTACTCCTGAGGCTCTCTGTCCTCCTCCACGTTCTCCATAACCTCTTCCAGCGCCTTCATGCTGAGGCTGACCTTATTGTCATTGGTATTTAAAATCTTTACCTTGACCTTCTGCCCTTCCTTCAAAACCTCGCCGGGCTTTTTGATTCTCCTCTGACTGATCTGGGAAATGTGCACAAGACCGCTGATGCCGTTCCCCAAATTGACAAACGCGCCGTAAGGCATCAGGCTTTCCACCACGCCCTCCATCACAGCGCCGGGCGCCATCATGGAAATGCGGTGTCTGCGCTCCTCTGCCTCCTTCTCACGCGCTACTGCCTTGCCGGAGAGCACCACCTTCTGCTTTTCCTGATCCACGGTGATCACTTTGACCTCGATCTCCTTGCCGACCCACGACTCCACGTCCTCCACATAATCTGTAGAGAGCTGGGACGCAGGAATAAACGCTCTCATTCCCTCCAGAAACGCCACTACGCCGCTCTTCACGCTCTCTTTGATGCGGACTTTCACAATGGTTTCCTGCTCCATCATATTCTGCAGTTTGCCCCATGCGAGGATGTCGTTCGCCTCTTTCTTGGAAAGCTCGATATTGCCCTCCCCGTCATCCATCTTAATCACCGTCGCCTCGATCTCATCCCCCACGGCAATTTTGCCCGCCGCAAGGAAATCCGGGTCGTTGCTTAAGTTTTCCGCCTTGATAATGCCCTGCGCATAATATTTCAGGTCGAGGATGACCTCCTCCTCGTTCACGTCGATCACCGTGCCTTTGATGATATCGCCCTCTTCGATCTTTCGGAAAGAAGCCTCCAGCTCACGCTCATAATCCTTCATGGTCTCTGTGGTCCCGATTTCCGCCTCTCCCGCGTTCTGCGCTGTAACACTCTCTTTCCCTTCCATTTCCATCCTTCTATCCTCCCTGATCTATATGATATTTACCTTACTTCTTTCTTCACATTGCAAAACCCCAGCGCCGCACCCAGAAACAGGGCACCGCCACCGAGACGACCAAACACGTTCAGCCGCAAAAACAGATTCTGAAGCTGTCCCGGCATCAGATGTGGAACCGCCGAAGAGTCAAAACTGCCCTGCACCTTCAGCGTTCGTTCCGACTGCCACCAGATATACGTCAAGTCCACTGCCGTCCACAACGCCAGTACGGCAAACGCTGTCAAAATAACAGCCGCTATACAAAAAGCAATCCGCACTGCCTTTGCGGTCCGTTCCGTTCTGCCTTCCCATAAACGAATCCCGGAAAAGACTTTTGCCGCCTCCGCAATGCCCCATCCAAGCAGCGCCAGCACAAGAGGGCGAAGCACATACCGCAGCAGATAAAGAGGGGCTGTCTCAAACCTTTCCCACCCATACCGCTTCGCGAACGGAGTAAGAATCTCAATCGCCGTAAGCAGCGCACATGCCGTCCCAAGCGCCGCCACCGACCTGATCTTCTGTCTTCTCCTGTTCTCCTTCTTTTTCGAACCATAAATCAGATCGTTTACTTCCACTCCCAGCACGTTTGCAATTTCTACCAGAAGCGCAATATTCGGCTCACTTTTTCCGTTTTCGTAATTGCTGATGGTCTGTCTGGTACAGTGCAGACGCTCCGCCAGATCATCCTGCGTCAAATTCTTCTCTTTTCTGATTTCTTTAATATGTTTTCCTACCTCTGCCATGTCAGTTTCCTCCGGTCAGACTTTTTACCTGTCTTACCCTGACCATAGCAGTTTCCGCCCGAAAAGTCACGCAAAGAATCTTTGCATACAGTTCTTTTGCTCTGCCCGTTATTTCTTTGCAAGAATCCCATCGATATATTTCTTGATATCTTCCTCCGGCAT
>ERZ779637.560-NODE-560-length-23121-cov-14.902627_pt1 | contig 23121 bp, 17 predicted proteins | sample MGYA00514196_ERZ779637 | MGnify/ENA primary metagenome ERZ779637 (study PRJEB29562, sample SAMEA4376700) | mouse gut metagenome | isolation source: Cecum | study: EMG produced TPA metagenomics assembly of the A DSS colitis mouse model was used to assess the...
TAGACCCCGGAGGGGTTACAATTAAACCCCCATTTGAAATGGGGGTTGCTAACTAGAAGATATGAGATAGATATGTATCGATGCAGGTGATACAAAATCCGTGCATTGGATCGAGAGAAAGGCATGGTCATGGATAGATGGAAGACGGCAGGGTGATCATCAAAAGTGCCGGAGCCGGGAAGGCTTCTACAGGCAGCGATAGTAACAGTCAAAGCAGTGGAAAGACGGATGTGGCCGCGGAGGCCATGAATATACTGGTATCCGGGGTGCTCCATCATGAGGGGAAGACTTTCGTGCGGGTGTCTTTCCTGCGGGGAAAGGACTGGGCGGAAGGGGTCGTTCCGGACGGTGTGATCGAGAAGTCAGAAGGGTTTTCCGGAGAGGAGATCGGACAGCTGCAGGCCTATCTTGCTGGAGAGAAGGAAATGTTCCTTCGACAGGCGAAGCAGATCAATCCGATCAGGAATCTGTTTCAGATATGATGGAAGAAAAGACAAAAGAGAAAGGAAGGAAAAGCAGAAATGAAAGCATTGTTTATCGGAGGAACGGGTACGATCAGCACGGTCAAGCGGAGTGGGATCTTCGGGGCGGCCTGCTGGGAGATAAGTCCAACAGTGTCGTCTTTGATAATACGAAACTGAAACGGCTGGTGCCGGACTTTACGGCAACGGTACGTTTTGACCAGGGAGTCAGGATGGCGCTTAAGTATATTAAAGAGCACCCGGAATGCCAGAAGTTAGATCCGGAATTTGACCAGTGGTGCGACAAGGTGGCAGCGGCACAGGAAGAGACGCTGCGGATCGTGAAGGCGTCAGAGAAGTAGAGCAGTTTGCCCCGAGACTGCAGACTCGCGTCGGCGTACGTATGGATATAGATATGCGTGGCTTAAGGAGCGACAGACGATGTGGGACGGCGGCTTACAAGGGATTGACAGGAAGAAGGTGTGAGGCAGTGCGGGAGATGGAATTTAAGATGGAACGTCCTGGATTGTTAAAGGAGGGGGATAAGGTCACCGTGACAGAGGGTGTCCTTCCCAGTAACTACTATTATACGATAGATCCGTCTCTGGCCATGTCGGGGAATTTCCCCTTCAGGGAGCGTATGATGGAGCGGGAAGGCGTGGTGACGGAAGTGATCGAGAACGCCAGAGGATTCTACGTGCGAGCAAGGTTCGGGGAGTGAGAAGTTTCCCGGCGCAGAGCGATGTGAGAGCGTTTGCATCGGGTTCTGGATAGAATGCGTCGCAGGATAGACAAAGAGAAAGTATGAAGGCAGTAAATTCAAGAAAGGAAGGTATATATATTATGTTAACTAAGGTATCTACAGACAAGGCACCGGCAGCGATCGGGCCGTATTCGCAGGGCATTATCGCAGGAGATTTTTTGTTTGCATCGGGACAGATTCCCATCGACCCGGCAAATGGTGAGATCAAAGGCAGCGATATCACGGAGCAGGCGGAACAGGTGATGAAGAATGTGGGCGCTATCCTGGCTGAAACAGGCACGGATTATGCAAATGTTGTCAAGACCACCTGCTTTTTAGCGGATATGGCAGATTTTGCGGCGTTTAACGGGGTGTATGAGAAGTATTTTACCGAGAAACCGGCCAGAAGCTGTGTGGCGGTGAAACAGCTGCCGAAGAGTGTATTGTGTGAAGTGGAAGTAGTGGCATATCTGAAGTAGTAACCTGGTAATATGTACGGAAGACCTTTGCACAGATATTTGGGGCTGTATTCTCAAATGTCTGTGCACTGTGCTAAATGCATCGGTAAGCAGGGCAATCGTATTGGTTTATTTCTGTGAGCAATGAGCCGGGTGGCTGCTTGCAGAGGGGCTTTGAATCAGGAGAATGAAACAATAGAAGAGGTTTACATAGTGTGAAAAATCCATATGCGGCAGATTTTTCACACACAAATTTGTGCTTGCGCCCAAATTTGCAGACTGAGCAAGAATGGGGGATTAATATGAAACAGAAAAATATTGTTCTGATCGGCATGCCGGGTGCGGGGAAGAGCACGGTGGGTGTTGTGCTGGCGAAGAAGCTTGGGTTTGCGTTTCTGGATTCCGATCTGGTGATCCAGAGCAGAGAAGGCAGGCTTTTGCATGAGATCATTGAGCAGCAGGGGGTGGAGAAATTCTGGTTCATCGAGGAGGAAGCAAATCTTTCCATCGATGCCGTACGTACCGTGATCGCCACAGGCGGCAGCGTTATCTACGGAAGCAGAGCTATGGAGCATTTAGGGCAAAACGGCATTATTATTTATCTGAAACTGTCCTGCAGGGAGATTGCGGGCAGGCTGGGCGATCTGAATGAGCGGGGTGTGACACTGCGGGAAGGACAGACGCTGGAAACACTTTATGAAGAGCGTACGCCGCTTTATGAGAAATATGCGCACATTACGATGGATTGTGAGAATCTTTCCATACGCGAGATCGTGGAGGAAATTGTTCGCAGAATAGAATGAGAAGAATGCAGGACAAATGGCAGTATGGATTGGAACTATTACAAAGTTTGTGAGGATCGCACCGAAAATCAGTTTTAGACAGTATAGTTTATTCCGGAATTGCAGAAAATAATCATAACGATCATTGGAGAATGATCTGCAGCGATGAAAATGAAGTAGAAACTGCTACGATCATTAAAGATCTGCAGATGTAAAAGAAAGGTGTGGTATCGGTATGATGGAGTATTTGAATGCATTTTGGGTAGGCGGCTTGATCTGTGCGCTGGTACAGATCCTGCTGGAAAAGACGAAGATGCTGCCGGGACGTGTGATGGTGCTGCTCGTATGTCTTGGCGCGGTGATCAGTTTCTTCGGCTGGTATGAACCTCTTATGGAATACGCGGGCGCCGGCGTGAGCGTACCGCTACTGGGTTATGGCAATATCCTGATGAAAGGTGTCAAGGAGGCGGTAGCCGAGAATGGCTTCATTGGTCTGTTTCAGGGCGGCTTTAAGACCGGTGCGGTGGGATGCTGTGCGGCGCTGGTGTTCGGGTATCTGGCCAGCCTGGTGTTTAAGCCGAAGATGAAGGGATGAGGTCATCTCTCCGTGTTGTTTCCTTTAAGAACGACTATGTTTTCTGTCGGTTTTTTATGATATAGGAAATTTATATCATAGGAGTTATAGTAAACGACATAACAAATTTCTGCTTCCGGTTCCTGCCAAAGCCATATACGGGAGCTTTTGCAGGACCGAAAACGAAATTTTTAATGTCGTTAACTATAGTACGGCGCCTTCGATTTACCTGACTGTCTCGGATAACGGCAGTGCCGTTTGAGAAAATAGTAGATTGAAATATAGTGGAATGTTTGGCATAATAAAAAAAGATACACGAGGGCGCAGGGATAAAGGAGAAATCAGCATGGGAAACGTGAAACGGGTTTATGTGGAGAAGAAAGAGCCTTTTGCGGTTAAGGCGAGGGAACTGAAAGAGGAGATCGGAAGCTATCTGGGGATTGGCGGAGTGCAGGATGTCCGTGTGTTTATCCGTTACGATGTGGAGAATCTTTCAGAAGAGGTATATAGGAAGGCATGCAGGACGGTCTTTTCGGAGCCGCCGGTCGATATTTTATATGAAGAGGCGATCGAGATTCCGGAGGACGGCAGGGTGTTCAGCGTGGAATACTTGCCGGGGCAGTTTGACCAGCGGGCGGATTCTGCGGTACAGTGTGTGAAGTTCTTGAAGGAGGATGAGGAACCGCTTATCAGAACGGCGGTCACTTATCTTATAACAGGTGTTATTACCGATGAGGAGTTTGAGAAGATCAAGGCTTACTGCATCAATCCGGTGGATTCCAGGCAGACGGACATGGTGAAGCCGGATACGCTGGCGACTGACTATGAGGAGCCGGCGGATGTGTCTGTCTTTACGGGATTTAAGGACATGGCGGAGACGGAGCTGAGAGCCTTGTATGAGTCTCTGGGGCTGGCCATGACCTTTAAGGACTTCCGGCATATACAGCGTTATTTTCAGGAGGAGGAGCATAGGGATCCGACGATGACGGAGATCCGTGTATTGGATACTTATTGGTCGGATCACTGTCGGCATACGACTTTTTCTACAGAGTTGAAAGAGGTTACGTTCGGGGAGGGATATTACGCGGAGCCGATCCGGAAGACTTATGAGGACTATCTTGCTACCAGACAGGAGATCTTCGGGGACAGACAGGACAAGTTCGTCTGCCTGATGGATCTTGCGCTGATGGCGATGCGCAAGTTGAAGAAAGACGGCAAACTGGAGGATATGGAGCAGTCTGACGAGATCAATGCCTGCTCGGTAGTGGTGCCGGTGGAGATGGATTATGGCGAGGGGGCGGTGACCGAAGAGTGGCTTGTGTTCTTTAAGAATGAGACCCACAACCATCCTACGGAGATCGAGCCTTTCGGTGGCGCGGCTACTTGTCTGGGCGGTGCGATCCGAGATCCGCTCTCCGGGCGCGGTTATGTGTATCAGGCGATGCGTGTTACGGGTGCGGCGGATCCCACGGTGCCGGTGGCTGATACGTTGAAGGGCAAACTATCCCAGAAGAAGCTGGTGCGTGGCGCGGCCAGCGGTTACTCTTCCTACGGCAACCAGATCGGTCTGGCGACGGGGCTGGTGAAAGAGATTTACCATCCCGATTATGTGGCGAAGAGAATGGAGATCGGCGCGGTCATGGGCGCGGCGCCGCGGAAGAATGTGATCCGTGAGACTTCCGATCCGGATGATGTGATCATCCTTTTAGGCGGCAGAACGGGCCGTGACGGCTGCGGCGGGGCCACGGGATCTTCCAAGGTGCACACGGAGAGCTCTATCGAGACCTGTGGTGCAGAAGTGCAGAAGGGAAATGCGCCCACGGAACGCAAGATACAGAGATTGTTTCGCCGGGAGGAAGTGAGCAGGCTGATCAAGAAATGCAATGACTTCGGTGCAGGCGGCGTGTCGGTTGCCATCGGGGAGTTGGCGGACGGATTGGTGGTGGATCTGGATAAGGTGCCGAAGAAATACGCGGGCTTAGACGGTACGGAACTGGCAATTTCCGAATCCCAGGAGCGTATGGCTGTTGTCGTTGCGCCCAAGGATGTGGAGGCTTTCTTAGGTTATGCTGCCGAGGAGAACTTGGAAGCAGTGGAAGTAGCGGTGGTGACGAAAGAACCGAGACTGGTGCTTAAGTGGCGCGGCAGACAGATCGTTAATATCGCAAGAGCCTTCTTAGATACCAACGGGGCGCACCAGGAGACAGCCGTCAGCGTGGATATGCCGGAAGAGAAGGATAACTATCTGCGTAAGATCGCGACTCCAGTGGTAGCGCAGGCCGTAGCAGAAGGTGATGTGAAGAAGGCATGGCTTGCCTTACTTGGTGACTTGAACGTCTGCTCCCAGAAGGGACTGGTGGAGATGTTTGACGCTTCCATCGGTGCAGGCAGCGTCTATATGCCTTACGGCGGTAAGTATCAGCTGACGGAGACGCAGGCGATGGTCGCCAAGCTGCCGGTGTTAAAAGGAAAGACCGATACCGTGACGATGATGAGTTACGGTTTTGATCCCTATCTGTCCAGCTGGAGCCCGTACCACGGCGCGATCTATGCGGTGACGGAGTCCATGGCCAAGATCGTGGCAAACGGCGGGGATCATAAGACGATTCGCTTTACTTTCCAGGAATATTTCCGACGGATGAGTGAAGAGCCCGGCCGTTGGAGCCAGCCTTTCGCGGCGCTTCTGGGGGCCTACGACGCGCAGATGGGATATGGGCTGCCTTCTATCGGCGGTAAGGATTCCATGTCCGGCACGTTCAACGATATCGATGTGCCGCCCACGCTTGTTTCCTTTGCGGTGAATATCAGCAGGCAGCAGAACATGGTGACGCCGGAACTGAAGAAAGCCGGGGATAAGCTGGTACGTTTCCACATCAGGAAAGACCAGTATGACCTGCCGGTCTATGAAGACGTGATGAAAGTATATGACGGCATATTGTCGCTGATGGCTGACAAGAAGATCACGGCGGCCTACGCGCTGGATGCCAAAGGTGTGGCGGCGGCACTCGGCAAGATGGCCTTCGGCAATCAGTTGGGCGTGACGGTGGAGAGCGGCCTTGTGGCAAAGGCACTTTTTGATAACGGGCTTGGTGAGATCGTGGCGGAGATGCCGGCGGAGGCTGTGGAAGAACTGGCGGCACAGAAAGGGCCGGGCCTGGAGTACACGGTGATCGGAACGGTGACCGAGGCGCCCGTATTCGCTTACGGGGATGTGCAGATTACCATGGCGGAGGCTCTTAGTGCATGGACCGGGAAGCTGGATAAGGTATTCCCGTATACAGCCGGCAAGGATAAGAGTGCCGTAGCTTCCGGCCTGTATGAGGCAAAGGAGATCTATGTCTGCAGGCATAAGGTTGCAAGACCGACCGTCTTTATCCCTGTCTTCCCGGGCACCAACTGTGAGTATGACAGTGCGGCAGCCTTCGAGCGGGCAGGCGCGGATGTGATCACGAAAGTATTTAAGAACCTGACGGCAGCGGATATAAGGGAGAGTGTGGATGTGTTCGAGAAAGCCATCGCACAGGCGCAGATCATCATGTTCCCCGGCGGCTTCTCGGCGGGTGACGAACCGGATGGTTCCGCTAAGTTCTTCGCCACTGCTTTTCAGAATGAGAAGATGAAGGAGGCAGTCGGACGGCTGCTGCAGGAGCGGGACGGCCTGGCGCTGGGGATCTGTAACGGTTTCCAGGCGCTGATCAAGCTGGGCCTGGTGCCTTATGGAGAGATCAGGGGGCAGAAAGAAGATTCGCCGACTTTGACTTTTAACACGGTGAACCGTCATATCTCCAAGATGGTATACTTGAAAGTGGTTTCCAACAAGTCGCCCTGGCTGCGGGGAGCGGCTCTGGGGAATACTTATGTAAACCCGGCATCCCACGGTGAGGGACGCTTCGTCGCACCGCAGGAGTGGATCGACAAGCTGTTTGCAAACGGACAGGTGGCGACGCAGTATGCAGATCCTGAGGGCAGTATTTCCATGGATGAGGAATGGAACATCAACGGGTCCTACGCTTCGATCGAAGGCATAACTTCTCCGGACGGACGTTGCCTAGGCAAGATGGCGCATTCGGAGAGAAGAGGGGACGGCGTGGCTGTCAACATCTACGGAGAACAGGACATGAAGATCTTCGAGTCCGGGGTGAACTATTTCAAGTAAGCATCGTGATCGAGTTCCTGACTCCTGATGATCTGCCGGATCGCATCAAAGATGTAAGGTTTCAGCGTTTCGATATCTGTGGGTTCATTGTACAGAATGGAGCTGTAACAGGTGGAACTGACAAATTCAACGATCATAAACAGGAGAATTTCCGGATTCTTGAAGGATCTGGGTGAATTCTCCAGGACAGTATAGATATTATAGAAGTCCACGTCAGAACTGTCGCCGGAGGAGATCAGCTCGTTCTTGAAGATTCCCCAGCTCAGGTTCTTAGAGATAAAGCCGAGCAGCGATTTGTCGGCATTGAACTGTTCGATAATATTGTCTGCAAGAAAAATGATCCGATCGTCCAATTCGGTCAGTTGTGTTTTGGATAGAGCGTCGTCCGCGACGGAAAAAATACGGCTGGCCTTATGGGCGATCAGTTTATTGCGAATATCATATTTGTCTTTAAAATAGAGATAAAAAGTTCCTTTTGCCACACCGGCGGCTTCCACGATGTTGTTGATGGTCGTCCTCGTGATCCCCTGGGTGGTAAATAATTCAAAAGCGGTGTTCAGAAGAGCCTCCCGCTTTTTTTGTTTGTTCAGATCAGATTTTCTCATGATTTCTCAAATTCCTTTATATAAGAGTGTCCTTGTTCACTGAAGGTAATCCCATTATAGAATACTTGCCTGAAAAGTCCAATTGTTTTTAGAGTTTATAATTTTTTAAGAATTCTTTGCAAATAAAATATTGACCAATAGTCATTTTTGTATATAATACTAAGTAAAGATTAAAATGACTATTGGTCATTAATTGAAAAGGAGTGGATGCCATGGAAAAATTTGGTAGAAAGGTAGTACAGCTTAGGATACTGATCCTGCTCATAAGCATTGCATTGCTTATTCCGTCTTTTTTAGGATATGTGGGGACCAGGGTCAATTACGATATCCTCTCCTACCTTCCGAAAGATATCGAGACGATGGTGGGACAGGATATTCTGGTGGAGGAATTTGGAACAGGAGCATTTTCTATGTTTATCGTGGAAGGCATGGAGGCTAAGGAGGTCGTGAGACTGAAGGAAGAGATCGAGCAGATCGAGCATGTGGAGAAAGTAGTCTGGTATGATACGGTCATGGATATCTCCATTCCGATGGAGATGATGCCGGAGGAAATCTACAGGGCATTTAACAGCGGTGATGCGACTATGATGGCGATCATATTTGATGAGACCACATCTGCCGATGGAACGATGGAAGCCATAGAGGATATTCGCAGAGTGGCCGGCCGCAGCTGTTTTCTGAGCGGCATGTCGGCAGTAGTGACCGATACGAAGAATCTTTCGGAGAAAGAAGCGCCGATCTATGTGTGCATTGCGGTTTTGCTTTCCTGCCTGGTATTGTCGCTGACTATGGATTCTTTCCTCATTCCATTTCTGTTTCTTCTGAGTATCGGGATGGCAATTTTATACAATCTGGGCAGCAATATTTTCCTGGGAGAGATCTCCTATATCACCAAAGCGCTCAGTGCGGTCCTGCAGTTGGGAGTGACGATGGATTACTCCATTTTCCTCTGGCACAGCTATCAGGAAAAAATCCCGGAGGCTGCTGATAACAAGGAGGCAATGGCGAAAGCGATCGGTGAGACCATTACATCCGTAGTGAGCAGTTCACTAACGACAGTGGCCGGTTTCATTGCATTATGCTTTATGAGTTTTACTTTGGGAATGGATCTGGGAGTGGTAATGGCCAAGGGGGTTGTTTTCGGTGTAGCCACCTGTGTTACGATTCTGCCGTCCATGATCCTGGTGTTTGACAAAGCCCTGGAGAAGACGAAGCATAAGGCGCTGCTTCCAGATCTGAAAGGGATAGGAGAATTTGTGACAAGGCATTACAGGGTTTTTATTCTGTTGTTTGCGGCAATGCTGTTTCCGGCCATCTTCGGGTATCGGAACACGAAAGTCTATTATAATCTGGATGAGACCTTGCCGAAGGATCTCGCCAGTATCATCGCAAACGATAAGTTGAATGAGAAATTCGATATGAATGCGACACATATGCTCTTGCTGAGTGCCGACCTTCCGGGAAGGGAGGTGAAGAGTATGACAGAGGAACTAAAGGCTGTTGACGGGGTAAATTGGGTGTTGGGATTGAATGCCGTCAAAGGGGATATGATTCCGGAAGAGATGGTCCCGGACAGCTTGAAAGGCGCTCTCGAGAGCGACAACTGGCAGCTTCTTCTGATCGGTTCCCAGTATAAGGTGGCATCGGAGGAAGTCAATGACCAGTGCAGCAGGATCAGTGCTGTCTGCAAATCCTATGACAGCCGGGGAATGTTAGTGGGGGAGGCGCCCTGTACGAAGGATCTGATCGAGATCACGGATCAGGATTTCAAGACAGTGAGTGTGGTGTCTATCGGGGTTATTTTCGTCATAATCTTTCTGGTGTTTAAATCGGCAGCACTGCCGGTGATCCTGGTATCGGTCATAGAGATGGCAATCTTTGTCAATATGGGAATTCCCTATTATACGGGAACACAGATTCCCTTCATCGCGTCGGTTGTCATTGGAACGATCCAGCTGGGTGCAACGGTAGACTATGCGATCCTGATGACGACCAGATACAGGAAGGAGCGGTACGGAGGGGTCTCCAGGAAGGAGGCTGTCGCGATCGCCTGTCAAAGTAGTGTGAAATCGATCGTTGTCAGTGCACTGTCCTTCTTTGCGGCGACCTTCGGCGTGGGGCTTTATTCCAACATTGACATGATCAGTTCCCTGTGCACTTTGATGGCAAGAGGAGCACTTGTCAGTATGATATCGGTTATTTTTATTCTGCCATCCATGTTCATGGTATTTGACAGAATTATTATCAGAAACAATGTACAAGACAGCAGGGCGGCACAGCCGGAGAAGAACCTGTGCTGCGCGGATCGTGCAGAAGCGCGTTGAGCTATGGCAAATTCTACTGATCGCAGAGCAGAATCAGAAATTCTGCTCACGCCCTCAGCGTAAAACGATTCGGAATGGAGGTAAGATTGAAAATTAAAATTTTCAATCGCGAGATTTGTGTCTGCGCGCTGCTTGCCACAAACTCGTTCATGCACAAAAAGCAGCGCAGAAATGAGGGTAAATTATGAAGAAAAGGAATTATAAGAAAGATCATAGAAGCAGGCAGCAAAAAGTGCTGTGTATTTCCTTAAGTACCGCATTGGCATTGGGACTTGTAGGATGTGGGCAGCAGGGAACAGAACAGGCGGCAGAAGTGGCAGAAGAGGGGCAGGAGCAGGCACAGGTATTACAGAATATCCTGCAGGCTCAGGTCAGTCCTTCCCACAGCAGCCAGTCTGGCAAGGAGGAGACTGTTTATGTACTTGCAGATGCAGATGGAAATGTGAACCAGGTCATAGTAAGCAATTGGTTAAAAAACGGGGCAGGTGGTTCGGAACTTATGGACAGTTCGGATCTGCAAGATATCCGGAATGTTAAAGGATTCGAGACCTATGAAAGGGATCAAGGCGGTGATCTTATCTGGCAGGCAGACGGTTCGGATATTTATTACCAGGGTACGACTGACAAACAGGTACCAGTGACAGTAAAGGTTTCTTATCAATTGGACGGTAAAGCTGTTACGCCTGAAGAACTGGCAGGCAAGAGCGGCAGGGTAACGATTCGATTGGACTATGACAATCAGGAGACAAGGAAGGTAATGGTCGGCGGCAAAGAGGAGGAGATAAAGATTCCCTTTGCCATGATCTCCGGGATGATCCTGCCGCAGAGCACTTTTTCCAATATCGAGGTAAAGAATGCGAGACTTCTGTCGGAAGGAAGTAACAGTATCGTTGTGGGAGTGGCATTTCCCGGCTTGCGGGAAAGCATTGATATGGAAGGGATGCAGGATAGGATGAGCGATTCAGAGCAGAGTGAAGCGTTCAGGGAGTTGGAGATACCGGATTATATTGAGGTGTCAGCGGATACGGAATCTTTTGAACTGGGGATGACTATGACGGTAGCCATGAGCGATATTCTTTCCAGGTTTGAACTGACGGACCATATGGATCTTACAGAACTTAATGATTCTATGGAACAGCTGGGAGATGCAGCAGATCAATTGAAGGAAGGGACATCGGCTCTGAAGGACGGAAGTGGACAGTTAAAGGAAGGGACGAAGGAACTGGTGTCCGGAACCGGGGAACTGTGGGATGGCACGGGAAAACTACAGGACGGTACATCAAGACTTCGGGACGGAGCGGTGGAACTGCAAAATGGTGCGGCACAGTTAAGGGATGGTACGCAGGAACTCTATGATAAATCAGGACTGCTTTATGACGGTGCACTGGCACTCTATGACGGTTCTGCGGCTTTGGGCGATGGGGTGCATAAACTACAGCAAGGCGCAGGCGCTCTGAAGGAGGGAGGAAACAAACTGGCGGCCGGAACCGGAAATCTGGTGGCGGGCGCGGAAAATCTGAATAATGGCGCGCTTCTTGTACAGGGTGGTATCGATCAGATGGCGGCACAGATGAACATGCTTCAGACGAAGATCGGTACACCGGTATCCTCGTCGGGTGAATTTGATGCGGCGAATCCAAGTACACTGCTACAGTTATCCTGTCTGCTGCAGGAATCTCTGAAAACGGCAAGCAGCAATGATGGACTGTCAGACTCTTACTATAATGCGATCCTGCAGAAGCTTCAACAGGAGAAAACACAGGCCCAGGAAAGCCTGAACCGTGCTGACGAAGACTTGGCCATGGCCAGAGAGCGGGCTGCAGCGGCGCAGGCGGAGCTTATGACAGCCTGTCAGGGAAATACACAGGAGATAGAGACAGTTATCGGAACGCATGAGGAAGAAAGGTATGTGGACGTGGCGGTGGAGGCTCCTGTCTATACGACAACAAGAACCGTGACGCAGCAAGCAGGAGAGGAGAGCGAAGAAGCAGCAGAGACAGTAGTGGAAACGGTGGAAGAGAACACGGAAGTACAGACGCAGTCCGTTACCGGGAGCGGTGTCGTGATGATAGAGGTGGTGGATACGGACCGGATGCAGATACAGTCAGTGAATATGGAAGATCTACAGCAAAAGGCGAGTGCCTATCAGAGTGCCATGGAAGAAGTTGCAGCCCTTCAGGCGGAGGTGAGTGCCTGCTCCATGCAGATTGAGGCACTTGAGGACCAGATCTCGCAGGCAGATGCTGCCGGTGCGGCCATACAGCAGGAACAGATGGCATTGATGCAGAAATGGGGTCCTGCGGTCACCTATGCGGCATATCTGGACAATGCGCTGAAAGAACTTTCGGGAGCTCTTCATTCGGCGGAGAGCACGGCTGGTATGTCAGCACTTATAAAAGGCGCCGGGGATCTGGCTGACGGAACTAAGAGTGCACTTGCCGGGGCAAAGGAATTGGATCATGGTGCGAAAGAGCTGAAAAACGGGATCATAACCTTGGATAACGGCACTGCGGAGTTGGCAAACGGCGCCGGAACGTTAAAGAACGGCGCATTACAATTGAAGGACGGCACCGGACAGCTTGTGGACGGCGCCGGTAGATTGAATGATGGCGCCGGAACTTTACGGGAAGGAACGGGAACCCTTATAAATGGCGCCGGAGAATTGAGTGATGGTGTCGCGACGCTGCGGGATGGCGCCGGTGCCCTGCGGGACGGGGCCATAGAGCTGGACAACGGTATGGGAACTCTGGATGAGGGTGCCCTGGAACTGCTTAACGGTATGTTTGAGTTTGATGAGGAAGGCATCAGCAGACTGACGGATCTTTTCGGCGATGACGTACAGGACGTAGTGGACAGATTAAAGGCAGTGGCAGATGCAGGAAAAGAATATGATACCTTTACCGGACTTCCGGAGAATGTAGACGGTAGTGTGAAATTCATCATCAAGACTGATCCGGTGGAACCGTAAAAGAAGTTCCACCTGTGCGGTTGAATGCTCCAAAGAGCATCCAACCTGACTTCCGCATTCGTAAAACCCGTGCTTAAGCACTCCTGCGTCTGCTTACGCATCCGCGTTTTACTCATTTGGAAGTGGGTTGCTAATCCAATTGCCTGTCTGCATTGCCATAAATGGCATACAGACAGATTATTGGATTGCAACCGCACAGTTGGAAGAAGTTCTTGTCAAGTTATAGACGTATCGTTATAATGAAAGCAATGAGGAGAGAATTCCTGTCGCTTTCATATGCAATGACCTCGTGTAGGGGAGTAATCCTTTGCAGGAGGTCTTTGCTTTACGGTAACAGATGAGCAGCGTGCAGGCGCGTAGAAGACGAAAGCAGGCAAAGTATATGCCTTGTGGTCATAAACTTGCAGATTGAGAAGGAGATGTGGCATAGAGATGATAAATGAAAGAGAAATACCGGAGAAGGAACTGGGACATAAGGAAACGGACGGCCAGGGGACAACGAAATACAGGGAGACAGAAAGCAGAGAAGATTCTATACGACGTGAGTATGACTTCGCACCAGACGTGAAGTTGAAGGAATGCCGGTATTGCCGTGTAATGATCCCGAAGAAAGCAAAGGTATGCCCGAACTGCAGAATGAGCCTGAAAAGGAACTGGTTCCGCAATCTGGTGGCGGCGGTCTTTGCCATTGCGGTGATCGGTGTGGGCGGGTACTATCTTTCGGCACATTGGGGGATCATGAAAGACGCGGCCGCGTCCGTCTGGATGGCGCAGAAGCAGTCCGCTCTGCCGGTCATGTCGGTGACGACGGTGGACAACAAGGAGCTGGCAGCCAGCGGGACGGCGGTGGAGCCTTCCGAGGTCACAAACCTGTCGGAAGCGGAATCGGAAAGCGTGCCGGACGGCGCCGAACATCAGGAGGATGCAGGGGAACAGACAGAGGGAGCGAAGACAGAAACAGCCGATGCCAAGAAGACAACGGCAGTGGAGAGCAAGCCAGATGCAAAGTCGGCAGAGGACGAACAGGCTAAAGAGACGGCAGGAACAGAGACGGACGGAACAGACAGTCAGACAGATGTTGAAAGCACAACGGAGGCTGACATGCAAACGGATCTGGCAAAGAAGGAACGTTCTCAGGTGACAATGGCGAAACAGGACAGTGCTTTGTCCGGGGAAGAGGATGAAGGGGGAACTGACGTGCCTGCAAAGAAAATGGACAGGCAGGAGCAGAAGTTCCGTGAGGAATGTACATTGATCGGCTATAAGTCAATTCTCAGGAATATAGAGAGATATCTGGACACGGCACTTATGGTGGAAGTACAGGTGATCTGTCAGGTGGACGGCGGTCTGTTTGATGATAACACCTATTATTTGTGTAAGATGGAGGATGATAATAATATCGCTCGTTATTATGTTGTCAGGGATGACAGGGAAACAGACGATACTCTTATTCTGGAAGGAGACATGCTTACTGTGTACGGACAACTGTTCGGAACATGTGAGATTCCGGCGGATCTGGTCGAGACAATGCCTACTGCGCCCGCCATTTCCATGTTGTATTATGACCTGACAGGCGAATGACACGAAGCGTGTAAAAATAAATTTTATGAATTGAACGTGTGAAACTCTTGTGCTATAATGAAGCGATTATACGAAAGGAATCAGGATTTCAGATATAGTTTGAGAGGAAACAGGTGACAGGATGAAAGCTTTCTTAATTTTGGAAGACGGGACTCTTTTTGAGGGAATCCATATCGGCGCTGAGCGGGAGATCATCAGTGAGATCGTGTTCAATACGTCGATGGCAGGGTATCTGGAAGTGCTGACAGATCCGTCCTATGCCGGACAGGCTGTCTGCATGACGTATCCGCTGATCGGTAATTACGGCATCTGTAAGGATGATATGGAGTCGGACAGGCCCTGGCCGGACGGATTTATCGTCCGGGAATTGAGTCGTATTCCCAGCAATTTTCGGTGTGACATGACGATTCAGCAGTTTCTTGAGGAAAACGGTATTCCTGGCATCGCAGGGATCGACACGAGGGCGCTTGTCAGGATCCTTCGGGAAAAAGGTACGATGAATGGTATGATCACCACCAATGAGAAATATGATCTGGAAGAAATTCTTCCGAAACTAAAGGCGTATACGACCGGTAAGGTAGTTGATCTTGTGACCTGCCGGGAAAAATATACGTTGTCTGCCGCACAAGATTTATCAGATAATGGTCCGGTCTCCGGAAGTTCCCAATTTGAAAAAGAAGCATATGAGAGTGGTATACGAGAGAAGAAGCCCAGCATGGTTCGTGAATTGACGGGCAGAGGGTTAAAAGTCGCGCTGTTAGACTTGGGCGCGAAGGGCAATATCGCCAGGTCTTTGGCTGCCAGAGGGTGTGAGGTGACGGTCTATCCCGCTTTTACGACGGCGCAGGAGATCATCGATGCGAAACCGGACGGTATTATGCTGAGTAATGGCCCGGGTGACCCGAAGGAGTGCACGGAGGTGATTGAACAGATCAAGAAGTTGTATGATACGGATATCACGATCTTTGCGATCTGTCTGGGACATCAGCTGATGGCGCTGGCCACTGGAGCAGATACCTATAAGATGAAATACGGCCACAGGGGTGGCAATCATCCGGTGAAAGATTTAGAGACAGGCAGAGTTTATATCTCTTCCCAGAATCACGGTTACGTGGTAGATACGAAGAAGCTGGATCCCAGGGTGGCGGTGCCTGCGTTTGAGAATGTCAATGACGGTACCAACGAAGGGCTCTCTTATACAGGCAAGCATATCTTCACGGTGCAGTTTCACCCGGAAGCTTGTCCGGGGCCTCAGGATTCCGGGGAGCTGTTTGAGCGGTTTATCAAGATGATGTGGAGGGGGAAAAATGCCTAAGAATCCGAATGTAAAAAGAGTACTCGTGATCGGCTCGGGGCCTATAGTGATCGGGCAGGCGGCGGAATTTGACTATGCAGGGACGCAGGCGTGCCGTTCTCTGAAAGAGGAGGGCATGGAAGTTATCCTGGTAAACTCTAATCCGGCCACCATCATGACAGACGGTGACATTGCAGATAAGGTATATATCGAACCGCTGACAGTAAGGGTGCTGGAGGAGATCATTCGCAAGGAGAAGCCGGACAGCCTGCTGCCGAATATGGGCGGACAGGCCGGACTTAATCTGGGCATGGAGCTGGACGAGTCGGGCTTTCTGGCCGCGCATGGCGTTACGCTGCTCGGCACCACGGCGAAGACGATCCGCAAGGCGGAGGACCGCCTGGAATTCAAGGAGACGATGGAGAAGATCGGGGAACCGTGCGCGCCTTCCCTGGTGGTGGAGAATATAGAGGACGGCGTGGCGTTTGCGCATAAGATCGGATACCCGGTGGTGTTGCGCCCGGCCTATACACTGGGTGGCTCCGGCGGTGGTATCGCCCATAACCAGGTTGAACTGGAGGAGATTCTGGCTAATGGTCTGCGGCTCTCCCGGGTGGGACAGGTTCTGGTGGAACGCTGCATCGCAGGATGGAAAGAAATTGAGTATGAGGTGATGCGGGACGGCGCAGGCAACTGCATTACCGTATGTAATATGGAAAACATCGATCCGGTGGGCGTGCATACCGGTGACAGCATCGTGGTGGCGCCTTCCCAGACGCTGGGGGACAAAGAATATCAGATGCTACGCAGTTCAGCGCTCAATATCATCAACGAGTTGGAAATTACCGGCGGGTGTAATGTGCAGTTCGCTCTGCATCCCACCAGTTTCGAGTACTGTGTGATCGAGGTTAATCCCCGTGTAAGCCGTTCTTCCGCGCTGGCAAGTAAGGCAACGGGTTATCCCATCGCCAAGGTGGCGGCCAAGATCGCGCTGGGCTATACGCTGGATGAGATCAAGAACGCCATCACCGGCAAGACTTATGCCAGCTTCGAGCCAACGCTTGACTACTGCGTGGTCAAGATCCCAAGACTGCCTTTTGATAAGTTCATCACGGCGAAGCGCACGTTGACGACCCAGATGAAGGCTACGGGAGAAGTGATGAGCATCGGCAATAACTTTGAGGGTGCGCTGATGAAGGCAATCCGGTCTCTGGAACAGCATGTGGACTGTCTGCGCAGTTATGACTTTTCCGCGCTTTCCGCAGAGGAACTGAAAGAGCGGATGAAGGTGGTGGATGACCAGCGGATCTACATTATCGCGGAGGCAATCCGTAAGGGCATTGACTATGACACGATCCATGAGATTACCATGGTGGATCATTGGTTTATTGATAAGATTGCGATCCTCACGGAGATGGAGGCGCGTCTGGAGCAGGAGCCGTTGACGGTAGACCTGTTACAAGAAGCCAAACGGCTGGAATTCCCGGATACGGTGATCGCCAGATTGGCAGGGAGAACCGAAGAAGAAATAAAGAACATGCGTTATGAAAATGGCATCGTGGCGGCTTTCAAGATGGTGGATACCTGCGCGGCCGAGTTTGCGGCCAGTACGCCTTACTATTACTCCGTGTTTGGATCGGAGACAGAAGTGGAGGAGACCCATCCTAAGAAAAAGGTGCTGGTATTGGGTTCCGGTCCGATCCGCATCGGACAGGGCATCGAGTTCGATTACTGCTGCGTTCATGCCACTTGGGCTTTTGCCAGAGAGGGGTATGAGACGATCATCATCAACAATAACCCGGAGACGGTCAGCACCGACTTCGATATCGCGGATAAGCTCTATTTCGAGCCGCTGACGCCGGAGGATGTGGAGAATATCGTCAGGGTTGAGAAGCCGGACGGCGCGGTGGTGCAGTTTGGCGGACAGACGGCGATCAAGTTGACAGAAAGCTTGATGAAGATGGGTGTGCCTATTTTGGGAACGAAGGCGGAAGATGTGGACGCTGCCGAGGACCGGGAGCTTTTTGACAAGATTCTGGAAGAGACGAAGATTCCGAGAGCGGCGGGCGGCACGGTCTATACGGCCGAGCAGGCCAAGGAAGTGGCAGGCAGGCTGGGCTATCCTGTGCTGGTGCGGCCTTCCTATGTACTGGGCGGTCAGGGGATGCAGATCGCACTCTCAGATCAGGAGATCGAAGAATTTATGGCGGTCATCAACCGCTATGAACAGGAACATCCGATCTTGGTAGATAAATACTTGCAAGGCAAAGAGCTGGAGGTGGATGCGGTATGCGACGGCACCGACATCCTGATTCCGGGCATTATGGAACATATCGAGCGCACCGGCGTCCATTCCGGGGACAGTATCTCGGTCTACCCGGCGCCCACGGTCAGCGAGAAGGTGAAGGAGACCATCGCGGAGTATTCCAGACGGCTGGCGAAAGCGCTGCATGTGATCGGCCTGATCAACATCCAGTTTATCGCCATGGAAGACGAGGTGTATGTGATCGAGGTGAACCCGCGTTCTTCCCGTACCGTACCCTATATCAGCAAGGTGACGGGAATCCCGATCGTGGATCTTGCCACGGAAGTGATCATCGGGAAAAAGATCCGGGATCTGGGTTATGAGCCGGGGCTGCAGCCGGCTGCGGATTACTATGCCGTGAAAATGCCGGTCTTCTCTTTCGAGAAGATCCGCGGCGCTGAGATCAGCTTAGGGCCGGAGATGAAATCCACGGGAGAATGCCTGGGGATAGCCAGCACCTTTAATGAGGCGTTATATAAGGCGTTTCTGGGGGCGGGCGTGAATCTGCCCAAACATAAACAGATGATCATAACCGTGAAGGATGCGGATAAAGGCGAAGCCATCGGGCTGGCTCGCCGCTTCGAGAAGCTGGGCTATATCATCTACGCCACAAGAAGTACGGCGGCAGCGCTGCGGGAGGCCGGCGTGAAGGCGAGAAAAGTGAATAAGATCAGGCAGGAATCCCCTACCGTTATGGATCTGATCCTGGGACACAAGATCGATCTGGTCATCGATACGCCTACCCAGGGCCGGGATAAGAGCAGGGACGGTTTCCTGATCCGCAGGACGGCCATCGAGACCGGCGTGAACTGCATTACGGCATTGGATACGGCGGCGGCGCTTGTATCCAGCCTGGAGAATGCGGCCGTGCAGGGAGAGATGACCTTGATTGATATCGCCACGATCGCAAGACGCGGGAAGGCATAGGCAGAGTAAAACCAGGGAAGACGGATAAGATATTGAGGACGGTCTGTTCGCGTCCTCAGCGCAAAGCGCTTTGGAATGAAGGAAAAATCTATGAATGCAGTCAGGAATTATCAGAAAGAGCTGGATAGAATAACAAGAGATATTCAAAGTGGCAGTGTGCCAACACTTTTCCTGCATAGCTGCTGTGCACCGTGCAGCAGTTATGTATTGGAATATCTGCGGCAGTTCTTTCGGATCACCGTTTTTTATTACAATCCTAATATTACCGAAGCGCAGGAATACCGTAAGCGGGTGGCCGAGCAGAAGCGGTTGATCGTTGCTTATAATGCTTATAGCAGAGAGGCGAAGCAGGTGGGAGGATATCCGATCGACATCGTAGAAGGCGACTATGAACCGGAATGTTTCTATAAGATCGCAAACGGACTGGAGCAGTGTCCGGAAGGAGGGGAGCGGTGCTTTGCCTGCTATGCGCTCAGGCTGCGGGAGACGGCAAAGCGTGCCCGGGCGGGCGGCTATGATTATTTTACAACGACACTGACCATCAGCCCTCTGAAAAATGCCGCGAAGCTGAACGAGATCGGAGAACAGTTCGCGAAAGAGTACGGGACTGCCTGGCTGCCCTCGGATTTTAAGAAGAAGAACGGGTATAAGCGGTCTGTGGAGCTGTCGAAAGAGTATGACCTGTACAGGCAGGATTACTGCGGCTGTATCTACTCCCGGGTGCAGCGGGAGAGGGAGCGTGAGAAGGAATGCGACACAGGCTCCGGACAAGCTCGTGACAGAGATACCTTATAAAAAGAGCGTGCAGGGAGGAGAGGAAAATGCCACATGTAGATATCAAATGTTATGCCGGACGGACTTATGCGCAGAAGAAGATGCTTGCGGCTAAAATAACGAGAGATATTGCAGAAATCTTTGAGACAAGTGAAGACAGTGTTTCTATTGCAATTCATGATATCCCTCCGGAAAACTGGAAGGCGCAGGTGTGGGATAAAGAGATCGAGCCAAATCGAGGGAAGCTGTGTAAAGAACCGGGATATGATTATGATGATTGATTTTTTGTAAATGAGTATTGACATAGGAACAGTTTTTCTGGTTTAGTAGTAGGAAAGACAGAAAGACAAAGGAGCAAACAAAAGACAAAAAAGAAAGAACGAAGGTCAAGGTTGAATAAATTCTCTGATGAGCAATTAAGTTCAACAAACTGAACAAGTTCAGTTATAGTAAACGACATAACAAATTTCTGTTTCCGGCTCTTGCAGGATCCGTATACGGCAGTTCCTGCAAGGCCGAAAACGAAATTTCTAATGTCGTTAACTATAGAATTTGTGCCGAAGCGTTACAAATTCTGCTCGCGTCCTCAGCGCAAAGCGCTTCGGAATGGAGGAAAAAACAGATTGAAAGATAAGAATAATAGAAAAGTAGAAAAATAGAAAAATAGATTGAAAGATTAAGAATAATAGAAAAATAGAAAAACAGGAAAACAGGAAAAGAAGTACAAAGATATAAGAAAGGCTTGGAAGAAGATGCAGAAAATATTGGATTTGATTTCGGAAGAGATGATGAAAGCGTTTGAGACGGCAGGGTATGAGGCCGCGCTAGGGAAAGTGACGCTGTCAAACAGACCCGATCTGTGTGAGTATCAGTGCAACGGCGCCATGGCGGGTGCGAAGAAATATCATAAGGCGCCGATCATGATCGCTCAGGATGTGGCCGGACAGCTGCAGGAGAGCGGTGTCTTTACAGAGGTGTCCGCGGTGGCTCCGGGCTTTTTGAATATGAAGGTGTCGGAGACATTTGTGCGGGATTATCTGCGCGGGATGCGTGACAGTGAGAAATTCGGTCTGCAGATGCCGGAGAAGGCGAAGAAGATCATCATCGACTACGGCGGGCCTAATGTGGCGAAGCCGCTTCATGTGGGGCATCTGCGTTCCGGTGTGATTGGGGAGAGCATCAAGCGGATCTGCCGTTATGCGGGCCATGATGTAATCGGGGATATCCATCTGGGAGACTGGGGGCTGCAGATGGGGTTGATCATTACGGAACTGCAGAAGCGCGATCCGGGGTTAGTCTATTTCGATGATTCCTATGAGGGAGAGTATCCGCAGGAAGCGCCTTTTACCATCTCCGAATTGGAAGAGATCTACCCGACAGCCAGTGCGAAATCCAAGGAGGATGAGGCTTATAAGGCAGATGCCATGGAAGCAACCTATAAGCTGCAGAGTGGCGTGCGCGGTTACAGGGCATTGTGGGATCATATCATTCGTGTATCCGTGGCAGATTTGAAGAAGAATTATGTAAACCTAAATGTGGAGTTTGATCTCTGGAAGGGAGAGTCGGACGTTCACGATATCATTCCCGGCATGGTGGAAGAGATGAAGAAGGGCGGTTACGCCTATGAGAGCGACGGTGCTCTGGTAGTGGATGTGAAGGAAGAGACGGATACGAGAGAAGTGCCGCCCTGCATGATCCTGAAATCGGATGGGGCGTCTCTCTACAACACTACCGATCTGGCCACCATTTTGGATCGTATGACCCAGTATCATCCGGACAAGCTGATCTACCTGACAGATAAGAGACAAGAACTGTATTTTGAGCAGGTGTTCCGCTGCGCGAGAAAAACCGGCTTGGTCAATGCAGATACGGAGTTGGTGCATATCGGCTTCGGCACTATGAACGGCAAGGACGGGAAGCCTTTTAAGACGAGAGAAGGCGGTGTTATGCGTCTGGAAAATCTGATCCGGGAGATCGATGAGGAGATGATTCGCAAGATCCGGGAGAATGCCGAGACGAAGGGTTATGTGATCGATGAAAAGGAGGCAGAGCAGACCGCGAAAGTAGTAGGGCTGGCGGCCATCAAATATGGCGATCTGTCCAACCAAGCATCGAAGGATTATATTTTCGATCTGGATCGCTTTACCTCTTTTGAAGGAGATACAGGGCCGTATATTCTCTACACGATCGTACGGATCAAGTCCATCCTGGGTAAATACGTGGAACAGGGCGGAAAGTTAACTGATATAGTCATTGAAAAGGCGCTCAACGATTCCGAGAAGAGTTTGATGCTTGAACTGGCGAAATTTAATGCCGTAATGGGGATGGCTTATGAGGAGATTGCACCCCATAGGATCTGCGCATATATTTATGATATAGCCAATGCGTTTAACCGTTTCTATCATGAGACGAAGATCTTGACGGAAGAAGATGCGACGAAGAAGGCAGGTTGGATAGCGTTACTTATATTGACCAGAGATGTATTGGAGGTTTGTATTGACCTGCTTGGTTTTACGGCGCCCGAGAGGATGTAGGAGCAATTAGAACTGGTTTTATGATATTATGATATGGAGAATGCCCGGAAAACGGGTATTTTCAATCTGAGCTTCCGCGAAGCGAATGCGTGGGATCGTCATGATAAGATAAGCAGACAGGAGGTGGTGTGCATGGCATTTGGGATGATGTTTACAGTGGTATTTGCTTTGATCGTGGTGGTGATGATTGTGATCATAACGGTGATTCTGTTAACAGCTGTACGGGGAATCGGTACCTGGAATAAGAACAATCAATCTCCGCGTATTACTGTTTCGGCCGTGGTGGTATCCAGAAGAACGGAAGTATCACGTCGTTCTCACGCGAATGCGGGAGGTGCCGGGGGCGAACATCATATGACATCTTCCACACGGTACTATGTCACCTTTCAATTTGCCAGTGGTGACAGGATGGAGTTTCCGGTCGAGGGTTCTGAATATGGAATGCTGGTGGAGGGCGATGAGGGTGAGTTGAACTTTCAAGGGACGAGGTATCTCGGGTTTGAGAGGAAAAGGCCGTAAATGCAGCAAGAGAGTACTTCTACAGTAAACACATCAGAACATTGAAAGTGGCGTTTCAGCTCCGCTTTATTCCCGCGAGCAACGAGCCAAGTGGCTGCTTGCAGACATTTGGCGACT
>ERZ779637.562-NODE-562-length-23102-cov-7.211394_pt1 | contig 23102 bp, 25 predicted proteins | sample MGYA00514196_ERZ779637 | MGnify/ENA primary metagenome ERZ779637 (study PRJEB29562, sample SAMEA4376700) | mouse gut metagenome | isolation source: Cecum | study: EMG produced TPA metagenomics assembly of the A DSS colitis mouse model was used to assess the...
TCCGGAAGAAATCTTTTTACTGGTATAAAGAAGTGATCGCCTCGAATGGGGAGAGGCTTTGAGGAGGAAAGGGATAGGGCATCAGCCGGAGACGGCGGATGCCTTTTTATTTTAACCGCTATAGTTCGGCCGGATAAATAGCTTAACTAAATGACATTGCTATTTGCAGTGGACGTTATTTTTTTGAGAAGTATTGAAAATATCTTGACAAATAGGACTACTGATTGTAGTCTATAGGTGGGCTACAATGTGTAGTATAGATGATTTACAGATTTTTTATTGGAGGTATGGATATGGCGGAGATTCAGTTAGGTGTAATTGAGGCACGTTTTGCGGATATGATTTGGGAGAGGGAGCCGGTAACCTCTTCGGAATTGGTAAAGCTGGCGGAGAAGGCATTTTCCTGGAAGAGGACGACTACGCATACGGTTCTGAAGCGTTTATGCGATAAGGGACTTTTTGAAAATAATAAAGGAACGGTAACCTGTCTCATTTCACGTTCCCAGTTTTACTCCATACAGAGCAGAAAATTTGTGGAGGATGCTTTTGACGGTTCGCTTCCTGCGTTTATAGCCGCTTTTACAAGCAACAGTACTCTGGCGCCGGAGGAAGCGGCGGCAATCCGGAAAATGATCGATCAGGCGGAGGAGGTATAGCGGGATGGACGTTGTTTTTATCAAGCTGTTTAATATGAGTGTTGCAGCAGGATGGCTGATTCTGGCGGTAATTGCAATACGGATGTTTCTGAAAAAAGCGCCAAAATGGATATCCTGTATTCTCTGGGTTTTTGTAGCTGTCCGTCTTCTTTGTCCTTTTTCGTTGGAGAGTTCTTTCAGTCTGATACCCAGCGAAGAAACGCTTAGTCCGGAGGTGGTTCGTTATGCGCAGGAAACGGAGATAGACAGCGGAATACCTTTTCTTAATAATACGCTGAATCCGATTCTTGGACAGTCTCTGGCTCCGGCTCCCGGCGCCAGTGTGAATCCGTTGTCTGTATGGACATTTTTGGCGGGTATTTTGTGGGTGGCAGGATTAACCGCTATGCTTGCCTATGGCCTGGCAGCTTTTATCCGTATTCGTAAAAGAGTCGAGGAGGCTGTGCCTCTGCGGGATCATATCCGGCTTTGCGACGCGGTAAAGTCCCCGTTTATTTTCGGCGTTTTCCGGCCGCAGATTTATCTGCCTTCCGACATTGATGGGGAAGAAATGGAGTATGTTCTTGCCCATGAAGAAACCCATCTGAAGAGGAGAGATCATTGGTGGAAGCTGGCCGGATTTTGTCTGCTGGCGGTTTATTGGTTTCACCCGCTTGTCTGGGCGGCGTATATTTTGTTCTGCCGGGATATTGAACTGGCCTGTGATGAAAAAGTCATTAAGGACATGAATCTGGATGGAAAAAAAGCTTACTCCAGGGCGCTGGTTGAATATAGTTCTTCCGGAAAAAGGATGCTGGTTTGTCCTCTTGCTTTCGGAGAGATCGGAATAAAGGAAAGAGTGAAAAATATATTGCGTTATAAAAAACCTGCCGTATGGATTATTGCGGCAGCGATTGTCCTATGTGCGGCCGTGGCTGTTTGTTTTCTGACAAATCCCAAAAAAGATGTTTATTTAATCAAGATTAAAGTTCCGGCAGGCAGCGAAGCGCCGATCCACTATTCTGAAGAAGAGATTTCCCCGGAAGGGTATACTGTTACAATTGCTTCGGGCGAAGGTCTTGGGGATACGGAAGTGTGTCTGAAGCAAGTCGGGACGGATGGAGAAAATGCCGGGGAAAAATCCGAATATCTGACTCCCGGGATGCCGGTAAAAATGAATGTCCAAAAAGGTAAATGGTACAAAATCGGCGTTGCCGTAAGCAATCCTTCCGATGAAGACAGGATTGTATCCGTACAGGTTAAAGGCGTTCAGGTAAGAATTGCGGATCAGGATGCCGGAGCAGTCGTAAAATATGATGTTATCCCAATGGTCCAGGTAGACGGTAAGTATTATTATGATACCGGAAAAAGCAGGTACGCGTCAGAACGGGATCATGAGGCGGACGGAGAAATTACTTCAACAGTGCCGGGAGATGAGATTCCGCAGGAGGATAACCAGTCAAATTTTGGAAGCGGATATATTTACCGGTATGTCAGGGATGATACGCTGGAAATAAATATAAATGACAAGTGGATAGTTTTTGAGTGCAGAAAAATTGGTTCGAATACGGCCGATAAGACTCGGGAATCGGCAAGGCCGGATATAGAGAAAGCTATATTGGAAGAAAACGTTTCATCTCATACGGGAGTCCATGACTTTGCCTGTTGTGATTTTGTTCTTTTGGAGACCGCAGCCACAGAGGACACAGTAACTTATTACGGTTGGGCGCTGTATAAGGAATTTGGGATTTCAGAAAAGGGTATAGAGGATATGGGCGGCAGCCATATGCCAGTTGCACTGACTTTTGAACTGAATGAAGAGGGATATAGTTTGCAGGAGTATTGGCAGCCCGGTGAAGGCGCCTATTTTGTGTCGGATGTCCGGGATAAATTTCCAAAACAGGCTGCCGGGGATGGAATCGACAGCCAGAAATTTGCTATCCGTCAGATGCAAAGCTGTTACCGTCAGGCTGTACGGTACGGTGGTCTGGATACGGACGGAATCATCGATTCTTTGCTGGAAACCATATGTTCCGGGCCGGAAGCATTGCCTTCCGGAAATCCGCAGGATTATATAGAGGAGCATATTTCAGAATATCACGAATTGCTATACTATGGCGAATATACAACCGAGTACTGTATGAACCGCTTTAACGGAGGAAAGGAAACCGGCCTTGAGGGTAAAATTATGGCGCTTGTGTGTGAGGAACTTTTGCAGACTAAGGGGACGCTTCCCGTGGATGCCGGCACGGCGGAAACAGGACAGCTTTGGTACGATACGTTAATGGCCCATTCAGGGAATGGAATTAAAGAAATAATTAATTGAAATATGAGGAAATTTACAGTATGATAGAAAAAATAGAGAGGGGTGATTGAATGACACGAATTAAGGAACGAGCAGTTGAAATGATTCAGCGTATGCCAGATGATGATATGCTCTATGTAATTAATATTCTTCAGAACTTGGAAGAAATGACAACGAAAAAAGATGTTGATAGAAAACAAGCGATGGCGGCATATCAAGATTTAATGAAATACAGAGGAAGATTGCCGGAAGATTTTGAAGCTGATAAGGAGCTGGCAGAGGCAAGGGAGGAGAAATATGGTAGTATTAGTTGACACGAATATTCTAGTGGATGTTATATCCGATCGTGAGCCTTATGCAGAGTATGGAGAAAAGATACTGGAGAAATGTGCGAAGAGGGAAATTACTGGTATTATAGCGGCTCATACTATTCCAAACTTGTTTTATGTTCTCAGAAAAGAATTTAGTCAAAAAGAAAGAAGGGATTTGTTAAGAAATTTATGTCTTATATTTTGTGTTTCAGACTTGAATGCGAAAAAGATTTTGGCTGCTTTAGAAAATGAAAAGTTTTTAGATTTTGAAGACTGTCTGCAGGAAGTGTGTGCGGTAGAAGAAATTGCAGATTACATTGTAACGAGAAATCCGAGTGATTTTGTAGAATCGAGGGTAAAAGTAGTTCAGCCGGAAGAACTATTAAGCCTTTTATAGATTTTAAGTATGAGATAGCATATATTAATTTGCAGAGAGGAATATTTATGTCAATTACAGCAGTAAAAGAATACCTGAAGCAATTTAATCTGGATTCCAGAGTTCAGGAGTTTGAGCAGTCCAGCGCGACGGTAGAGCTTGCGGCGCAGGCCGCCGACGTAATTCCGGCCAGGATCGCCAAAACACTGTCTTTTAAAGTTGGCGAAGGCGCCGTGTTGATCGTAACCTGCGGAGATACCAAAATAGACAATCAGAAGTATAAGGCTTTCTTTGGAACCAAGGCCAAAATGCTGACGCCGGAAGAAGTAGTGGAGTTCACAGGACATGCGGTCGGAGGCGTTTGCCCTTTTGCAGTTACAAACGGCAATGTAAGGATATATCTGGATGAGTCCATAAAGCGCTTTGACAGTGTGCTGCCTGCGGCGGGCAGCTCCAACAGTTGTTTAAGGCTTGACCCGGAGGAGCTTATGCGGGCGTCGAAAGCGGAGGGGTGGATCGATGTTTGTAAATTACAGATTGAGAATTAGCCGGGAAAATACTTTTCTTTATTGGAAAAGTATTTTTCTTTAATCTGATCCAGAATCAAAGCGCCTGTTCTTTTTTTGTCTTCCTTTGGAAGATCCGCAATATATACCGGCGGCAGGTATTCCAGAACAACATGTGTCTTTTTGATCCTGGGAAAATGATCCTCATAAATGTCCGCAGAATTATTAATGACCATGGGAACGATCGGACAGCCGGATTTTTCGGCTACCTTAAAGCTGCCCTCATGGAAAGGCAGAAATGTGTCCGGCACTTTGTTACGGGTTCCTTCCGGAAAAATACAGATGGAAATTCCCGACTTTACCTTATCGATGGCGGTAAGAATGGTTTTAAGCCCTTCTTTGACGTTTTCCCTGTCCAAAAACAGACAGTGCAGATTACGCATCCAGATGTTTAACAGCGGGATTTTTTCCATTTCCTTTTTGGCCACGTATCCGGTAGGTCTGGGTACTCTTGTATACGTTAAAAGTATATCGAAATAACTGCGGTGGTTGCCCACATAAAAAACGGGCGTGTCCAGGGGGACGTTATCTTCGCCGATTACGGTAAGATTTACCCCCGTAATCCGCAGACAGCATCGGAAAGCCCAATTGACAACAGCCAGAGAACTTTTATTTTTCACATCCATATTGAATTTGCCGATGATCCATTCTATAAACATCAGAGGCATACTCAAGATTAAAAACAAAATAACAAAGCTTGAAAGAAAAATGAAACGTATCATGGATAAACCCTTTCTTAAGGCAAGATATTATACTTTTTCCATTATATTAAACCTTTCCGCACAAATCAAGGAATATGTGCCGCAGTTGTTTAATAAAATAAGTAATAAACCCTGAAATGAGGTAACTCCATGAAAAATAAGGCAACTCCCGTTATATCTGCCGTGCTGCTTACGATCCAGTTTTTGTGCGTTTTCTTCCTCTGCGGCTGTTCCATAACGGAAGAAAACGGTATGAAGCTGCGTGATCTGGAATTTACGCTTGTCAGCGAAGACCGTCTTCCCGAAGAGCTGAAAAGTCTGATAGAGGAACAAAAGAGCGAAGAATTCAAATTTACATATACGGATAATGAGTCGCTGTATATATGTATCGGATATGGCGAGCAGACAACCGGAGGTTACAGTATTGCGGTTAACGAACTGTACCTTACGGATAATGCCATATATGTAGATACCAATCTGTTAGGGCCTTCTGCCAAAGAAAAGGAAACGCCCGCGGTATCCTATCCCTATATTGTGATTAAAACAGAACTTTTGGATAAGAGTGTGGTGTTTGATTAACGGATATAAAAAGATAGCACAGAGGCGGTGAGGACAGCGTCGTTTTCCGGGGACGCTGACTTCGCCGCCTGTGTTGTATTTTAACGATTCGCATGTTATAGTAAATGCATGCCCTTGTCAAGAGAGGGTACATATAAACACAATCAGAAAGGATAACCGTATGCTGTTAATAAAAAACGGAACCGTAATAGATCCGGGATCAGGCATGAATAAGAAGGCAGATGTATTGATAGAGGGAGGACGCGTCAAAAAGATTGTTTCCGAACCGGAGCTGTCTGTAAGAGGGGAAGAATCTGCAGGCATGAAAGTTATCGATGCAAAAGGCCGGTATGTCCTGCCGGGACTGGTAGATGTTCACGTACATTTCAGAGATCCCGGGTTTACCTATAAAGAAGATATCGAAAGCGGCGCAAAAGCGGCGGCGAAGGGCGGTTTTACCACGGTTGTCCTGATGGCCAATACAAAACCTGCGGTAGATAATGTGGAGACTCTCCGTTATGTGCTGGAGAAAGGGAAAGGAACCGGAATCCACATAGAAACCTGCGCGGCCGTTACCATGGGAATGAAGGGGGAAGCTCTGGTTCCCATGGAAGAGTTAAAGGAGGCGGGGGCAATAGGCTTTACGGACGACGGAATTCCGCTTCTAAAAGAAGAACTGGTGCGTCAGGCAATGCAGCGTGCGAAAGAACTGGGCGTTCCCTTGAGTTTTCATGAGGAGGACCCTGCTTATATCCGGAATAACGGAATTCATGCGGGAAAAGCTTCCGCATACTATGGAATCGGGGGTTCTGCCAGAGAAGCCGAAATTACGCTTGTGCAGCGGGATCTGCAGCTGGCGCTGGAAACGGGAGCCTGCGTCAATATTCAGCATATCAGTACAAAAGAAGCGGTGGAGCTGGTACGGCAGGCCAAAAGAAAGGGAGCCGATGTCCATGCGGAGGCAACTCCCCATCACTTTACCCTGAATCAGGAAGCTGCGATTGCCTGGGGAACTCTGGCCAAAATGAATCCGCCTCTTCGCGAGGAGGAGGACAGGCTTGCGATAATCGAGGGCATTAAAGACGGAACCATCGACTTGATTGCTACCGATCATGCGCCCCACAGCGCGGAAGAAAAAGCGAAGGCGGTTACGGAAGCTCCAAGCGGTATTATCGGTCTGGAAACCGCGTTGTCCCTGGGATATCAGGAGCTGGTTGTAAAAGCGGGGCTGTCCATGACGGAGCTGATGGAAAAAATGGCGCTTCACCCCGCGAGGATGTATAATTTGGACGCCGGTTATCTGAAAGAAGGGGGACCTGCGGATTTGTGCATATTCGATCCTGGCGCCTGCTGGACGCCGGACCGGTTCGTTTCCCGGTCACAGAACAGTCCTTTTCGGGGACAGACTTTAAAAGGCGTAGTGACAGCCGTTGTTTCGGGTGGTAAAATCATATATGAAAAAATGACGCAAAAGGGCGCGAGGTATGGACATGACTAAAAAGAAAAAAGAGACGGCCGTGGTGATTTCTCAACAGGAAATTGCCACGGATATTTATGAGATGTGGCTTCAGACAGAACTGGCGGCTTCGGCAAAGCCGGGACAGTTTCTCTGTCTGTATACGGGAGACGGAGGAAAGCTGCTTCCCCGTCCCATCAGTATCTGCGAAACAGATGTGAAGAAGGAGCGCCTGCGCATTGTATACCGCGTGGCAGGCGCGGGAACAAGAGAGTTTTCCGGGTACAGAAGCGGGAAGAAGGTTCCTGTTCTCGGATGTCTGGGTAACGGTTTTCCGTTGAAGGAAGGGGAAGGCAGGACGGCCTTTTTGATCGGCGGGGGAATAGGCGTGCCGCCCATACTTCAATTGGCAAAAGAACGCGGCGCTGAGGATAAAAATATTATTCTGGCGGGTTACCGGAACAGGGAGACCTTTTTGAAGGAAGATTTTGAAAAGTATGGAAAGCTTTATATTGCCACGGAAGACGGAAGCGCGGGTATCAAAGGAAATGTAATGGATATCATTGAAAAAGAAGGACTGCATGCGGACTGCATTTATGCCTGCGGGCCCATGCCTATGCTGCGGGCAATTAAAACGTATGCGCAAAAACAGGGAATTAAAGCCTATATTTCCCTGGAAGAGCGTATGGCCTGCGGTGTGGGAGCCTGCCTGGGATGCGTGTGCAAAACTACGGAAAAAAATTCTCATTCCAACGTAAACAACGCCAGAATCTGTACGGACGGACCGGTTTTTGAGGCTGGGGAGGTGGATATCTGATGAAGACGAACGTAACGATTGCGGGAGTGACTTTTAAGAATCCCGTTATGACGGCATCCGGAACCTTTGGGTCCGGGATGGAGTATTCGGAGTTTGTAGATTTGAATAAGCTGGGAGCCGTTGTGACGAAAGGAGTGGCCAATGTCGCCTGGCCGGGGAATCCGACTCCCCGCGTGGCCGAGACACATGGAGGAATGCTCAATGCCATAGGGCTTCAAAACCCGGGAATCGACGTATTTATCAAAAGGGACATTCCGTTTTTGAGACAGTTTGATACGAAGATTATTGTCAATGTCTGCGGAAAAACCGTGGAAGACTACTTGGAGGTTGTGGAAAAGCTTTCCGATCAGCCGGTGGATCTTCTGGAAATCAATGTATCCTGTCCGAATGTAAAAGAGGGCGCCATCGCTTTCGGGCAAAAGGCGGACGCGCTGTATGGGATTACGGAGCAGGTCAAAAAGCATGCCGCGCAGCCGGTGATTATGAAACTGAGTCCCAATGTAACGGATATTACGGAAATGGCCAGAGCGGCTGAGGCCGCGGGCGCCGACGCATTGTCTATGATCAATACGATTACAGGCATGAAGATCGACGTGCATAAGAGATGTTTTGCATTGGCAAACCGAACAGGGGGCCTGTCGGGTCCCGCTATTAAACCCGTCGCCGTCCGCATGGTATACCAGGCCGCACAAACTGTTAAAATTCCCGTTATAGGTATGGGAGGCATAGCCTGCGCGGAAGATGCGGTAGAATTTTTACTTGCCGGCGCGACAGCTGTTTCCGTAGGCGCGATGAATTTTGTGAATCCCTATATAACCGAAGAGATAGCGGAAGGAATAGAAAACTATATGAGACAATATCATGTGGAAGACATCCGGGAATTAATCGGCGCCGTCCATGAATAAACGCAGCCTCCGCCGCATACATTTACAGTAAGCATGTGACGGAGGTATTTTTTGTGGAATTAATGAAGAAGAACATACATATGGACCGGACGCGTCTGAGCACCGGAATGCAGATCAGCCTTGAAGACGACCGGAATATACCGGACGTGAAGCCGGATGTCAGCGCGCTGGTATATGAACAGGGACAGATTAAAATTGACGAGGTCAAACCGGTTAATGAACATGTAACGGTGAAAGGACGCCTGCTTTTTACGGTTCTTTACCAGGCAGGAGAAGGAGAGGTGGCGCTGGCAAGCGTAACCGGTGAGATTCCTTTTGAAGAACAGATTTTTATGGAGGGCGTAACCCCTGCCGATAATGTGGAGGTAACGGCCCGAATTGAAGATTTACGGGCCAACATGATTAATTCCCGTAAGATTAACCTGCAGGCCGTGGTGAATCTTCATGTTAAATCCGAAGAGCTTTACGACGAGGAGGCCGCGACGGACATTTATCAGAATGAACCGATCGAGTACCGCAGACAGCCCGTTGACCTGGCGCAGCTTGCTATCCGCAAAAACGACATATTCCGCCTGAAGGAAGAAATTCCCCTTCCCTCCAATTATCCCAATGTGTTTGAAATAATTTTCAGCACGGTGACTTTAAATGATGTGGAGTTTAAGACACTGGATGAAAAAATATCCATTCAGGGCGATATGCATATATTTGTTTTATATGAAGGAGAGGGAGAAGAACAGCCTGTCCGCACCTTTGAAACCGTAATTCCCTTCAGCGGCGTATTGGAATGTTACGGGTGTACAGAATCCATGATTCCGGATATCCGGTACGAAACAGGGCATCTGGAGATTGATGCGAAACCCGATTTTGACGGGGAAGAGCGTATGATCGGCGTGGAGATGGTGCTGGATATTATTATGCGCCTGTATGAAGAAGAACGGGTGGAAATGCTGACGGATGTGTACGGTGTCACCAATGACGTGGATACGCATGTAAGAACGGCAGAATTGAAACAGCTTCTTGCGCGCAATGCCGGTAAATGTAAAATCGCGGAGCATATTAAAATGGAAGATTCCGACCCGAAGGTTCTTCAGATTCTGCATGCGGAAGGAAATGTGGAAATGGATGAATGTCAGGTTGCAGACGACGGCATTTCGGTGAACGGAAGCGTGCTGGTTAAGGTTCTCTATGTGACCGGTGACGACAACAGACCTTACGGAAGTATCCGCAGGCAGCTGCCGTTTTCCTATACGCTGGAGGTGCCGGGAATCCGCGGCGACGATATGTATACAATCCAGCCGGAATTGGAACAGCTCGCCGTAACCATGCTTGACAGCGAGGAATTGGATGTAAAAGGCGTGGTGGGATTAAAAGCCGTTGTTTTTCGTAAGTTAATTCAGGAAATTATCGACCAGATCACAGTGGGAGAACTGGATACGAATCTGTTGAATGAACTGCCGGGCATTGTTGTGTATGTGGTTCAGCCGGGGGACAGTCTGTGGAAAATCGGTAAAAAATACTATGTATCCGTGGATGCGATTAAAGAAATGAACAATCTTACGTCAGATGAAATAAGACCCGGGGATAAACTTCTGATTGTAAAATATCCAAATGGGGACGGTTAAACCGTCCCCATTTTTGATGGAAAAACTTCTCATTGAAGAGTTCCCGCTATGTTGATACTATTGCGCGGTAATTAATCATTGCCGCCTACGGCGGTATTCTTAGCCTCTTCAGCCATCTGATCAAATTTCTTCAGAACAGCGTCATACGTACGTTTGCTGATATCAGGAAGGCTTCCGCCCCATTTTGCCTCAGCCTGCTTGTAACCTTTCTCAAAAGCTGCACGCATTTCGTCGATTTTGTCGGGATCACCGCCGGTTAAAGCGGTAGCAAAATCAATAATACGGCCGGAAGTCTGTTCAACGCCCCAGTAACCGTCATCCGCAATATCTGCCTGAGCCTGCGCTCTGGTTGCGGGATCTACCTTAAAATTGCCGCTGGCAAGGAAAGACCAGATATCGTTGGCTTTGCCATACGTATTAGCCTGCTTGCTCATCATGCTTTCAACCAGACTGCGAAGCTGAGAAGTACGTGCTTCAGCATCCGATTTCAATTTGGCAATCAGCTTTTGATCCGGCTTGTAAGTTTTTTTCGCAGAAGAAGCGCTTTCCGTTTTGGAAGGCTCATAGACTACGCCGTTGTCATTGGCGGTCTTGTTGGTCTCTGCAGCAGTGGTTTCGGCTTTTTTTGCCGTGCTGCCTGTATAGCTTTTGCTATAAACATCCGAAGCAGCATTCGTAACTCCATTTACGCTCATAGATTCCTCCATTTCTGTGCCTGTAGGGAGGCACTACCATCCTTGGCTTGAATTTTGATAATGATTCATATCTCTTATATCGGAATATTCTGGGAAAAGGTTTATAGACCTTCCTTTTTTTTTCGTTGCTTTTTGCATATAAATTGTATATAATTAAGTACAATCCATGTATACAAAATGCAAGAAAGATACATAAAATAAGATAGGGTTATCTTTTTAAAGCATGTCAGGAAGGAGAGTTTCTATGGATGTCGTTAAAAAGAAAGCATATGCCAAAATTAATCTGGGGTTGGACGTAACAGCAAAAAGACCGGACGGTTATCATGAAGTCAGGATGATAATGCAGAATATCGGAATTCACGACGAACTCACTTTCAAAAAACAGGACGGGGGAATTTCGTTAAAAACCGACTGCCTGGAGCTGCCTGTGGACGGCAATAACCTGGTTTACCGGGCTGCCAGACTGATAAAAGAGGAATTTGGAATTACGCAGGGCGTTCATATACAATTGAAAAAAAGAATTCCGATCGCCGCAGGCCTTGCCGGCGGAAGCGCGGACGCCGCGGCTGTTTTTAAGGGAATGAACGATTTGTTCGGACTGGATATGAGTCCGGAGAGGATGTGCGGATTGGGCGTAAAAATCGGTGCGGACGTTCCCTACTGTATTTTGGGCGGCACGGCGCTTGCGGAAGGAATCGGGGAAAAGCTGACACCTCTGCCGGACGCGCCTAATATGGTGATTTTACTGGCAAAGCCGGATATGCAGGTTTCTACCAGGGAAGTTTACGGACAGCTTCGTGTGGAGGAACTGAAATCCCACCCGGATATCGACGGCATGACCAAAGCGGTGATCCGGCACGACGCAGACGGAATTATGGAGCGGATGGGCAATGTGCTGGAATCTGTGACGGCAGAACGATATCCCGTTATCGATGAAATCAAGAGTTTTATGAAGGAACACGGCGCGGTTCATGCCATGATGAGCGGAAGCGGTCCCGCCGTATTTGGAATATACAGAGAGCAGGAGCAGGCGGGCAGGGCTTATCTTGAATTGAAAAAGACCGGTCTGGCCAAAGATTTGGAGGTTACAACGTTTGCGGTGTCAAATAAGGAGGATGTATAGATGCAGGATAATTTACGGATACACATGGATGAATTCCTGCCTTTAAGAGATGTCGTATTTAACACTTTAAGACAGGCGATTTTAACGGGCGATTTAAAACCCGGAGAACGTCTGATGGAGATTCATCTGGCTAATAAGCTGGGTGTAAGCAGGACGCCGATCCGTGAGGCTATCCGGAAACTGGAGTTGGAAGGGCTTGTCATCATGATTCCGAGAAGGGGCGCCGAAGTGGCACAGATTACGGAAAAAAGCCTGAAAGACGTGCTGGAAGTCAGGCGTGCGCTGGACGCCTTGTGTGCGGAGCTTGCCTGTGATAGAATCAGTGAAGAGGAAATGTCCGGGTTAAAAGAAGCATGTGCCGCTTTTGAACGGGCGACTGCCACGAAGGATGCCAGAATCATTGCCGAAGCGGACGTGGCGATTCATGATATTATTGTGCGTGCGGCCAATAATGACAGGCTGATTGTGCTGGTGAATAATCTTTCCGAGCAGATGTACCGGTATCGATTTGAATATATTAAAGACGAATCCCAGCATCGGCGTCTTGTGGAAGAACACCGGGCCATCTATGAGAGTATTATAAAAAAGGATAAAGAAGCCGCCTCCAAAGCCGCAAGGATACACATTGATAATCAGGAGATTTCCATTATGAAGCAGATCCGCAGGGAACAGAGCGCCGAAAGACTGTATGAGAAATCCGGCAAAAGATAAGTGCACCGTGAATAAAGAGGATAAATAAGGGTATAACTTCTGTATAAAAGAAAGACAGGAGTTATAAAATGAAGAAATGGAAATATGATATAAACAGACGCACGGCTTTAACCGTAATGAAGATTCTGCTGACTCTTCCGGTATTGGTCGGCTGGTGCGGTTTTTTATACCCGGATATCGCGTTTACCGAGGGAACCTGTAAGGCATACACCGCTGCAGGCGAAGAGAAAGAGGCGCAGCCGGGAATCGCGTTTTATGAGGAAATACTGCAGGCTAAGCCGGGCCAGATCCGCTTTAAAAGCCGTCTTCTGGAACTTCTCTTCCCGGAATGAGGGCTTTTGCCCGGCTGAGTCGAAATAAAAAAAGGAACAGGTCAAATCATGAATCAAAACCAAGAATGTAGGAAACATGCCCCCATCGGGGTATTTGATTCCGGAGTCGGAGGACTGACCGTAGTGAGAGAAATCATGCGTCAGATACCCAACGAACGGATTGTATATTTCGGGGATACGGCAAGAGTGCCTTACGGGAGTAAATCAAAAGATACCGTTACCAGATATTCCAGGCAGATCGTTCGTTTCCTGCAGTCCTATCAGATTAAAACGATTGTTGTGGCATGTAATACGGCCAGCGCCTATGCTCTTGACGATATTGAAAAAGAAACGGATATTCCCATGATCGGCGTGGTAAAGCCGGGCGCAAGGACGGCGGCGGAGGTAACGAAAAACGGCAGGATCGGCGTAATCGGAACGGAGGCCACTATTGGCAGCAAGCTATATAACCAGTACATAAAACAATTAAATACGAATGTGCAGATTTATGGGAAGGCATGTCCTCTTTTTGTTCCTCTTGTGGAAGAGGGCTTGTGGCAGGATCCGGTTACGGACGAGATTGCAACCAGATACCTTACAGAACTGATCGATATCGGTATTGACACCCTGATTCTTGGATGTACCCATTATCCCCTGATCCGTTCCACACTCGGCAGGATTATGGGTGAGGCGGTAACACTGGTAAATCCAGCCTATGAGACGGCAAGAGAATTGAAGGATATGCTTCAATGCAGGGAGCTTTTGAATGATAAGCGGCCGGCTCTGGGTGAGAATCAGTATCAGTTTTATGTAAGCGACATGGCGGATAAATTTAAGAATTTTGCAAATTCTATAATCAAATACGGGATTTTATCGGCAAAAACCGTAAATATAGAGGAGTATTGATATGACGAAAGAGGTACTGTTATCCTTAAAGGGGTTGCAGTTTGACGGAATGGGGCAGGAGGATCTGACGACCATCCTGCCGGCAGAATATTATTGGAAAAACGGCAAACACTATGTGATCTATGAAGAGGTGGCGGAAGGATATACGGGCGCTACAAGAAACGTTATAAAGTTCCAGGATCACACGTTGGACGTTATAAAAAAAGGCGAGGTTAACGTACATCTTCTTTTTGAAGAAAACCGTAAAAATCTTTCCAATTATGCAACGCCCTTCGGGGAAATCATGGTGGGAATTAACACTACACACATGGAAATGACGGAAAATGAGAATCAGATCCGGCTGGACGTATCCTACGGTCTGGAAGTAAACTATCAGCATTTGGCGGACTGCAGAATTTCGTTAAATATCTGTCCGAGGCATGAGAGTGAAGATATTTTTGAAAAACATGAGATGTCATAGTTTTTTACGGATTTGCGGCTACATTCAAAAAGTTCTGTCTTGCCGGTGGGAAGACAGAACTTTTTATGTAATACCTTTGTATTTTGCTACTTAACCGGTTTGGCTCCGGCTTTTTCCTGCAGTTTTTCGATTTTGGATTTAAGGAATCCCTTTTTCTTTGTTTCTTTTGGCATTTTTTTGCCATGAAGACCTCTTACGTCCGTGATATATATACCGCTGACAACAGCCTTTACTTCCTTTTTCACGGGAACGTCGTTGAAGATTTTTTCGTCGCATACCAAAGATACAATCTGGGGACCTACTTTGGCTTTCACAATAGGGAGCTTGGAACCGCGCATAAGCTTAGGCGTCTGGTCGATAACCATCTGAGGGAGGCCGGATTCTTTCAGCTTCATTCGCTTTTTGTCAATAATCAGCATGGATACTGTCTGCTTTGCGGCGTCGATCTGCGCCTGTTGTTCTTCTTGTTTTTTCTGGGCTTTTTTACCCAGGAAATATAATACGACCAGAATAATGGCCAAAATAATAACGATAACTAATAATACAATACCAAATGTCTTCACTGAATACCTCCGCTGCATGATTAAAATATTTACCATAGCATATTGTAACATTGTTTTTTTTAATAAGCAACCCGGAATCGTTGAATAGATATTGGAAATGGTATATAATAGGGATGCTTAAAAAGTCGGGAGGCTGCGGCATGGAAATCATAACGGATTATGTGATTCCTGTATTTCAGGTTCTTTTCAGGAATCTGGTGTTTTTGAATATTGTTTTTGCTGTGATTATCGTATTTTTCCAGCGCCGGGAGCCTAAAAGCGTCTGGACCTGGCTGCTTTTGCTGTATTTTATTCCGATTCTGGGGTTTGTATTTTATCTGTTGATCGGAACGGACATGCATAAACGGAAAATGTTTAAGACAAAGGGAATTGAGGATCGTCTGAATGATGCGATCCGGCAGCAGGAACATCAGATCCGTAACCGGGAGCTTGAAAGGCAGGTGCCGGAGATTACGGGGTATGCGGACCTGGTGATGTATAATCTGGATACTATGGGCACGGTGCTTTCGGACGACAACGACCTGCGGATTTTAACGGACGGCAACGATAAGTTTGAGGCGCTGCTGGAGGATATCCGCAACGCAAAAGAATTTATTCATTTTCAATATTATATTATAAAAAACGATGTGGTGTTTTCAAGAATTCTGGAGGCGTTGCTGGAAAAAGTACGGGAAGGCGTGGAAGTGAGAATTCTTTTTGACGCTATGGGGTGCCGGTTTGTATCGCACCGGTTTTGGAAGGAACTGGAACTAAAGGGAATTAAAATCGCCGAGTTTTTTCCGGCTTTCCTGCGTAAATTCCACTTACGCATCAATTACCGCAACCACCGTAAGATCGTGGTGATCGATAATAAGACGGCTTATGTAGGCGGGTTTAATGTGGCGAAGGAATATGTGGGACTGGATAAAAAGTTCGGGTATTGGAGAGATACGCATCTGCGGATAATGGGAAGCGCCGTAATGGGACTTTCCATGCGGTTTTTACTGGACTGGAATTATGCGGCCCGGGAAAATCTTTTTAGCGATTCCCGGTATTTGACGGGAGCGGTTCCGGGGACAAAGGACCGGTGTGAGATTCAGATTATCAGCAGCGGCCCGGATGCACAGGAACAGACCATCCGTGATAATTATGTACGGTTAATCCATAAGGCCCGGAAAAGCATTTATATTCAGACGCCTTATTTTATACCGGATGAGGCTATGCTGACGGCTTTATATATTGCCATCCGGTCGGGAATAGAAGTGCACATTATGATACCGTGCAAGCCGGATCATCCGTTCGTATACTGGGCAACCTATTCATACATCGGGGATATGGTTATGGCCGGGGCTAATTGTTATACCTACAATAACGTGTTTCTTCATGCAAAAGGACTGATTGTGGACGAAAAAGTTTTCTGTTACGGTACGGCAAACATGGATATCAGAAGCTTTGCGCTTAATTTCGAAGTAAACGCGGTCGTATATGACGAGAAAAAAGCCCGGGAAATGACGGCAATATTCAAAGAGGATTTAAAACTCTGCAAAAAGATAACCAGAGACATTTATGCCGGCCGGAATCTGACGGTGCGGATTAAAGAACAGGTCAGCAGGCTTTTATCCCCGCTTTTATAGTCCGAATCTGTGAAAAGATTATGAATTCTTTTTAAAATATGGCAAAGTGACTTTCCTATGCCGTGATTTTGTGGTATAAATGTAAAAGACTCACAAAAAGGATCAGACAAACAGGGAACTGTAAAATTAATGGAGGATTTTTTATGAAAAAGAGATTCATAGTATTGCTGGCGGCTGTGATCGCAGTATTTATGCTGGCGGGCTGCGGCGATAAGGAAGATAAGAAAGAAGAGACGCCGGATTCGAGTGAAAGCGAAGGCACGAATACGGACAACGTGACGTTAAAGGATTTTGATGTGGATGCGCTTGTTACTCTTGGTGAGTATAAGGGGCTGGAGGTAACGGTGCCGGAACCCTCCGTGGACGAAGCGCAGCAGCAGGCGTATGTGGAGAATATATTCTATAACGGGATTACCGAGGAAGCCGGAATTAAAGACAGGGCCGTAGAAGACGGCGACCAGGTTTATATTTCCTATGTGGGAACCATGGATGGGGAAGCGTTTAGCGGAGGTACTTCCGAGGGAACCTTTTTAAAGATCGGTTCCGGCCAGTATATTGCCGGATTTGAAGACGGTCTGATCGGTGTGACGCCGGGAGAGACGGTAGATTTGAACCTGACGTTTCCCGATCCGTATGATCCCAATCCCGATATGTCGGGAAAGGAAGTTGTGTTTACCGTAACGGTTATCTATATTGCGCCTGAGATTTCTGACGAAGCGGTACTTGCCATGGCAAACGAGAATTTTTCTAATGTAGACGAATTGAATCAGTACGTATACGACCAGCTTTTGACGCAGGCGCAGTCTGATTATGATATCCGTCTGGAAAATGCGGTGATCGAAGCTTTGCTGAAGAACACCACTTTTATAAAGGTGCCGGAAGCGCTGATTAACAAATATACCCAGAATATTCTGCACAATATGACGACTGCGGCAGCTTCGTACGGTTATGATGTGGATTCTTATACCAATATGCTTTACGGTATGGATTCCGTTATGATTTCCGCGCAGTTCGGGGAGGATTCCGCTAAACAGGGACTTGCGTTCCAGGCAATTGCCAACGCGGAAAATCTTACGGTAACAGACGAAGAGATGGATGAACAGCTGCAGAAATACGTGGAGGATTACGGTTTATCTTCCGTAGAGGAGCTTTTGGGCGATACGGATAAGGAAGATTACAGGGATTTCTTTATGTTTGATAAGGTTATCGACTATCTGATAGAAAACGCAGTGGTTCAGGCGAAATAATAGAGGGAGAACAGAATTATGAATTTGACGGACATCAGAGATTTATACCGGGAGAAAGAAAGCTATATTGGAAAGAAAATTACCGTAGGCGGATGGGTGAGAAGCATCCGCGATTCCAAAACGTTTGGATTTATTGTGATTAACGACGGAACGTTTTTTGAGCCTTTGCAGGCCGTATACAGCGATTCGCTGGAAAATTTCGCCGTTATCAGTAAATTAAACGTAGGTTCCGCCATTGTCGTGACGGGAACACTGGTTGCGACGCCGGATGCAAAGCAGCCTTTTGAAATTCAGGCTGAGGAGGTGTTTGTAGAAGGCGCGTCTACTTCCGATTATCCTTTGCAGAAAAAACGGCACAGCTTTGAATATCTCAGGACTATTTCTCATCTGCGTCCCAGGACCAATACCTTTCAGGCCGTTTTCCGGGTGCGTTCTCTGATTGCCTATGCGATTCATACCTTCTTTATGGAGAGAGGATTTGTCTATGTGCATACGCCCCTGATTACGGGAAGCGACTGTGAGGGCGCCGGTGAAATGTTCCAGGTGACTACCATGGATCTTAAAGACATTCCCAAAAATCAGGACGGAAGTATCGATTACAGTCAGGATTTTTTCGGAAAAGCCACGAATCTGACCGTCAGCGGGCAGCTGAATGTGGAAACCTATGCGTTTGCTTTTAAGAACGTATACACCTTCGGACCTACGTTCCGTGCCGAAAACTCCAACACCACCCGCCATGCCGCGGAATTCTGGATGATTGAACCGGAAATGGCATTTGCGGATCTGAAGGATGATATGGTTCTGGCAGAGGCAATGTTAAAGCATATTATCCGGTACGTGCTGGAGAATGCCAGGGAAGAGATGGCATTCTTTAACCAGTTTGTTGATAAAGGATTAATAGACCGGTTAAATCATGTGCTCAAATCCGATTTCGGACATGTAACTTATACGGATGCAATTAAAATTCTGGAGCAGCATAATGATGAATTTGAATATAAGGTTTTCTGGGGATGCGATCTGCAGACGGAGCATGAGCGTTTCCTGACGGAAAAGGAATTTAAGCGTCCTGTTTTTGTGACTGATTATCCGAAAGAAATAAAGGCCTTTTATATGAAGCTGAATGAGGACGGCAAAACCGTGGCGGCAATGGACTGCCTGGTTCCCGGAATCGGTGAGATTATAGGAGGAAGCCAGAGAGAAGATAAGCTTGCGGTATTGGAAGCCAGAATGGAAGAAATGGGACTGAACAAGGAAGATTATGATTTCTATCTTGATCTGCGCAGGTATGGTTCGGTCAGACACGCGGGCTTTGGGCTTGGTTTTGAGCGCTGTGTCATGTATCTGACGGGAATGGGGAATATACGCGACGTAATTCCGTTCCCGCGTACCGTAAAAAATTGTGATTTATAAACAATTCGGCAATTGAAAGGTTTTACGTATGAAAAGAATGAAACGGTGGATCTGTCTTCTGGTTATGGGATTTGTATTTTGCTCAATCCTTGTGCCGGTAAGCGCATCTTCGATCAGCGAAATACAGCAGGAGATTCGGGATCAGCAGCATAATCTGGATCAGGTCAATGAAAATATTTCTTCCATGGAAGACGAACAGGATATTCTGGAAGAAGAAATTAATGATCTGGATGCGGAGCTTTTGAATATGCTGACCAGTATCGGAATCCTGGAGGATGATATTGCCGTTAAGGAAGAAGAGATTGCGGCGGCGCAGGCAGAGTATGACGCTGCGGTGGCTACGGAGCAGGAACAATACGAAGCCATGAAGATCAGAATCCAGTATATGTATGAAAACGGCGATACCAGTTTTCTGTCTATTCTTTTTGCGGCTGAAAGCATGTCAGATCTGCTGAACAAAGCGGAGTACGTGGAGCAGGTGTACGAATATGACCGGCAGAAACTGGAAGAATATCAGGCATTTACCCTTCAGGTGGAGGCGCTTCGTGTGAATCTGGAGTGTGAAAGGGAAGCGCTCAATGCCCAGAAGGCGGAGATGGAGGTTCAGCAGGCGTATTTAAATACGCTGTTGGATCAGAAAAAGGCACAGTCCGCAGATTATGAAGTGCAGATTGCCAAAGCAAAACAGGAAGCAGCTACCTATAAAGCCAAGATTAAGGAAGACGAGAAGAAGATTGCCAAATTAAAAGAAGAGGAACGGAAGAAACTGGCTGCGAAAAATGCATCGAAAACCACCGGAAATACCAATACGGCAACTATTATTACCAATGCCACCGGTTCGGAACTGGGCAAACAGATTGCCAATTATGCATGTCAGTACGTGGGCTGTCCCTATGTCAGCGGGGGAACGAGTCTAACGAACGGAGCTGATTGTTCCGGTTTTACATACCGCGTATATGCGGATTTTGGTTATTCGCTTCCCAGAACTTCTTATTCCCAGAGGAGTTCCGGCACGGGTGTGGATTATGCCAATGCACAGCCGGGGGATATTGTATGTTATGAAGGGCATGTGGGAATCTACATAGGGGGAGGTAAGATCGTTCATGCCAGTACACCGAGCAGTGGAATTAAGATCAGCAACGCCGAATACCGCCCCATAGTAAGTGTACGGAGAATTATATAAGCGAAGCATATACGCGGCAGGGGATCAATTTTTACAATATTGTTCTATGAATTCCACCGCCAGTGTTACCTGCTTCAGCAGGGGAAGCTCCTGAACGCCTACAACGTGATGACGGCATTTGTTAACCGGAAGAAGTACTTTTTGAGCGGCGCTTTGTCCGATTGCAACAGCCATGGCAGGGGTAATCTCTCCTAAAAGGGAATCCGCGGCAAGTATTCCGACAGGACCTGCGATAATATCCGCGTCTTTGCAGTTCACAAGCACGGGATTTTCTCCCGTTGCACCGGCATCCGCACCGGCACGCAGCATGGAGGCGGTAGCGATACTGTTCGTACCGATGGCAAGCAGCACGGGAAGTGTCTGCCTGCCATTATTTTTTTGAAACAACGGCGCGTTTTTGAGATTTTCTATAAGCAAGCTGCCCATCTTACCGCCCTGTCCGTCTATAACGATGATTTTCATATTGGATTCTCCTTGTATGGTTCCTGATTGGTGATTTCATTTTACAGGATTGCAGGGCAAAGTGCAAGATTATCGGAATAGCCAGTCATAACCCTTCAGAAAATCACATACAATGTAAAAAAGTATTCTGAGGGGTTCCTTTTGAAAGATTATATTGAGGAGCGTGCTATCAGTATCGCCAATTATATTATTGAAAACAATGCTACAGTCAGGCAGACGGCAAAGGAATTTGGCATCAGCAAAAGTACGGTACATAAAGATGTAACAGACCGCCTTATGCAGGTAAATCCTGCGCTTGCGAAGCAGGCAAGGAAGGTTCTTGATGTGAACAAATCAGAAAGACATATTCGGGGCGGACTGGCAACCAGAGAGAAGTATCTGCATTTGGAGCATCGATAACATGAATGAAGGCGGAAAAGTGCGAAACAGCCTATTTGGTTTTGCACTTTTTTAATACCTGGCTTTCCGGTGTTTTTTGTTTTGACAAGCTTATGCTCTATAGCATATAATTGAAAACATGAGAAACTATGTCATAGAACATGAACAGCGGGAGAATTTTTACAATGGATAAGGAAATAATAATTGTTCTGGATTTTGGCGGGCAATACAATCAGTTGATTGCCAGAAGGGTCAGGGAGTGTAATGTTTACTGTGAGGTACATCCCTATAGTTTAAGCCCGGATAAAATAAAGGCGATGAATCCGAAAGGCATTATTTTTACGGGGGGACCTAACAGCGTATACGGCGAGGACTCTCCGCTTTGCGACAAAGCCGTTTTTGAACTTGGCGTACCGGTTCTGGGGATTTGTTACGGTTCTCAGCTAATGGCGCATGTGTTTGGCGGCAGAGTAGCAACAGCTCCTGTCAGCGAATACGGTAAGACAGAGGTTGAAGTCGATACGGCAAAAACAATTTTTAAGGGCGTTTCCCCCAAAACGGTTTGCTGGATGAGTCACACCGATTATATTGAAAGCGTTCCGGAAGGTTTTGTGGTAACGGCACATACGCCGGTCTGCCCCGTGGCGGGCATGGAGAATGCAGAAAAAGGACTGTATGCGGTCCAATTTCATCCCGAGGTTATGCATACCCAGGAAGGTATTACCATGCTTCGCAATTTTGTTATGAATATCTGCGGATGCAGGGGCGACTGGAAAATGGATTCTTTTGTGGAAAGCGCCATCCGGGATTTACGGGAACGGATTGGCGGCGGCAAGGTGCTCTGTGCTCTTTCCGGCGGGGTAGACTCTTCGGTAGCGGCAGTGCTTTTATCAAAAGCCGTAGGAAAGCAGTTAACATGCGTATTTGTGGATCACGGTCTTCTTCGAAAAAACGAGGGAGATGAAGTAGAGGCAGTATTCGGACCGGAAGGCCCGTATGATTTGAATTTTGTGCGTGTGAATGCACAGGAACGTTTTTATGGTAAGCTTGCCGGGGTGACGGAGCCGGAGGCAAAACGTAAAATTATCGGAGAAGAATTTATCCGTGTTTTTGAAGAAGAGTCAAAGAAAATCGGTGCGGTGGATTTTCTGGTGCAGGGCACGATTTATCCGGATGTGATTGAAAGCGGTCTGGGAAAAAGCGCCGTGATCAAGTCCCATCATAATGTGGGTGGTTTGCCGGACTATGTTGATTTTAAGGAAATTGTGGAGCCGCTTAGGCTTTTGTTTAAGGATGAGGTGCGGAAAGCCGGCCTGGAGCTTGGAATTCCGGATTATCTTGTGTTCCGTCAGCCGTTTCCGGGACCGGGTCTTGGTATCCGGATTATCGGTGAAGTGACGCCGGACAAGGTTCGGATCGTGCAGGAGGCGGATTATATTTATCGTGAGGAGATCGCCAAAGCCGGGATTGATAAAGAGCTGGGGCAGTATTTTGCTGCGATTACGAATATGCGCTCCGTGGGATGCATGGGGGATGAGAGGACTTATGATTATGCCGTTGCACTGCGTGCCGTGACAACGTCTGACTTTATGACGGCGGAGGCGGCGCAGCTTCCCTGGGATGTGCTGGGAAAGGTGACGAACCGGATTGTGAACGAGGTGAAGGGGGTTAACAGGGTACTTTATGATTGTACTTCTAAGCCGCCGGGGACGATTGAGTTCGAGTAACGGATATATCCAGAGGCACACCCGAATATCCTGCGAAGGCAATTTGGGGCAGCCCCAAAAA
>ERZ779637.563-NODE-563-length-23016-cov-9.520448_pt1 | contig 23016 bp, 19 predicted proteins | sample MGYA00514196_ERZ779637 | MGnify/ENA primary metagenome ERZ779637 (study PRJEB29562, sample SAMEA4376700) | mouse gut metagenome | isolation source: Cecum | study: EMG produced TPA metagenomics assembly of the A DSS colitis mouse model was used to assess the...
TGATTAAATATGCAGTTGTCAGCGTTCAAAGCAATTGAGTTTCACTGATTCAGGGTATATGTAAAACCGGAATATCAAAGTAAAGGCTATGGAAGCTATATTATGCAATGCTTAGAAAATGAAATCAGTTTGAAATACGATACTGTATATTTGGACGCTTCATTGCCCGCAAGCCATTTATATGAAAAAAGAGGTTATCAAACGATTAAGCACGAAAGGTGGAATGTGAAAAATGGAAGAATACTTGTATATGAAGTCATGGTAAAATCGTTGCCGAATACTTCAACCTGCATTTGTTATGATAGGAAATTCTTTGTTCCACAAAAAAATACAGAAAACGGTGAAGTTGACGGGGATACAGTATTTGCATACCATCAAAAAGATGATATCTTATGGGCAGATTATTCCGGTGGGGAAATTATAAAAGGTCATTTAGTTGGAACGGTAGCGGAGAATGGAGAATTAGATTTTTATTATTTGCACATAAATGAACAAAAACAAGTGCGGATTGGAGTTTGTCATAGCATACCACAAATTTTAGATAATGAAAAAATTAAACTGTCTGAAAAGTGGCAATGGCTAAATGGCGATAAATCGGAAGGTGTATCTGTTATTGTAGAAAAGTAATTACACCCGAATATATAAATTCTAGCTTGTTGGAGAGCATTATGCTATCCCGCTTGCCCAGTTGCTATATGCTGGTGATGATGTAAGGAACTGTAGGAAAATAACTGATACAACTTGCTTGCCTATTTTTCCGATTGCACAGGTCAAAAAGCCTCAGCGTAGCCCGCTACGGCGCTAAGTGCCAGCGGCACTTGTTCAGCGCGGACCGAAGCGGAGTGTAGAACTGCGTTTTTTGACTTGCACACTCGAAAGAATATTCTGCGCAATTTGATCAGTTATTTTTCTACAGTTCCTAAGCGGTGAAGTGTGGGATTCTCGAAATTGGAATATGCAAAAGAACATATGGGATAATTTAATTTCCTATGCAGTTCTGAATTAGGCATAGAACGCATTAAAAGAAATTTGTCTTTAGATACAGAAGATGTGGTTGGCTGGTGTAAAATTAAAATCAATTCAGCTAATGCTGCTATTACACGAAGTGGTAAGAATTGGTATGTGAATATAGATAGTTGTATCTTAACTGTAAATGCTTATAGCTATATGATTATTACGGCACATAGAGAAATGAAATATACTAATCGGGATTTATGTAATCAGAGGTGAGAAGGTCAATGAGAACACTTTTTTTAAGTTCAAGTGGTTTGAATGAAAAGACTACTAAGTTATTTTGGGAATGTATCGGCAAAGAACCCCAAAATACAAAAGTGATTTTTGTTCCATCCGCTGCAATCGGAAATGATGGCGCAAGAGAAGGCATTGTCGTATGCTTGGAGCGACTTATGAGTATGGGGATACCTATAAGTAATATCTTTATATATGATTTAGCACTTCTGCTCTCCGATGGATACAAAAGGACATATTCAAGTTACGTTGATGATATACCCACACAGATTCGTTTAATGAATGTTGAAGAACTTTCTCAATATGACACGATTGTTTTTTGTGGTGGAAATGCCTCAGTACTTCTGGGCGAAGTAAACAGAACAGGGTTTTCAAAACCTTTAAAACAAGCAATAGAGAATGGGTTGGTATATCTGGGGATTAGTGCAGGAAGTATGATTGCCGCAGGAAATTTTGCTGATGGATTAGGCTATTTAACAAATCCGCTGATACCACACGCTGAAATAGGAAATCCTTGCGGGGAAATATCTAACAACGATTCGATAGAATTGTCTGATGGTCAAATTGTATTGATTCAGGGAGAGCGTCAGGAAATTATTTGCTAACGTCAAAAACAGATTACGAACCGGTGGAGTAGATTTTGTTCAATCAAAAGTTACGGAGGGGAATATGGATTTTACGGTTAGAAAAGCAGTGATGAAAGATTATGAATCTGTTGTCAGGATAATGAATCAGGTACAGCAAATGCACGTTAATTGGAGACCTGATATATATAAAGCGAATAATAACATGATTCCTATGGATATATTTGCGAAAATCGTGGAAGATGACACTTTTTTTGTCGCTGAGGCAGATGGGATTGTGGTTGGAATTATGGAAGTAATATTTCGTCACGTTGAGAATCCATCACATATTACAAGAGACGTAATTTTTATTGATAGCATGGCGGTAGATGAGAAATATCGCGGGCTGGGAATTGGACATCTGTTCTTTGAAAAAGTGAAACAGATTAAGGAGCAGAAACACTGTGATGGAATTGAGTTGCAGGTCAATTCAAAAAATCAGGCGGCATATGAAATGTATTCAAAATACGGTTTCACTGTGAAATCCATAAACATGGAATTGTTATAATTTTTCATTTGTTGAGTTGCTATTGTAACGCATATCCGGAATTTAGAGCGAGGAGTTATGAATGGATTATTATCACATGACATCATTAAATAATTTAGATTCAATCAGTAAAAAAGGTTTAATTCCTGGAAGCGGAGCCAATAGCAGGCTTATCGGGGATGATAAAATCAAAACCTTTTTCTCAGAAGGATTTGAGGGTGCGATTGCATTGTATGTGGACTTTCAAATCGTGTATGATAAAATCAGAGCGGGGCAAGTTAAGCTAACAGATGAAGTCATAATGCAAAAGATCATGAAATCAAAAAGTCTTTCCGACTATTTGGGGGAAGGCGTCTATCTACGGTTTGATGGCGCAGATATTAAGAATGAACGAAATTTTGAGAATGGCTGCACGGATATGACCATTCTCCCGGAAGATTTGACAGTCTGTGCTCTTCAAAGAAAAAACGATCATTCCATTGTGTTTTCAAGATTTGAAATCATCAAATATATGATGGCGACTGTGCAGCCGGAACAGATTCAGTATTACGGAGCAAAGTATGATGGGTCGCCGGATTTTGAAAAAGCGACATGCCGAATTCAGGAAAAGGTCAGAAGGTACTATGAAAATCATCAGGCGGAAATTAAGAGATATGATACTGAAGCATATCAATTTGTTCTTTATGGACTCAGTGACTTTGTTGGAAAGTTTATATAAATCAATAATTTAACGATAGGGTGCATTTTCGCCCTCTCAGGGTGCAAAATTTAACGTTTCCTACTCGCTAAACGATACAACCGTTAAATCTTTCCCTACAAACCCACGAAAAATATACAATCCCTACTCAAAAAACGATAACTGCACCTTAAAGGGTGCAGTCCCCACCACGAAAAACGCCCTAACCATGGGCGTTTTCGCATACTCATAAAACGATAGCCGATTGTATCAATTTGATTACGCAATATGGTGTGTGGGGGGGGGGAGAGGCTCCGCGCATTGTGAGCACTTTTGTGGAAAGCCAGAGTTTTGACGGGATTACGGTGATTCCTTTCTGCACGTCCGGCGGTAGCGGGATCGGCAGGAGCGGAGACAATCTGGCGGTGCAGGCGGGCAGCGGTACATGGCTTTCCGGGGAGCGGCTCGACGGCGGCGCGTCGGAGGAAGACCTTGCGGAATGGATAGAGGGGTTACAGTAAACGATAGATATAGCATAGGCTTCATTGCAAAAGAAAGGGCATCTGCAAAGATGCTCTTTTTTGTATACATAGATAATACTTGCTTTTTTGCAGTGGGGGGGGGGTAAAATAAAATAGAATATTGCGGGAAATTGTAAGAAAATGCGGTTTTTTTCTGACATAGACAGGATGTGTCCATGCGATCTGCTATGATGAAAGTCAGATGAAATGCGGCGGGGGATTTTGCGTAGTGATTGAAGGCAGATTAGGAAAAACCGGTAGGATATTGGCGATCTACACAAAGCTGTTATGCGGACAAGTGGTCAAAAAGACGGAGGAGGCAGCGTGCTTCGGTGTCGATGCAAAGAGCATACAGCGTGATCTGGAGGATATCCGGATATTTCTGGCGGAGCAGTCCGCGCAGGACGGTGTGGCCGATGAGCTGGTCTACGATTACGGCGATAAAGGTTACCGGCTTGAGAAGGGAGGAAATGTCGGACTCAGCAACGAGGAGACCCTTGCTGTGTGTAAGATACTATTGGACAGCAGGGCGTTTACCAGAAAAGAAATGATGGACATTCTGGATAAGCTGCTGTTAAACTGCGTGCCTAAAGGGAATCGAAAACTGATAGCCGATCTGTTGGCTAACGAAAGATTTCATTACATAGAGCCACAACATAAGAAAGTTTTCTTGAACAAAATCATGCAGCTTGGCGAGGCCATCAGAGAGTGCCGGGTCATACGGCTTCGGTATTCGAAGATGAAGGGAAAGTGTACCGTAGAGCGGAAGCTGCAGCCGCTGGCGATTATGTTTTCGGAATACTATTTTTATTTGGTGGGATTCATTGAGGGGATTGATAAAGAAAAGGCTTTTGAGAATGCTGACGACCCGTTTCCGACAATCTACAGGATTGACAGGATAGAAGACATGCAGGTCACCGGCGAACATTTTAAGATTCCCTACGCAGACCGGTTTGAGGAGGGGGAGTTTCGAAAGCGGGTGCAGTTTATGTACGGCGGGCGGCTGCGGAAGGTGAAGTTCGAATACTGCGGCGAGTCCATAGAGGCGGTACTGGACAGGCTGCCCACGGCAGAGATTTTGTCGGAGGAGGACGGAAAGTATGTGGTGCAGGCGGAGGTGTTCGGGAAGGGGATTGATATGTGGCTGCGGAGCCAGGGGGAGCGGGTCAGAGTGGTGGAGTGAGAAAGGATAAAAAGGCGGAGGTGGTTATGCTTGGATGCTCTGTTAGAATTAAAAAATGTTTGTGAGGATGATTTTGAGGTTGAATTTGAAGTGCTTTCGCCAGAGGATATTCATAATATAAGTGACGAAAGGCTAAAGAAGATTGCAGAAGGCTTAAAAGATATTGACAGTCAGAGTGAAGTAATGCTTCAAAGGGTAAATGAGCTTAATACAGATATCGATCAATTGACAAACCATGCAGACGGGGTTGATTATGCAATAGCAGTGACATGCGGAATCATTACGGGTATTTTTGACGCGCTGATTGTCGGAGAGTGGGATTTTGAAAATGCCAAGGCCATCAGCAATAAGGAAATGAATAAAAGAGTAATCGATTTTGCAAAAAAAGATCCTAAATATGCTGAATTTTTGCAAAAAAGGACAACGAATAATGATGAAAATCGCCTATCTAATGCAATTACCTTTTTAGAAAATAAATATAAGCTGCCGGGCGATGGCGCGTATAAATTATATAAGGATATGGGAGTTACAGATCATACGCACCATTTAGATGATTTTTGCCATCATCCTACTTTGGTGGGGCTGGTGTGTTGTATTTTGGTACAGTTTACTGGAAATGCAACCTATAGAAGCAGTTCCGGAGCGGTAATCAAAGTGCCGGTAGAAGTAAATCAATATGGTAATTTTACCAGTCAACATATATGGGGCAAATTTTTTTCCGGAATAATTAATTGGTTTTTCAATGTGGCCAAGAATCGAAAGGGGCATTTGCTGAGTGATGTGGCAGGAAGCTCTGGCTCTGCAGGAAAAGGACATGAAGGAGCAGGGCTGCCGGGGTCATTTCTGGCTACGGCAAAGGAATTAGCGTCGCTGCCGTGTTTTAAAGATACAAATTTGGCTGAGAATTTACGGAAAGCGTATCAAAATGGAATTGGCGAGGGAAAAGCACAACTGGATCTGGGAGCGTTTAATAGTTTGTTTCAAGGGGCATCCAGCAAAGCTGATATGAGAACGGAGATGGCTGTCAAGCATGAAATGAAGCGGCAGGCGGTTCCGGTGATTATCAATGAATTATTAGTCAGAGGACTGTATTTTATTCGAAGATTTATTATGCAAATGCGACAGAAGCAAACAGTCGCAGAATTGGATTGGAAAGGGGTAATGCCATTTCGCAATAGAACAATTGTGAGAATGTTGACTATTGCATCCGGGACATTTACGGCAATTGATATGGCGGATGCAGCGATTCGCTCTGCAATTAAATCCGGCGGATTTAATGCGCCTGCATTTTTGTCAAATATGATTTTAAGGGTGAATTTTGTAGGCGTTGGCAGATTTGCAATGGCGGTTGTTACTGATGTAGGAATGGGGATTAAACGTAACCAGCTTAGAAAAGAGCGTATGAAGTTATATAGCGAATTGATATTTTACACGGATGCAAAGGTATTCTATAAGCAGGCGAATATGTGGATATCGGCAGAGAATGCAGGCGTGGCGATAGAAAAGGCCTATGAAATAATGGAAGCATCAACGGTATTTTTCATGGAATCTATGAGGGACATAGGAGATAACTTACATAAGATAAGCGAATATGTACCAGAGATTGAGAAAAAGAACGAAAAGTTACTGGAAGAAATAAACGATGTGCTTATGTGGGGGTAAACGAAATGAGTGATAATATCATGCAATTAGGTGAGATTCACATTAAATTGGAAGAGATTCCAGATATTGTGGCATCGCAGGTTAGTGAAATTGAGAAATTAGAGGGAAAAGTTAATGCTGCGATGCGCAAGGCAGAGGAGGCGAAGCAGTCTGCTGACCATGCGTATAGAAAATCAACAGGATGGTTTAAGAAAGGGGAAGCGATTGAATCTTTACAGCAAGCTGCTGTCGATTTAGCGGAATCGCAGATCAGTGCATCTGAGGCACAAAAAGTTTCATTTGAATATCAGGAAAAATTGTCGGAAATAACGAAATATTTATTTATGCTGGGAGTAATGAGTCTTGCAGCAAACCGTAAGGTGGTAAATGAGCTTCAGGAACGTTTGAGGGGCGCATCTGAAGAGAAATTGAATGATCTTGCCAGACAGGAGATCATGAATGTAATCAAACAGTTAAAAGCGCAAGAGGATATTATGATTAAACAGCAGTTTCTTGCTGAAAAAGTAAGGAAGCACGAAAAAAGTTTGCTGGAGAAAGAAAATAAGGACGAAGAACAGGACAGGCTGATAGCAGAAAATGTAGTCAGAGACGAAGAACAGGACAGACTAATAGCGGAAAATGCAGCCAGAGACGAAGAACAGGACAGACTAATAGCGGAAAATGCAGCCAGAGACGAAGAACAGGACAGGCGGATAGCAGAGCAGGCCTGTAAGGATGAAGAGCAGGACAGACTGATAGCGGAAAATGCGGCCAGAGACGAAGAACAGGACAGGCGGATAGCAGAGCAGGCCTGTAAGGATGAAGAACATGACAGATTAATAGCGGAGAATGCGGCGAAAGATGAGGAACAAGATAGACAGATAGCGGAGCAGGCGCTTAAGGATGAGGAACATGACAGATTAATAGCGGAGAATGCGGCGAAAGATATGGAGCAGGATGAACTAATACAGGCACTGCGAAATGAATGTATGGAGCTGAAGCAAAAGATTGATGAGAATAAAGAAGAAATACAAAAACTTATCTACAACATGGATGACAAAGGTGACAAAAAGGCTGTAGTTTTTTCTTTTGTCATAGCGGCAGCAGGTGTCGTGATTTCATGTATACATATTCTGTTATAATGTAAGTTGTATCAGTCAGTTTGGGAGGTGAGAGTATGGAGGCTCAGTCGTTTATTGGCGGAATCAATACAGAAATTGCTGTGGAACCTAAGGAGAATGTTTTTAATAGTATTTGGAGAGAGTATGAGCGGGTGATTATTGAGAGTCTGATTACTTCGTTCGGATTGGATTTTATTGTGAAGGATCAGCATGGCGGAGATGTGGATACGATTCATAATGTCCGCAGAATGCAGGAGGATGCGGATTTAACATATAAAAACAAGGTGAATGAAGCAGCTTATACAAATCGTGGCGCATACAATACGGCGGAATATCACAGTGATTCCCGGTTTAGAAATGGTAAGGCGGAAGCCAGGAAAGATTTTTTTGAACAGGGAAGAACACTTGCAGATGCGTATACGGGCGAACAGCTCATGCCGGTTAATAAAGGGGCAGGCAGGGAAAAACAGGCGCAGCTGGATCATGTAATTTCTGCGAAGCAGATACATGACGATCAGGGAAGGATTCTGGCGGAACTGTCGGGCAAGGATTTGGCAAATAATCCGGATAATCTGCGGTTTACCAATGCGTGTTTAAATAATAACATGAGGGATAAAAGCATACCCGATTATATCAGGTGGTGTGAAGAAAATCCGGATAAAGTGAATTGGGGAGGAGAGAAGGGAAAGCCCCTGCCAGACGATGTAAAGAAAAAATTGCTGGATGAGTATAATGCGTCAAAACAGGCATACGACAAAAAGATAAATGGAGCTTATTATACGAGTAAAAAGTTTGCGAAGGATGCAACGCTGGCGGCAGGGAAAAGGGCAGCGCAGATGGGTGTGCGTCAGGCGCTTGGATTTGTTTTCCTGGAAATTTGGCTCGCTGTAAAAGAAGAAATGCGGGAAATACCGAGTGGTTTTCAATTGGAGGAAACGGCGCATTCTCTTGTGAATGGCGTAAAAAAGGGATTGGATAATGCTAAAAAGAAGTATAAGGAAATGCTGACTAAGTTAGAGGAGGGGATTGCTGCGGGTGCGCTGGCAAGTCTTACAACTACGATCTGCAATATCTTTACCACAACTATGAAAAACGTTGTAAAGTGTATGCGGCAGATTTATGCATCTCTTGTGCAAGCTGGTAAGGTATTGCTGTTTAATCCTGATAATTTAATGTTTGGAGATCGGATTAAAACTGCAATGATCATTATAGCGACGGGGGCAAGCGTTCTACTAGGAACCATCGTTGGTGATATGATATGTAAAACGCCGATTGGAATGTCGCCTGTCGGGGGTATTGTTTCAACGTTCTGTTCAACGATGATAAGCGGCATTTTATCTTGTACGATATTGATTGCTCTGGATAGAAGCGCTTTTATGAAAAAGGTAGTTAGTTTACTTAACATGATCCCAAATGAGGTAAATAATTATGCGAAAATTGCGGCATATATGGAGCGGCTTGCAGCGGAATATGCCAAGATTGATATAGAAAGTTTTCGGATGGAAACAGAGAAGTACAGGGAGACTGCAATAAAGATCGGGAATACGGAAAATGAAGAAGAGTTGTCTTCGGTTTTGAAAAAGGCGTATATATCATTTGGGATAAAACAACCTTGGCAGGGAAACTTTAATGAATTTATGTCAAATAGGGATAATCAACTGGTGTTTGAGTGATGTTTATATGTGATAAATGCGGAGAATGCTGCAGGCATTTAGAGCGTTCCGACGTTTATAGCGATTTGAACCGTGGGGATGGTGTATGCATATATTTAACTGGTGATTTATGCAGTATTTATGAGCAGCGTCCTTTACTGTGCAGAGTAGATGAGTGCTATGAAGCTTTTTTTGGGGGTAGGTACACACGTGAAGAATATGAGAAATTAAATTACGATTCATGTAATTTACTAAAAAAAGAAAAAGGAGGAAAATGAAATGCCATTGCCATTTATCATTGGAGGTCTTGCAGTCGCCGCAGGTGCGGGAGGAATTGGGGCTGGTGTCCGAGGCGGTATGAAAATGAAAGATGCGAATGATACCATGAAATCGGCGCAGAAAATGCAGGAGAAAGCCATTGCCAGATTTGAGGATTACAATCAAAAAACCACGGAGGCTATGGATCGGCTCGGAGAACAAGAATTGAGTATTTTGTCAAGCTTTGAACAGTTTTCGGATTTGATAGAAAAAATTCAGGGGAGACCAGAGTTTAAGAAATACGATAAGGATGGAATTGACTTGCCCAAATATGAGGCGGAAGAATTAAAAAAGATTTCGGTTGGAGCCGGCGTATTGCTTGGAGGTGTATCCGGGGCAGCAGCCGGTACCGCTGGCGGATTTGCGGCAGCAGGGGCTACGACATCGGCTGTTATGGCTTTGGGAACAGCATCAACGGGTACTGCGATTTCGTCATTAAGCGGGGCAGCAGCAACCAATGCTGCCTTAGCGGCATTAGGAGGAGGTGCGATTGGAAGCAGCGCAAGCGCAGGCGGTATGGCACTTGGGAGTGCGGTTTTGGGAGGCGCTACTTTAGGAGTCGGTCTGCTTGTAGGAGGTATTATTTTTAATGTGACCGGAGCAAAGCTTTCTGATAAGGCGGATGCAGCTTATTCGCAGGCAAAGAAAATAGATGCTCAGGTCAACAAAGTCACATGGTACTTGCGGCAATTAAAAGATGCGGCAAATGGCTATCAGACAACCTTGTCCAAAGTGGAAGAGCAGTATAGGAAAAGGCTTAAAACTCTTGATTTTATTATTTCATTCTCAGAGAAAACGAACTGGAGTGACTTTTCGGAGAAGGAACAGAAAATGACAGAGAATCTTATTCTTCTGGTGGGTTTGTTGTACAAAATGTGTCAGGTAAAGCTGGTATTGCAGGCAGAGAAAGAAGATGAGCTGAATACCGTGAACAAGGAAGAAATGGATGAGACAGTCCGCAATGCGGAAAATATTTTGGCAAATGAACTTGATGATAATGTAGCATGATTACATACGAGGAGGGAAAGATATGTTTTTAGACCAGTTAAACAGTAAAGAGCAGGAAGCGTTTTTAAGCTTGAGTGTGCATGCGGCAAAAGCAAATGGAGTTGTGGAAGAGGAAGAAAAGGATATGATAGAGGAATACTGTCGTGAGATGGGGATATCTTTTTTTGACGCCGAGAATGTGATACCTATTGAAAAAGTGGTGGAAATTTACGCTGATTCTGAAATACAGTGCAGAAAAATTGTTTTATTGGAGATTTTGGGTCTGGTGTATGCGGATGGTACATATGATGTGAAAGAAAAGGAATTTATTCGAAATTTTGCACAGAATATCTGCTTGGATCCAGAAACAGTCGAAAAACAGACAGAGTTGATCGTTAAGTATTTGGCGCTGGTAAAAGAAATGGCGGAGTCTGTTCAATAGAGCGCAGAAGTAAAATCAGTCATAAAGTCCCACAGACTGTTATAATAGCAGCCTGTGGGATTTGTTGTCATAATCGGTTTTCTTATGTACGTTGGAGGGGCAAGACTACCTTCTGCGCTACCGTCCGACAGTGTTTCAGGGCGTCGGTTCTTATAGCTATGTGCTGTCTGCCTTTGCGGATAACAAAGAAAAAATGGTCAGTTGAAGCGAAATCGATTTTGATATCAACTTTGGATCGTTGTATCATATCGGTTTTGATCCAGAGTCTATCGCTGTTTTTATGGATGAAATCAATGACTTGCTTTCCCACAGCGTTCAGCTTCTCAATACCGCAAGCGACTTGTCAGATACGTTTGAGAGAGAAGGGCGGCTTTATGACAGCTTGTGGTGGCTGGACGGCTGGGCGCGCAGTTCATCCTCTACGGCCCGGAGGCGGTCGGACATGAGCCGGGAACGGAGCTGTACGGCGCGGCGCGGTTTCAAATGTGGATGCATGAGCGCAGGGAGTTTATCGACAGCGGGGATAGGCTGGGCTGCTGGGGGCCGCAGAATATGGAGACGGGAGAGGGGTCTTTACAGACTGAAATTCCGTGCACATACGTAAATTATTTTAATTTTCCTTGCAAATAATAAGAGAATGGCGTAAAATTGCTAATATATATTATGTAATCCAATAAGGATTGGGTGAATGTATGGCGACAGAAGAAAAGACTGAGCTGGTCTTTGACGACGGCAGAATAGAATCGATAGAGGAATTTCAGACTCCGGGGCAGCTTTATGAGGAGCTTATTACCCGTGTGCGCAAATACCATCCTTCGACGGATATCAGTCTGATCAGAAAAGCCTATCGTGTCGCTTCCGATGCCCATAAGGGGCAGGCCAGAAAGTCAGGGGAGCCCTATATCATCCATCCGTTGTACGTGTCCATTATTCTTGCGGATCTGGAGATGGATAAGGAAACCATTGTTGCGGGTCTTCTGCATGATGTGGTGGAAGATACCGTTATGACGGACGAAGAAATCAGCAGGGAGTTCGGGGAGGAAGTAGCGCATCTGGTGGACGGCGTCACGAAGTTGGATAAGCTGAATTTCCACGGAGAGCACGGAAATTACGATAAAGACATGGAGAAGCTGGAGCGGCAGGCGGAGAACCTGCGCAAAATGTTCCTTGCCATGGCGAGGGATATCCGTGTCATACTGATAAAGCTGGCTGATCGTCTGCACAACATGCGGACGCTGCAGCATATGCGGCCGGAGAAACAGCAGGAGATTGCGAGGGAGACGCTCGATATTTATTCTCCCATTGCCCAGCGTTTGGGCATTTCAAAGATTAAGGTGGAATTAGACGATTTGTCATTAAAATATTTGGAGCCCGAGGCTTACTATGATCTGGTGGATAAGATTGCCGTCAGGAAGAGCGAGAGGGAGCGTTATATTCAGGCCATTGTGGACGAGGTCAGCGTGCATATCAAAAACGCCGGCATCAAAGCGCAGATTGACGGACGCATTAAGCACTTTTTCAGCATTTATAAGAAGATGAAAAACCAGAATAAGACCATAGACCAGATCTATGATCTGTTTGCCGTGCGTATCATTGTGGATTCAGTGAGGGATTGCTATGCCGCGCTGGGCGTGATTCATGAGATGTATAAGCCGATTCCCGGCCGTTTCAAGGATTACATCGCTATGCCCAAGTCAAATATGTACCAGTCCCTCCACACCACGCTGATCGGGGAAAGCGGGCAGCCGTTTGAAATCCAGATCCGCACTTACGAGATGCACAAGGCGGCGGAGTACGGTATTGCAGCCCACTGGAAATACAAGGAGGCCTCGGACGGGAAGAAGGTGGAAGCCCAGGAGGAGGAGAAGCTTGTATGGCTGCGCCAGATTTTGGAATGGCAGCAGGATATGACGGACAATAAGGAATTTATGAATCTTTTAAAGGATGACTTAAATCTTTTTGCCGACACGGTATTCTGCTTTACGCCCACAGGGGATGTGAAAAGCCTGCCGGCGGGCTCCACGCCCATAGACTTCGCCTACAGCGTGCACAGCGCGGTGGGCAATAAAATGATCGGCGCGCGGGTCAACGGCAAGTTGGTGACCATAGATTATGAGATCAAGAACGGCGACCGGGTGGAGATTATGACTTCCCAGAACTCCAAGGGCCCGAGCCGTGACTGGCTGAACGTGGTGAAGAGCACGCAGGCCAAGAATAAAATCAATCAGTGGTTCAAAAATGAACTGAAAGAAGATAATATCGTCAAGGGCCGGGAACTGATTCAGGCCTACTGTAAGGCGAAATCAATCAATATCTCGGATGTGCTGACACCCCGGTACGAGGAAGCTGTCATTAAAAAATACGGTTTTCAGAACTGGGAATCGGTGCTGGCGGCGGTAGGACACGGTGCGCTCAAGGAAGGGCAGATCATCAACCGTATGCAGGAGCTTTACGAGAAAGACCACAAGCGCGAGATGACCGATGCCGAGGTGCTGGCGGAGATCGAGGAGAGCGTGCGCATCAACCGTCCGAAGCAGGGGAAGAGCACCAGCGCCATCGTGGTGAAGGGCATTCATGATGTGGCGGTTCGCTTCTCCAAGTGCTGCAGTCCGGTGCCCGGCGATGAGATCGTGGGCTTTGTCACGAGGGGAAGGGGCATTTCCATTCACCGGACGGACTGTGTGAATTTGCTGAATCTGCCGGAGATTGACAGAAACCGTTTGATCGACGCGGAGTGGCAGCAGCCGGAGGGGGCGGCGGCCGGCGAGAAGTATCTGGTGGAGATCAGCATTTATGCCAACAACAGAAACGGTCTTCTGGCGGATGTGTCCCGCGCGCTCACGGAGAAGAAAATTGACATTCAGGCGTTAAATACGAGGGTGAATAAGCAGGGGACAGCGACCATCATGGTTAGCTTTGAGGTTGGCAGCAAGGAGGAACTGCAGCGGATCATTGATAAGATCAGAACCATAGAGAGCATTATAGATATCGAGAGAACAACCGGCTAACAAAGTGAGAAGTACTTCTAAAGACGTCCCGCCATAGGACAGGGACAAAGGCAGCAAAGCTGACTTGGAAGAACTAAGTCTCACTTGGGAGAATGCCTGAAAAGCGGCATTCTCTGCATAGAGGAAGTGAGAGGAAGAGGAAGGATGTCAGATTTAAAAATCGGAAGGCTGATGTTAGGCATCTGCCAGACGAACTGTTATTTTGTTTATAAAGAGGGCACGAAGGACGTGATTTTCTTCGACCCGGCGGACAAAGGCGACTATATTTACGAGACTTTACAGGAGAAGGGGTTTCAGGTAAAGGGGATTCTTCTGACGCACGCGCATTTTGACCATATCTGGGGCTGCAACAGGCTGCGGGAGCTATCGGGTGCGCCGGTTTACGCCTATGAGGAGGAGAAACCGCTCTGCGAGGACGCGGTGACGAATGTTTCCGATCAGGTGGGGCGGCCCTATACGGTGATCCCCGACAGATATCTGAAGGAGAATGAGGAGATTACGATAGCGGATATGACCTGCAGACTGATTGCCACACCGGGACATACGGTGGGGAGCTGTTGCTATTATTTTGAGGAGGCGGGCATACTCGTTGCGGGGGACACGCTTTTTCAGGAGTCGGTGGGCAGGACGGATTTGGCGACGGGCAGCATGAGTGCGCTGACCAGATCGGTCAAAGAAAAACTGTTTCTACTGCCGGATGAGACAAAGGTTTATCCCGGACACGGGGAATCGACGACGATCGGGCACGAGAAGGAGTACAATCCCTTCGTACAGTGACGGGAAACACGGAATGGCGATATTGTCGTGCAGGATCAGTGTATAAGCGAAAAAACGGAGATGAAGCAGACGCAAGTGTATGGCGCGCGTGAGAAAAGAAACGGTAGAAGCGCCGCAGGATGAACGGTTAAAAACAGATAGGAAGGAACAAAAGATGGGCGACTGCAGAGACTGTGGATCGCCTATCTCGGCGTAACAGACGCTGATTTGCAGGAGAGAGGGGTATTTGTACGGAAGTGTTATGAATGTCCCCAAGTGCAGGGCAAAAAACGGAAATGTTATTTGCGGCATAGAATGCTTCGGAATGAGGGGAAATATGGAAAGACAATGGGAAGCGGCAGACAGGCTGCGGGTGCTGAACCGCGATGTCATCAAATATATGGCCATGTTTACTATGCTCCTCAATCACATCGGGCACATGTTCCTTACAGGAGGTACGCCGTTTCATGAGATTTTGGAGGATGTCGGCTTTTTTACGGCGCCGGTGATGTGTTATTTTATGGTGGAAGGTTATGCCTACACGCGTTCCAAGGCCAGGTATGGGTTGAGGCTGTTTTTGTTTGCGGTTTTATCCCAGATACCTTTTGAACTTGCTTTCGGGCAGCGCGGTCTAAATATGATTTATACGCTGTTCTGCTGTTTTCTGATTCTTGTGGTGATGGAGAAGGTGAGCAGTCCCGTTCTGCAGGCGGGCTGTGTTATGTTTTTGATACTGGCCACGGTGAACGGTGACTGGCCGATTGTGGCACCGCTTTTGACGTTTTTGCTCTGCAGGAGTGGGGGAGACCGGAGAAAGCAGGCGGTGAGCTTTGGCGTGGTCTATCTGCTTTTCTCGGTGTTGAATACGCAGAATTATATGTCCGGGCAGCAGGGAGCATGGACAGTGTATACTGTCGTTCACGCGGCCCTTTCCGGGGTGGGTATCCTTGTGGCGGCGCTCACGGTTCTGGTATTTTACAATGGCGAGCGGGCGGAAAAGGGCAGGAACTTTTCCAAGTGGTTTTTCTATATTTTTTATCCGGCGCATCTTCTTGTGCTGTATATGATGAAAGAAGGTTTACATAAAATACAATTCTGAGTATTCCATATGGTGTGGGAAAATAGACAGTTTACATAACTAAAAAGCGATTGGTTCTATTAATACGATTTATAAGGAATAAAAGTTTACATAAATTTAATTTGCCAATGAATTGGCGGGCTGATTAAGATTTACATAATACTATGTACGCAAAAGAGTACGGACAACGGGAAAGGGGGCTTTGGCGTGGAAGCACAGGAAACTTCCGACAGACAACAAAAAATAGAGAGTTTGGCGGAGGAGATTATGCGCCTCGCCCATGACGGTCTTCTGATCAACATGCGGTTTCTGGATGTGGCGCTGTCGAAGCTGAAACTTTCGTGCAGGCAGCAGACGGGGGCGCATCTCTTTGACGGGGCTGCGCTGTATTACGACCCGGTTCGGCTGTTAAGACAGTATAAGATAGCGCCGAATTACGCGGCAAGGCTCTACCTGCACACGCTTCTGCACTGTATTTTTTTTCACGGCACCGTAGCGGATAAGCTGAACAGGCTGTATTGGGATATGGCTACGGATATCGCTGTGGAAAATACGATTCTGGATATCGATCTGCATCTGACCAGACTGCAGACGGACGACACGCTGCGAAATCGTCTGGAGATTTTGAAAAAGCAGGCGGGCGGCCTGACGGCGGAAAAAATTTACCGTCACTTTCGGGTGGAGGAGCCCTCCGAAAAGGCGGTGGAGGATTGGCATAAGCTGTGTCACTATGACGAACACATCTATTGGGACAGGCGGGAGGAACTGGAACTGTCTCAGGAGGAGTGGCGCAAGGTCAGCGAGCGCATCAAGGCGGATTTGAAAAGTTTCAGCCAGGATAAAAACAGCGCGGAGAGTATAGAGGAGAATCTGAAGGAGGCCACAAGAGAGCATTATGACTATGCGGGCTTCTTAAAAAAATTCATGGTCATGGGCGAGTCCATACAGGTCAACGATGATGAATTTGACTATATCTACTACACTTACGGGCTGGACACCTACGGCAATATGCCGCTGGTGGAGCCTTTGGAGTATAAGGATAGCAATAAGATCCGGGATTTCGTGATCGCGCTGGACACTTCCGCTTCCTGCCGGGGAGAGGTCGTGCAGGCATTTTTGCAGAAAACTTACAATATCATGCAGGATGCGGAGAGTTTTTTCACGAAGATCAATGTGCATATCATCCAGTGCGACAGCGAGGTGCAGCAGGATGTGAAGATCACGGAGCGGGAAGAGTTCGATCGGTTTATGGAGCAGGGAAAGCTTACAGGCTTTGGCTCCACGGACTTCCGCCCGGTGTTCTCCTACGTGGAAAAGCTGCGGGAGACGGGCGAGCTTCCGGGCCTTAAGGGACTGATTTACTTTACCGACGGGTACGGGATTTACCCGGAACAGATGCCGGATTACGACGTGGCCTTTGTGTTTCTTCACGAGGACGAGAACGCGCCGAAGGTACCGCCTTGGGCCATCCGGCTTGTTCTCGAGGAAGAGGAATGCGAAAAGTACTTCTAAAGACGTCCCGCCATAGGGCGGAACGCGAAGTCAGCAAGCTGAATTGGAAGTACTAAGTTTCGCATAGGAGATTCTGCATAAATGGAATGATAGGAGCGTACAGCGATATGAATATTAAGGATGCAAAGAATTATATCAAGGATTCGGTCAGGATTTATCTGAAAAAGGACGAGGATGGAGAGTATCGGATTCCTGTTGTCAGGCAGCGGCCGATCTTTCTGCTGGGTGCGCCGGGCATCGGCAAGACGGCGATTATGGAGCAGATTGCGCAGGAGCTCGGAATTGCGCTGGTGTCTTATTCCATGACTCATCACACGAGACAGTCCGCGCTGGGACTTCCCTTTATTGTGCACAAGGAGTATGAGGGCAAGGCTTACGACGTGTCGGAGTATACCATGAGTGAGATCATTGCCTCCGTCTATGATGTGATGGCGGATAGCGGCATCCGGGAAGGTATTTTGTTTCTGGATGAGATCAACTGTGTGTCGGAGACGCTGGCGCCTTCCATGCTGCAGTTTTTACAGTATAAAGTTTTCGGCAGACACCAGGTGCCGGAGGGCTGGGTGATCGTGACGGCGGGCAATCCCCCGGAGTACAACAAGTCGGTGCGGGAGTTTGACATTGTGACGCTGGACCGGTTAAAGATTCTGAAAGTGGAGGCGGACTACGCGGTCTGGCGGGAATATGCGAAAGAGCGGGGGGTGCACACGGCAATCCTGAACTATCTGGATATGAAGAAAGAGGATTTTTATCAGGTAGAGACTACGGTAAAGGGCAGATGTTATATTACGGCCAGAGGCTGGGAGGATTTATCCGAGATGTTAAAGCTCTATGAGGAGGAGCAGATCGCGGTGGAGGAATCCTTTGTGGGGCAGTATTTGCGGCATGAGCGGGTGGTCAGGGAGTTTACCGCATACTATGACCTGTATCGGAAATACCGGAACGATTATAAGGCGGAAGAAATACTGACCGGCATAGTCAGCGAGCAGGCGAAGGACAAGGCAAGAAAGGCGGATTTCGACGAGCGGTTGTCGCTGATGGGGATGCTGATTGACAGAATACAGCAGGATATCCGCGAAAACATGCTGGAATCGCAAATTTTAAGCGAGCTGATGAATCCCTTAAGGGCGTTGAAGGCAAAGGCGGAAGCGGGAGAGACGGCGCAGGAGCTGGCGGTTCTTGCAGGGAAGCAGGCACAGGGCAGGCAGAAGGCGATGGAGTCCTTGCAGAAGGCGGGAGCCTTGTCTGTTAGGGACAAGCGGTTGAACAAGGCGGCGGCCGGTTTCCTTTTTGCCTGTGAAAAGACGCTGCGTCTTGCAAAGACAGAGGACGGCCGGGAAGGATTTGGTTGTGTGAAGGAACAGTTTGACGCGAAAGTGGCCAAATATAAACAGGACACGGAGTGGGTGAAGGAGCGGCTGCACTTTCTCTTTCAGTTTGTGGAGGACACCTTCGGTTCCGGCAATGAAATGCTGATCCTGGTGACAGAGTGTACGGTGCAGGCAGACTGTGCGAAGTTCATCAGTCTTTACGGATGTGAGGACTATCAGAGGCACAACGAGGAACTGATGCTCACCGAGCGGGGGAGCGAACTGACCGCCCGGATTGAGGAACTGGAATTGTGAAATGCGGCATTCTCCGTATTGATTTGAGATTTCGAAGGATGAAGTGGCGGGAACAAAACGATGGAACATAAAATAAAGCATGGAGAACTGGATATGCCGCAGGGTGTTCTGTCCTATAAGACGGACGGGGAGACGGCGGAGATTACGGGATACCGGGGGAAGGATACGGAGATTGCCGTGCCGACCGTGGCAGGCGGCTGTTCCGTGACCTGCATCGGGAAGAAAGCGTTTTTGAGTAATAAGCTGCTGAAGGAGATTTCCCTGCCGGAGTCGGTAGTCAGGATCGACGACTGGGCCTTCGCTTACTGTGCGAAACTTGCGCGGGTGATCCTGCCCTATCACCGCATGGAGATCGGACAGGGGATTTTCAGGGACTGCTTCCTGCTGGAACAGATTGTGGATGAGGGTGCAGACGCCGGGGAGAAAAAGACCACAGACACAGCTTTTCTTCTGGCGGCCGTTATGAGCAGGCTTGATGCTTTTTATCTGTTTGATTTTGAAAATGCGGGCACGCCCGAATGGATTGTGCGGTGGGACGGGCGGATGCAGACTTTGATGGAGCGGGCGGACGCGGAAGGGTTCTCCAAAATGCTGCTCTGCGGGGAAGAGGATTACGGCAGCAGGGAGAACAATTTGGACTACTACACAGAGCAGCGCAGGCGGGAGAAGGTGCGGCTTGCCATGCTGCGGCTCATGCACGATTATGGACTGGAGCAGTCGGTGCGTGAAAAGCTGGAACAGTATCTTCTATCCCATGTCAGGGGGTGCGAGACGGAGGAGACGTGGCGGGTGGTGCTGGAGGAGTATGGGGACGACCTGCGCTATTATCAGTTCCTGACGCAGATCGGCGGCGTCACGAGGGAGAACTTTCAGCCCATGATGGAGGATATGGGACAGGCGCACACCGAGATGAAGGCGTATCTGATGAAGTATCATGCGGAACAGCATATGTCGGCGGATGCTTTTGAGGCGTTTACGCTGTGAAATTTAGGGCTTGCACAATAGCCGGTTATATGGTATTATGAAATCTGCTTGATTATTTCGTGTTTTTTCGGAATGGAGGATAAAGATGGGCGCATTGAGAATTATACTGACAGTGATTTATATTTTAATATGTATTGCATTGGTGGTTTTGGTGCTGATGCAGGAGGGGAAGACAGCCGGACTTGGCGCGATCAGCGGCGCGGCGGAAACCTACTGGGGCAAGAACAAGGGCCGCTCCATGGAAGGAAAACTCGTCAAGATCACGACGGGGCTTGCGGTCGGGTTCATGGTACTGGCGGTTGTTTTGAATCTAACGTTATTCTAAAGCAGAAAGAACGAAAAGCACTCTTGCACGGCTGTGGTGAGGGTGCTTTCATCATTATTGGGAATGAATATGACAGACACACAATTTGAAAAACGAAAAAATTTAATATGCGAGCTGGTAGCCGACGAACAGTATGTACCGATGAAGGAAAAAGAGCTGGCTGCATTTATGCAGGTAACCCCGGCGGACAGGGGCTTGTTTCGGGAAGTGCTTAACACCCTTTTGTCAGAGGGAAAAATACAGCTCACGAGACAGGGCAGATATGTGAAGCCGGACGAAAACCGTCCCGTGGGAACCTTTATCAGCCACACAAAAGGCTTCGGCTTTGTGGAGGTCGAGGGGGATGAGGAAGATTTTTATATTCCCGAGGACAAGACGAACGGCGCTTTTCACATGGACAGGGTGCAGATCGCGTTCCTGCCCGGACGGCGCGGCCAGAGGCGTGAGGCGGAGGTCGTGCGCATTCTGGAGCGGGGCACGAAGCAGCTTGTGGGCACCTACGAACAGTCCCAGCACTTTGGTTTTGTCATTCCGGATAACAATAAGATCGGCACCGATGTGTTTGTGCCGAAGGAACGTTCCAAGGGGGCGGTTACGGGACATAAAGTTGTAGTGGAGCTGACTTCTTACGGGGATGAAAGCCATAAGCCGGAGGGCCGGGTGGTGGAAATCCTCGGGCATATCAATGATCCCGGCGTGGATATCCTGTCCATTGTGCGGGGCTTTGCGCTTCCCGCAGAATTTGGTGAAAAAGTTTTGAATCAGGCAAATCGAACGCCGGAAGAAGTGTCGGAGGCGGATCGTGCGGGGCGCATGGATCTGCGCGATCTGCAGATGGTGACCATAGACGGGGAGGACGCCAAGGATTTGGACGACGCGGTCAGCCTTTACCGGGACGGGGCAGGGCTTTTCCATCTGGGTGTACACATCGCGGATGTGGCAAACTATGTGCAGGAAAACTCCGCCCTTGACTGGGCGGCTCTGGAGAGGGGCACCAGCGTTTATCTCGTGGATCGGGTGATTCCCATGCTGCCCCACAAACTATCCAATGGCATCTGCTCATTGAATCAGGGTGTGGACAGGCTCGCTTTGAGCTGCCTGATGACGATCAACGAAAAGGGTGAGGTGGCGGATTACCGGATCGCGGAATCCGTGATCCGGGTGGATCGCAGAATGTCTTATACTTCCGTCAGAAAGATTCTGGAGGATAAGGACGAGACAGAGCGGAAGGAGTATGAGACGCTTGTCCCTATGTTTGAGGAGATGGAGGAATTGGCGGCTCTTCTCAGAAGGAAAAGGCATAAGCGCGGTTCCATCGACTTTGATTTTGCGGAGAGCAAGATTCTCCTGAATGACGAAGGGCATCCTGTGGAGATCAGGCCTTACGAGCGAAATGTGGCGACAAAAATCATTGAGGATTTTATGCTGGTCGCCAACGAGACGGTGGCGCAGCATTTTTTCTGGCTGGAGACGCCTTTTGTCTATCGAACCCACGAGAAGCCTGACCCGGATAAAATAAAGAAGCTTTCGACGTTTATCAGAAATTTTGGCTACCATATCAAGCAGACGGGGGAGGAAATCCACCCCAAGGAGCTGCAGAAGCTTCTCGATAAGATTGCGGACACGGATGAGGAGACGCTGATCAGCCGTCTGACGCTGCGGAGCATGAAGCAGGCAAAGTACACCGTGGAGTGTACAGGGCATTTTGGGCTGGCGTGTCAGTATTACTGTCACTTTACTTCGCCCATCAGACGCTATCCGGATCTGCAGATTCACCGCATCATCAAGGAACAGCTTCGGGGAAAGCTTTCCGAGGAGCGCATCAGCCATTATGAGGAAAAACTGCCGGAGGTGGCGAAGCACGCCTCCAGGATGGAACGGCGGGCCGCGGAGGCGGAGCGGGAGACCGACAAACTGAAAAAGGCGGAGTATATGGAGGAGCGCATCGGGGAGCTCTATGACGGCGTGATCTGCGGCATTACCCAGTGGGGCATTTATGTGGAGCTGCCAAATACCGTGGAGGGACTGATTCATGTGGCTTCGCTTGCGGGCGATTATTACTATTACGACGAGGAAGCCTGTGAGATGGTGGGGAAGGAGAGCGGCGCCGCGTACAAGCTGGGGCAGCGCGTCACCATACAGGTGAAGGGCGTGGACAGGCTGGCGCGGACGGTGGATTTCGTGTTCCCAGTTCAGCCAGACCGAATCTGACAGGCAAATCGTGCTTGCACGAATTTGACGGTCGGATGAAGGGCTGAGGGAACGCCCGCTTATGAGCAAAAGAAGCTGCGAAGCAGCGGAGAGGGCCGAAGGCACGATTTTGCGAATGGGCGTGTGCTGAACAGACAGCAGCCAGACCGAATCTGACAGGCAAATCAAAGGGAGGTGAGAGTATGGCGAAGGAACCCATGAAGCTGGTGGCGAACAATAAGAAAGCCTACCATGACTATTTTATAGAGGAAAAATACGAGGCGGGTCTTGCGCTCCACGGCACGGAGGTAAAGTCCCTGCGCCTGGGAAAGTGCAGCATCAAGGAGGCGTTTGTGCGGATTGAGAACGGGGAGGCGTTTGTCTACGGCATGAATGTAAGCCCCTATGAGAAGGGAAATATCTTCAACAAAGACCCGCTGCGCACAAGGAAACTGCTGATGCATAAGTTTGAAATCCGTAAACTGGCGGGACGGATGGCGGAGCAGGGATATACGATCGTTCCCCTGCAGGTGTACTTTAAAGACGGCAGGGCAAAGATAGAGATCGGTCTTGCAAAAGGCAAAAAGCTCTACGACAAGCGGCAGGATATCGCGAAGAAGGATCTGCGCAGGGAGCATG